>Ga0115002_10003092_pt1 | contig 21069 bp, 15 predicted proteins | sample ArcticOcean_MG_C_8_FD_89576 | JGI IMG/M metagenome (GOLD analysis project Ga0115002, IMG submission 89576) | Marine microbial communities from western Arctic Ocean - ArcticOcean_MG_CB11_86 | ecosystem: Environmental > Aquatic > Marine > Oceanic | place: Arctic Ocean: Canada Basin | collected... | reverse complement strand
CGTCGCGGCCGAGATGGAGCGTGAGGGCTTTCGCATCCCTCTGCTGATCGGCGGGGCGACCACCTCGAAGGTTCATACGGCGGTGAGAATCGCGCCGAATTACAAATCGCCGGTGATCCATGTGCTCGACGCCTCGCGTTGCGTGGGGGTGGCGAGCCAGCTCATGAGCGATACGCAGAAGACCGGTTACGTCACCGCGGTTGCCGAGGAATACGAGGCAATCCGCGTGAAGCGGGGCGACGACGGCGGCCGGGCCAAGCGCCTGCCCTTGGCCGAGGCGCGGGCCAACCGCCAGAAGATCGACTGGGCGGCGATCATACCCACACGGCCGAGTTTCCTCGGTGTCGAGACCTTCAAAAACTATCCCTTGGCCGATCTCGTCGAGCGAATCGACTGGACGCCGTTCTTCCGGACCTGGGAGTTGGTCGGCACCTTCCCGCGCATTTTCGATGACGAGGCGGTGGGCGAGGTGGCGACCAGCCTCTATGCCGATGCGCGCGAGATGCTGGAGCGTATCGTCGAGGAAAACTTGTTCGAGGCTCGGGGCGTCGTCGGATTCTATCCCGCCAATGCGACGGAAACAGACGATATCGAGATCTATACCGATGACGACCGGCGCGAGGTACGCGCCGTGATCCATACATTGCGTCAGCAGATGGTGCGCGGCCGCCGGCGGCCGAATTTCGCCCTGGCGGATTTCGTGGCACCGAAGAGTTCCGGGGTGGCCGATTATATGGGCGCCTTTGCCGTCTCGGCCGGGTTCGGCGTGGATGTCCTGGCGAAGAGCTATGAGGATGCGCAGGACGACTACAATGCGATCCTGGCGAAGGCCCTGGGCGACCGGCTCGCGGAAGCTTTCGCCGAGACGATGCACGAACGGGTGCGCAGGGAATTGTGGGGCTATGCGCCCGACGAGAATCTGTCGAACGAGGCCCTGATCCACGAAGATTATCAGGGTATCCGCCCGGCGCCGGGCTATCCGGCCTGCCCGGACCATACGGACAAGTTCACCCTGTTCGAACTGCTCGACGCGGAGAAGAAGATCGGTGTCGAATTGACCGAAAGCGCGGCGATGATGCCGCCCGCGACGGTCAGCGGCTATTACTTCTGGCGACCGGAATCGCAATATTTCGGTGTGGGTCGAATCGATAGAGACCAGGTCGAGGACTATGCCCGGCGCAAGGGGGCGGAACTCGCCTATATGGAGCGATGGCTGTCGCCCAACCTGGCCTATGACCGGGCTGCCGTCGCCCCGGAGCAGCCGAAAGCCAAGCGCGAAGGCTAGGGTTCCCCAGGGCCGCGCCCGCGGTCAGCTGGAAATCAGCGCGAGCCAATCGTCCTCGGACAGGACCTCGACGCCCAGTTCGCTGGCCTTGGTGAGTTTCAAGCCCGCGCCGGGTCCGGCGACCAGATAATCGGTCTTCTTGGAGATCGAGCCGGCGACCTTCGCGCCCAGGGATTCCGCGCGGGCCTTGGCCTCGTTCCGGGTCATCCGCTCTAGCGTGCCGGTGAAGACCACGGTCTTGCCCGTGACCGGAGAGGTGGCGGCCGGGGCTTCGACCGGCACGACGGACAATTCGGCGTCCAGATCGTCCAGGATGGCCTGATTATGGGCCTCGGCGAAGAAGTCGGTGATCGCGTCGGCGACGCTGAAGCCGACCGAATCGATATTGCAGAGTTCGGCGAAGGCCTCGCCCACCAATTCGGGTTTCTTGGTTTCCTCGCGGTTGGCTGCGCGCTCCTCGGCCGCGACGGTCATGGCGGCGCGCCATGCCGCCAGCTCGCCATATTGGCGGGCCAGGAGTCGGGCCGTCGCTTCGCCGACCTGGCGGATGCCGAGGGCGTAGATGAAACGGTCGAGAGAAATGCGGCGGCGCGCCTCGATGGACTCCAGAAGATTGGCGGCCGATTGCTCGCCCCAGCCCTCGCGTGTTTTCAATGCCTCGGCGTGGGTGTGCAGGCGAAAGATATCCGCCGGCGATTCGATCAGCTTGTCGGCCCAGAATGCCTCGACATGCTTGCGTCCGAACCCTTCGATATCGAGGGCGTTGCGCGAGACGAAATGCTTGATCCGCTCGACCGCCTGGGCCCGGCAGATCAGTCCCCCGGTGCAGCGCCGGGCTACCTCGCCTTCGTCGCGCAGGGCGAGGCTGCCGCAGACCGGGCAGGCCGTCGGAAAGACGAAGGGTTCGCTCCCCGCGGGCCGTTTTTCTTCGATCGCGCGCACAACCTGGGGAATGACGTCGCCGGCGCGTTGGATAATGACCGTATCGCGCTCGCGGACATCCTTGCGGGCGATTTCGTCCTCGTTGTGCAGGGTGGCGCGGCTGACCACCACGCCGCCCACGGTGATCGGCTCCAACTCCGCCACCGGGGTCAGGGCGCCGGTGCGGCCGACCTGGATCGAAATGCGGCGAAGGATCGTCTGGGCCTGCTCGGCCGGAAACTTGTGGGCAACCGCCCAGCGCGGGGCACGGCTGACCATGCCCATACGGTCCTGCCAGTCATGGCGGTCGAGCTTGTAGACGACGCCGTCGATGTCGTAGGGCAGCTCGGGTCGGGCCTCCAGGATCTCCCGGTACAGCGTGAGCACCTCTTCGGGGTTCTTGCACAGGTGGGCCAGGGGATTGGTGTGGAATCCCCAGGCATCGAGCCGCTTGAGGAAGCCGGCATGGCTGTCCGCCACCGGCTCGGACAATTCGCCCGCCGCGTAGGCGAAGAAATGTAGGGGGCGGGACGCGGTGATCGCCGGGTCGAGTTGGCGCAGCGAGCCCGCGGCCGCGTTGCGGGGATTAGCGAAAACGGCCGCGCCCTCGGCCTCGCGCCGCCGGTTCATCTCGAAAAAGCCCTCGCGGGTCATATAGACCTCGCCCCGGACCTCGACCACCGCGGGGGCCTTCCCCTTGAGGCGTTCGGGAATTTCGTCGAGGGTCTTGAGGTTGCGGGTGATGTCCTCGCCCGTCATGCCGTCGCCCCGCGTCGCGCCCTGGACGAAGACGCCGTCTTCGTAGCGGAGGGCGGCGGAAATGCCGTCGATCTTGGGCTCGCCCATGACGGCGACCTCGGCCTCGGCATCGAGCCCGAGGAAGCGCCGGATGCGGGCGAAGAACTCGAAGACATCCTCATCCGCGAAAGCGTTCTGCAGGGACAGCATCGGGCGGCTGTGACGGATCTGGGTGAAGCCTTCGGCGGGGGCCGCACCGACCCGCTTGTTCGGGCTGTCCTCGCGAATCAATCCGGGAAAGTGCGCCTCGATGGCGTCGTTGCGCCGACGCAGGGCGTCGTATTCGGCGTCGGAGACTTCCGGGGTGTCCTTCTGGTGATAGAGCTTGTCATGGTGGGCAATTTCTACGGCCAGGCGCGCCAGTTCGGTCGCCGCGTCCTCCTCGGTCAGCCGTGCAATTTCGCTGCCCTTGCCGGCGGTCATGATCCGGCTTCTGCCATCAGGCTATCGGCCGCGGCCCGCGCCTCGTCGGTCACGCGGGCACCGGAGAGCATCCGGGCGATCTCCTCGCGCCGTTCGGTGGGGTCCAGAACCGTGACGCTGGTCAGCGTCTCGGTGCCGTTCTCGAGTTTCGCGACGCGCCAGTGATGGCTGCCCCGGGCGGCGACCTGGGGCGAATGGGTGACGACGAGGACCTGAAGGTCTTGGCCCAACCGGTGCAGCCGTTCGCCGACCGCATCGGCGACCGCACCGCCGATGCCGGAATCGACCTCGTCGAAAACCAGGGTGGCGGCCTCGCCGGTGCTGGAGAGGGTCACCTTGAGGGCGAGCATGAAGCGCGCCAACTCGCCGCCCGAGGCGATACGCCCGATCGGGCCGAAGGGCGAGCCGGGATTGGTGGAAATTTCGAAGGAGACGCGTTCGAGGCCGTGTTCGCCCCAGTCGGCTTCGTCGAGCGGGGTGAGCACCGTGCGGAAACTTGCCTTGTCGAGCTTGAGGGGCGGCAGTTCGGCGGCGACGGCGGCGTCGAGCCGCTGGGCGGCCTCCCGCCGGGCCTGGCCTAGCTTGCGCGCCGCGGCGAGATAGGCTCGGCGCGCGGCTTCCGTGCGTGCGGCCAGCTCGCGGAAGAGCTCGTCCCCGGTCGCAATCCGCTCCATCTTGGCGGCGATCGTGTCGCGCAGTTCGGCAAGATCCGGCACCTCGCAGCGATGCTTGCGGGCGACGTCTCGCAGGGCGTAGAGGCGGTCCTCGACCCGCTCCAGCGTCTCCTCGCCCTGGTCCAGGTCCTGGCCGGCGGCTTCCAGGGCGGCGGCGACCTCGGTTGCCGCCTCAATGGCGCGCGCCAACCCGTCCACGACGGCGCTCAGGGCGCCGCGGGCCTTGTCCTCGACCCGGCCGATGGCGGCGATTGCGGCACGCAGGCTCTCTTCGGCGCCGGATTGCCCGACCAATTCGCGATGGGCGGCGGTCATGCCCTCGGTGATCTGTTCGCGATTCTTGAGCAGGGCGCGCTTGTCGATCAGGGCGGCTTCCTCGTCCGCCTCCGGCTCGAGGGCGTCGAGTTCGGCCAGCGAATGGTGGAGGAACTCCTCCTCGGTCCGGGCGAGCTCCAACTCGGCGGCGGCCTCTCGCTCCGCCGTTGCTGCGACCCGCCAGGCGCGATGGTCCTCCGCCGTCGCCTCCAGCAAAGCCCCGAGCGCGGCGTGATCGTCGAGGGCGGCGCGATGGGTGGCGGTTTCGAGCAATCCGCGCGCGGATTGCTGACCTTGGATCTCGACCAGGGATTCGCCGACTTCGCGTAACAGGCCGACGCTGACCGGCTGGTCGTTGATGAAGGCACGGCTGCGCCCGTCGGCGCCCATCATGCGGCGCAGAACCGGCCCGTCTGGCTCTTCGATGCCCTGTTCCGCCAGGAGTGCGCGGACCGGATGATCGGTGGGAATGGCAAATTCGGCGGTGACGATGGCCCGTTCGGCGCCATGGCGAACCAGGGCGGTTTCGCCCCGCGCGCCGAGCGCCAGGCCGAGAGCATCGAGCAGGATGGATTTGCCGGCGCCGGTTTCCCCGGTCAACACACCCAGGCTGCGGCGGAAGGAAAGATCGACCCGCTCGATCAGAACAACGTCTCGGATGGACAGACCGAGCAGCATGGCAATCGGTTCAGAACAACCAGGACCAGAATGAGCCTTCGTCTTGGCCAGGCTCACGCCGAATCTCGACACCTTCGACAAGCTGGTAGCTGTCGGCATACCAAGGGCTTTCTGGGAAGTTGTAGCCCAGCACGGCGGCCGTGCGCTGGGCTTCTCCGGTCAGGCCAAGCGCCATGTAGGATTCGACGAGGCGATGGAGAGCCTCCGGCGTATGAGTCGAAGTCTGGAACTGCTCGATCACCGTACGAAAGCGATTGATGGCGGCGAGGTATTGCTGCTGGCGCAGGTAATAGCGGCCGATATCCATTTCCTTGCCGGCCAGATGGTCGCGTGTGAGGTCGGTCTTCTCGGCGGCATCCGACGCGTATTTCGTATGGGGGAACCTGCGGACGACTTCCTCGAAGGCGTTCAGCGCGAGTTCGGTGATGCGCTGGTCGCGCTTCACATCCGAGATCTGCTCGTAGTAGCTGAGCGCGCGAAGATAATACGCGTAGCCGGTGTCGCGGTTGCCCGGATGGAGCGAGATGAAGCGGTCGAGCGAGTTGATCGCGTCGTCGTATTCGCTGGCCTGATAGTAGGCGTAGCCCGCCATGATCTGGGACTTCGTTGCCCAGACCGAATAGGGGTGCTGCCGTTCCACCTCGGCGAACATGTCGGCAGCCTCTTTCTGGCGCTCCTGCAGCAGGAGATCCATACCCTCGTTGTAGAGGGACTCGACGCTGCCTTCGACATAGCTCGTGTCGACGGGATCTTCCTCCTCATCATCGGAGCCGCAAGCGGCTAGGCCGAGGGCAAAGGTGGCGGCAAAGAGAAGGGAAAGGAACGGCCGGAGGTTCATGAGGCTCGAATTCTGGTGCGCGAACAGTGTTGGGCCGCATGGGCGGGCGACGCTACCGTGAGGGATAACTATAGCACCAGTCGAGGGGATCAAATAGCGAAGGGCACACGTGCTGACGTTCCGCCGGATTCCCGGGTGGACTGCGGCGTGATAGGCGCCTCGTCAGCGGTCTGGGGCCGCGCTCAGGCGCTGGCGGCGATGGCTTCGCCGCCCCAGGGGGCCGGGGCGTGGCCAACCTGGTCGAGGGTCATTTCGACCGAGCGCCACGCCGTCTCGTCGGCGAAAAGCGTGCGCAGCACAAGATTGTTAATCTCATGTCCGCTTCGATGGCCGCTGAACTGGCCCAGGATTGGGCCGCCGGCCAAGTACAGATCGCCGATGCTGTCGAGCACCTTGTGGCGGACAAATTCGTCGTCGTAGCGGAGTCCCTCTTCGTTGAGGATGACGCCGTCGCGGATCACGATCGCATTGTCCATCGAGCCGCCCAGGGCGAGGCCGGCGGCGCGCAGGCGGTCGACATCCTCGGCAAATCCGAAGGTTCGGGCCCGGCAGACCTCGGACTTGAAGGTGCCGTTGCGCAAGGAGACGTTCAAAATCTGATGGGCGACGGCGGGATCGTCGAACTCGATCTCGCAGCTCACCGCGAAGCAATCATGAGGCAGCAGGGTCGCGGTCCGGCCCCTATCGCTGACCGAAATCGGCTTCAGGACTTCAATCGCGCGGCGCGGCGCGTTGAGTTCCGCGAGGCCTCCGCATTCCACGAGAAAGACGAAGGGTGCCGAACTGCCGTCCATCGCCGGCACTTCCGGGCCGTCGATTTCGATCCGGGCATTGTCCAGATGGCAGCCGGCCAAGGCGGCCATTAGATGCTCGATCGTTCCGATCGTGGCGCCATGCTCGTTGCCGATCGCGGTGCAAAGGCGGGTGTCGACGACCTTGTCCCAGGTTGCCTGGACGACGCGCGACTGGAGAGGAAGATCGGTCCGTTCGAAGACGATGCCGGTATCGGCTTCGGCGGGATGAAGGGTCAGGGAAACTTTGACACCGGAATGCAGGCCAATTCCCCTGCACCCGATCGAATTCTTGAGCGTGGTCTGCGCAACCCCGCCCGGACCGATTCGATTCGTTGCCATAATTCCCCGATTACCCTCTTTTATAGGCCGTCCCGGTTTTCCGCGTCCGACCGCTTTCGAGCGTCTTTGCGCCCTCGTTCTCACATACTCTCAGCACCTCTGTGCGTCGAGTGCTCCAGTAAAGCGTAACAAGGCCCCCTGGAGCACTCAAATCACTAAATGTTACATAGTGTTACGCACAGTTCCGTATGCGCTTTCCGAGTTCGTCAATTGGCCTGACGGCGTAGGAAAGCAGGGATCTCGAGCAGATCGTCCTCATCGACTCGTGACGTCCTGATCCTCTCCTCGGGGTCAAGGGGTCCCAGCCGGTGCTGGTCCGGCCGTTCGGCCGGGGCCGGGCGTTGGGCCGCCGTCGAACGCTCGGCCGGCCGTTCCTGGGCCGGGGGGGCGGCAGACGGTTCCGGTGCCGTTTCGGGGTCTCGGGTGCGGGCCGCGGCAGTTACCCGCCCGAACAGGCTCCGGCCCCGCTTCTTGGGCCGATGCTGCTCGCCGCTCGCATTGGTCATGGCAGCCTCGGCGAAGGGATCCGCCGGACGGGAGACTTCCTCCGACTGTCGCGGCGGCTCAACGGGCCTGGGGGCGATGAATGGCGCCTCCGTTGCCGTTTTGCGGTTGGCTTCGCCGCGGCCCAGAAGCGCGCCGAGGCCGGGGAAGCCGGATTCGCGCGCCTCTTCGACGGGCTTGGTCTCGGCGGTCGCCGCGTCATTAACAACCAAGACCTCCTCGCGGATGGCACGGGCCACGGCATGGGCCGAGGGCGCGGCCATCGCGGCAGGTCGCGCCGAGGGCTTCGCGACGGCGGACGCGCCGGTATTGCCGAAGCCTGGTTCCGCCATGCGCTCGATCTGCGCCATGACCTCCTGGACCTCGCTGGCCGGTGCGGCCGGTGCCGGGGCATGCGCCTGACGGCGGCCGGTGCGGTCGATGACCAAGCTCAAGGGCGCCGGGCGGGGCATGCCTGCCTCGGCGACGTCGATGCCGGTGGCGACCACGGAGACCCGCATCTTGCCTTCCATGGCCTCATCGAAGGTCGAGCCGAAGATGATATTGGCCTCGGGATCGACCTCGTCGCGGATCCGGTTCGCGGCCTCGTCGACCTCGAACAGCGTCATGTCCAGACCGCCCGTGATGTTGATGAGCACGCCATTAGCGCCCTTCATCGAGATATCCTCGAGCAGGGGGTTGGAGATGGCGGCTTCGGCCGCGTCGAGGGCGCGCTTTTCGCCCTCGGCCTCGCCCGTGCCCATCATCGCCTTGCCCATCTCGCTCATCACCGTGCGGATATCGGCGAAGTCGAGGTTGATCAGGCCCGGCATCACCATCAGGTCGGTGACCCCGCGCACGCCGGAATGGAGGACGTCGTCCGCCATCGCGAAGGCATCGGCGAAGGTCGTCTTTTCGTTGGCGACCCGGAACAGGTTCTGGTTCGGGATGATGATCAGGGTGTCGACATACTGGGTCAGCTCCTCGATCCCCTGTTCGGCGATGCGCATGCGATGCGCACCCTCGAAATGGAAGGGACGGGTCACGACGCCGACGGTCAGAACACCCATTTCGCGCGCTGCGCGGGCGATGACGGGGGCCGCGCCCGTGCCGGTGCCGCCGCCCATGCCGGCGGTGATAAAGACCATATGGGCTGCCTGCATGTGCTCCATCAGCTGGTCCATGGCCTCTTCGGCCGCGGCGCGGCCGATATCGGGACGCGAACCGGCGCCGAGGCCCTGGGTCACGCCGAGGCCGAGCTGGCACTTACGGTCGGCGCTGGAATGGGCGAGGGACTGGGCGTCGGTATTGGCGACCAGGAACTCGACCCCGCCGAGCGAGGACCGAATCATGTTCTCGACGGCATTGCCGCCGGCACCGCCGACGCCGATGACCAGGATGCGCGGCTTCAGTTCGGCCTCGACCTGGGGCATGGAAATATTAATTGTCATTTCGACCTCCGCTCTTTGCGCTTCTAAACAGGGTGTCGGGATGGTTGTCCGAGCCGGGGACAGAACCCGGCCGAGCATCTGGGTATGGGTTCATCGCCCTGGTCTCCTTCGTGGCATCAGAAATTCTCTCGTAACCAACCGCCGATCCGGCCGAACACGCCCGCGGGCATGGGTTCCGGATCGGGCATGCGATCGACGATCGCGTCGGGTTGTTTGTGAACGCCGTAGATCAGCAAGCCGGCGCAGGTGGCGAAGGCCGGCCCGCCGGTGGCTTCGGCGATACCGTTGACGCGCATGGGCCGGCCGAGCCGGACCTGTTTGTCGAGCACCAGACCGGCCAGGTCCGAGACGCCCTGAAGCTGGCTGGCGCCGCCGGTCAGGACGACGCGCCGGCCGGCCAAGCGGTCGAAACCGCTGGCCTCCAGGCGCGAGCGCACCAGTTCGAAAGTCTCTTCCAGGCGCGGCTGGATGATGCTGACCAGGATCGACTTGGGCACGTGATTGGCGTGGGCGTGCTCTTCCTCGCCGATCTGCGGAACGTCGATGACCTCGCGTTCGTCGCTGGGCGTGGGCACGGCGCAGCCATACAGGGTCTTGATCCGTTCGGCATCGGCCAGCGGCGTGGTGAGGCCGCGGGCGATATCGTTGGTCACGTGATTGCCGCCGATCGGCACGCTGTCGACGAAAACGACCTCGCCGCCGTAGAAGACGGCGATCGACGTCGTACCGCCGCCCATATCGATGATGGTGGCGCCGAGATCGGTTTCGTCCGGCACCAGGGCCGCCAAGCCGGCGGCATAGGGCGCAACGACGCAGCCTTCGATGTCGAGATGGCAGCGCCCGATCGTGGCCGAAAGGTTGCGCAGGGCGCTCGATCCCGCGGTGACGACATGCATGTCGACGCCCAGACGCTCGCCGAACATCCCGCGCGGGTCGCGGACGCCGTTGCAGCCGTCGATCGAGAAGCCGACGGGGATCATGTGCAGGAGATTGCGCTCCGCCGGCTCGAAATGGTGCAGGCCCTGGTGGAGCACACGCCGGACGTCGGAATCGCCGACCTCATGGCCGGCGATGGAGACTTCGACGCCGACCGTGCTGGAGGCAGGGCTGCCGCAGGAGATATTGACCAGAATCTGACGAATCGTTTCATCCGCCATATGCTCGGCGGCATGAACGGTGTTGCGAATCGCCGTCTCGGCGGCCTCCATGTCGACGATCGCGCCGTTGCGCACACCGCGCGACATCTGATGGCCGATCCCGACGACGCGAATCGACCCGCCGTCGTCCGCACGGGCGACGAAGCAGCACATTTTCGTGCTGCCGACGTCGAGCGCCGCGATCAATCCGCTTCGAGTCCTGCTCATTCCCCCTGATTCCTTTGCATCAACACGGTCAGGTCTCATGCGCGACGGTTGTCGCGACTCCCCCACCGTCGGGTGGGGTGGTTTCGCGTTTGGGCGCGATGTTCTCCGGCACGCGGACGATCAATCGGTCGGGCAGTCGCAGATCGATGCTGACGACGTCGCGCGCCAGCAGCGCCGATTCGCGATCCATCGCAGCAAGGCGTGCCCAGGTGGCGCCGGCATCCGTTTCCGGCAGCTTGACCACGACCGATCCGTCCAGGCGCAGGTCCCAGCGCCGTCCGCCGACCCGGACCGCCGCGGTCACGCGCGCGGCCAAGGCGGGCTCGGCCGAAAGCATCGTGACCAGTTTGGTGGCGTGATGCGCCGCGTCGACGCCCACGATCAGCGGCAGATCGACATGGCGATCGACGCGTGCGCCGATGATCTCGTCGCCCTGGGAATCGATCAGGACGAAGCCGCCGTCCCGCTGCCAGATGGCGAAGGGGGCGCGCTCGACCAGGCGAATCCGGATCGTGTCCGGCAGCAGGCGCGACACGGTCGCTTTCTGCACCCAGCCCAGGGCCTCGAGCTTGATACGGGCGGCCTCGGGGCTGAAGGCGAGGATGGGCTGGCCGCGGTTCAGGTCCAGCTGCTCGACGATCACGGCGCGCGGCGTGTATTCGCGGCCCTCCAGGTAGACCTCGCCGACATACAGCCCGGCATCGGCGGTCGCCGCATAGAGGCCGTCCCGCGTTTGCGTCAACAGGGCTGGCAACGGGCCGGCGAGCCAGAGCCATGCCGTGCCCGCGACGGCGACCAGGAGCGGCGTCGCCCAGAGCGCGGGCCGGACCAGCGCGCGCAGGCGGGCAGGCTTGCGGCGACTCTTGGAGCGGCGCTTGCCCGGGCGCAGCCCAGGAAGGCGCAAGGCGCTCAGCCCTCGCATGATGCGTTCTCCACCATCCAGGACACCAGCTCCGGGAACGAAATCCCGGCATAGGCTGCCTGTTCCGGGACCAGGGACAGGGGCGTCATGCCGGGCTGGGTGTTGATCTCGAGCAGGAACATTTCGCCCGGTTCGCCGGCCCGGTCATCGTAGCGTAGATCGGCACGGGTCACGCCGCGGCACCCGAGGGTGCGGTGGGCGCGCAGGGCGATATCCATCGCCTGTTCGTAGGCGTCCGGATGGATCGGCGCCGGGATCAGATGATGGGTCCGGCCCTCGGTGTATTTCGCCGCGTAGTCGTAGAATCCCTCGTTCGTGCGCAGCTCGGTCACACCCAGCGGCCGGTCGCCCATCACCGCGATGGTGATCTCCCGGCCTGGGATATAGCGCTCGACCATGACCTCATCGCCGAAGGCCCAATTGGCCAGATCCATAGGCGGCGCGTTCTGCCCTTCCAGCACGATATGGACGCCGAGGCTCGACCCTTCCTCGACCGGTTTGACGACATAGGGCTGTTCCATCACGTCGCCGGCGAGCAAAGCGTCGCGACAGACGACTTCGCCCACCGGACAGGGAATATCGGCGTCGGCGAAGAGCCGTTTGGCGACTTCTTTGTTCATCGCCAGGGCCGAGGCAAGTGCGCCGGAATGGGTGTAGGGCACGCCGAGGATATCCAGGAGGCCCTGCATGCGGCCGTCTTCGCCGAAGCGGCCATGAAGGGCGTTGAATACCGCATAGGGACGCGGGTCGAGGACATCGAGCAGGTCGCGCATATCGCGCGTGACGTCGAATTCCACGACCTCGTAACCCGCATCCCGCAAAGCGGGGGTGCAAGCGGCGGCACTGACGAGGGAAACCTCGCGTTCGGCCGACCAGCCGCCCTTGAGCAGGACCACGCGCTTCATTGTCCGGCTCCGGGTTCGGGACTGCGGCCGGGCCGGGCTTCGCCCATGCGCTGGATCTCCCATTCCAGTTCGATGCCGGTCTCATCGTGCACGCGGCGGCGGACCTCCTCGCCCAGGCGCTCGATATCGCAGGCCGTGGCGCTACCCGTGTTGATCAGGAAGTTGCAATGCTTCTCCGACACTCTCGCGTCGCCGCGCCGCATGCTCCGGCAGCCCGCGCGCTCGATCAGAGCCCAGGCCTTTTCGCCTGGTGGATTCTTGAAGGTGCTGCCGCCGGTCCGGCCCCGCGTCGGCTGGGTGCTTTCGCGCGCGGCCTGGATTTCCGCGATACGCGCGGCGATCGCGGCAGGGTCACCCGCCTCGCCGCGCAGAACCGCGCCCAGGAAAATCCAGTTCTTCGACACGCCGCAGGCGCGATAGACGAAGCCCATCGCTTCGTTCGTCAGGCGGTGCAGCTCACCGGTTTCGTCGAGCGCTTCGACGGCGATCACCACATCGCTCATCTCAGGGCCATAGGCGCCGGCATTCATGCGCAGTGCGCCGCCGATCATGCCCGGAATGCCGCTCAGGAATTCGAGGCCGGCGAGCCCGGTGTCCCGGCAGGCATTGGCGACGGAGAGGTCCTGGGCGCCCGCGCCGACGGTGACCTGGCCGTCCTCGATCGTGATGCCGGCGAAGGCCGAGCCGAGGCGAATCACCACCCCGCGGATGCCGCCGTCGCGCACTAGGACGTTCGACCCGACGCCCAGCACGGTTACCGGCACGCCGGTGGGCCGGGCGCGCAAGAAAGCGGCCAAATCCTCGGCATCCTTCGGGCGATAGACGACATCCGCCGGACCTCCGGTGCGGAACCAGGTGTATTTGCTGAGCACCGCCTCGACGGCATAACTGCCGCGCACTTCGGGCAGGCGATCGACGAGATGGGTGGTTGGGCGGTCGAGCGCGATCATCGGGCGCCCCCCGCTTCGGCGCCATCGGTCGCCGCATCGGCAAGTTCGGCGGGCAGGGCATTGGCCCAGGCTGTGATATCCCCTGCGCCGAGGCAGATGACGTAGTCGCCGTCGCGCGCGATCTCGCGCGTCATGGCGGCGAGATCGGCGCGCCCGTCCAAGGCCAGGACGTGCTTGTGCCCGCGCGAGCGCAGGCCTTCGACCAGGGCGTCACGGTCTATGCCCGGAATCGGCGCCTCGCCGGCAGCATAGACATGGGCGACGATCACCGTGTCGGCATCGTTGAAACAGGTGCAGAAATCGTCGAAGAGATCGCGCAGCCGCGTGAAGCGATGGGGCTGGACGACCGCGATCACGTTGCGCCGGGTCGCCGTGCGCGCGGCCGACAGCACGGCATGAATTTCGACGGGATGATGGCCGTAGTCGTCGATCACCGTGACGCCGCTGGTCTCGCCCGTCCGGGTGAAGCGGCGCTTGACCCCGGAAAAGCCCGCGAGCGCCGCGCGCAGGGTTTCATCCTCGATGCCCATCTCATGGCCGACGGCAATCGCCGCCAGGGCGTTCTGCACGTTGTGGCGGCCGAACATGGGCAGGCGCATCGCCTCCAGAAGACGCGGCTCTCCGGTGACGCGATCGGTGATCGTCACGTCGAACTGGGCGCCGTCCGGATAGGCGTCGATCTTGGTCGCGCGGATATCGGCCTGAGGGCTCATCCCATAAGTCACGACGCGCCGGTCGGAGACCCGGGGAATCAGCGCCTGGACCTCGGCATGGTCGATACACAGGGCCGCGAAACCATAGAAGGGGATGTTGGAGACGAAGTCGTAGAAGGCTTGGCGCACGCCTTCGAAATCGCCATAGAAGTCCAGGTGTTCCGGATCGATGTTGGTGACGATGGTGATGGTGGCGGGCAGTTTGACGAAGGAGCCGTCGGACTCGTCCGCCTCGACCACCATCCAGTCGCCCGCGCCCAGGCGCGCATTCGTGCCATAGGCATTGATGATGCCGCCGTTGATCACGGTCGGGTCGAGGTCGGCCGTCTCCAGAATCGCGGCGACCATGGAGGTGGTCGTCGTCTTGCCATGGGTACCGCCGACCGCGATCGACCATTTCAGGCGCATCAATTCGGCCAGCATCTCGGCCCGGCGGACCACGGGCAGCAGGCGCGACCGCGCGGCCTTGACCTCGGGATTGTCGGCCGGCACGGCGGAGGACACGACGACGACTTCGGAATCGCCGAGGTTTTCGGCCCGGTGGCCGATATGAACCGTGATGCCCAGCGCTGCCAGGCGGCGGACATTGGCGTTCTCCGCGATATCGCTGCCCTGCACCCGATAGCCGAGATTTCGTAGAATCTCGGCGATTCCACTCATCCCAATGCCGCCGATGCCGACGAAATGGATGGTCCCGATGTTGAGCGGCAGGGCTCTCATGCGGCGGCCTCTCTGGTCGTGCACGCCGCGATCTCGTCGCGGTTGCCGTTGCAGGGCAGAAGCGAGGCGGCCAGTTCGGCGAGCTGGCGGGCCGCATCTGGCCGACCGGCCGCACGGGCGCACATCGCGGCGGTGCCGAGCATCACGGGATGGGCCAGCAGATCGTAAAGCTGGTCGACTAGCGCTTCCGGATTGAACAGGCCTTCCGGCATGAGCCAGGCGCCGCCGCCGGACTCGAGGGCTTGGGCATTTGCGGTCTGATGATCTTCGGTCGCATAAGGATAGGGCACGAGGATGGCGGGACGGCCGGCGGCCGCGAGTTCGGCAACGGTCGAGGCGCCGGCCCGCGCGATCACCAGATGGGCATTGCGCAGGCGTCGCGGCATGTCCTCGAAAAAGGTCGAGACACAGGCGCGCACGCCCATGCCGCCATAGGCGCAGGCGATATGCGCCGCGTCGTCCTTGCGGCATTGCTGACTGATCCGGATGCGCGCCCGCATCGCTTCGGGCAGGCGGGCGATCGCGGCGGGCACGACACGCCCGAAAACCGAAGCGCCCTGGCTGCCGCCGATGACGAGGATGCTTCTTTCGCCTTCCGGATGGAGGGAGGGCAGGGGAACGTCGCGCAGGGCGGCGATCTCCGGCCGCACGGGATTGCCGGTCAGGCGCACCTTGGCCTCCTGCTCGGGCCGAAGGCCGCGGATCGGTTCGAACGAGGTGGCGATGCGCGACACATGTCCGGCAAGCAGGCGGTTCGCCCGGCCGATCACGGCATTCTGTTCGTGGATCAGGGTCGGAATGCCCCGACGCAGGGCGGCCAGCATGGTCGGCACGGAAGGATAGCCGCCGAATCCGATAGCCGCCGCGGGACGCAGACGCTGCAGCAGGCGTTCGGCTTCGATCGTCCCCAGGGCGAGTTCGGCCATGCCGCGCAGGCGCCCCAAGGCACTCCCGCCGGCAAGTCCGCCGGCATGGATGCGGTGGACCGGGATGCCTTCGAAGGCTGCTTCGTAGCCCAGCCCCCGGCGGTCCGTCACCAGCACGGGCTTGAATCCGGAATCCAGCAGGGCGCGGGCCAGGGCCTGGGCCGGGAAGACATGGCCGCCGGTGCCGCCCGCGGCGAGGACGAGGGTGTTGGACGAGACGGTCATGCCATCCCCCCCGCGCCGTAGCGCCGCCGCGTCAGGGCCAGCATCATGCCCATGCCCAGGGCAAGGGCGAGGAGCGAGGAGCCGCCATAGCTGATGAAGGGTAGGGTCATGCCCTTGGCCGGCATGAGCCGCAGGTTCGAGCCCATGTTGATGAGTGCCTGGAGGCCGAACTGGGCGAGCAAGCCGACCGAGGCCAGGACGACGAAGAGGTCGCGTTCCTGCAGCATGCGGGCGAAGCCGCGCAGGACGACGAAGGCGAAGAGCATCACGATGCCGAGACAGGCGATCAGGCCGAATTCCTCGCCCGCGACGGCGAAGATGAAATCGGCATGGGCATCGGGCAGGTGATCCTTGACCCGGCCTTCGCCCGGGCCGACGCCGAAGAGCCCGCCATTCATGAAGGCCTCGAGCGCGGTAGAGACCTGATAGGTGTCGCCCGAAGACGGGTCGAGGAACCGGTCGACCCGGCTGGCGACATGGGGCAGCAGCAGATAGCCGCCGATCATCATGCCGATGCCCAGTCCGCAGAGCCCGACGACGTAGAACATGGGCAGGCCGGCCATGAAGAACTGGGTGAACCAGACCGCGGTCACAACCAGGGTCATGCCGAAATCCGGCTGCAGGAGTAGCAAGCCCACGACCAGGCCGAAGAGGCCGATGGCGATGATATTGCCGGGAAAGGTCTCGTTCCCGCGCTGTTCGGCGAACATCCAGGCGGCGACGACGGCAAAGGTCGGCTTGACGAATTCCGACGGCTGCAGGGACAGCGGGCCGAGAGCCAGCCAGCGGCGTGCGCCCTTGATCTCTGCCCCGAGCCAGGGCGTGACGGCAAGCAGCAGAATGCTTGCCAGGAAGCCCAAGACGGCGAGGCGGCGAACATCGCGCGGCGACAGCAGAGAGACGGAGAACATGACGACCAGCGCGATGGGCAGATAGATCGCCTGGCGCTGAATGAAATAGAAGGAGTTGGTCCCGATCCGTTCGGCCACCGCGGGGCTGGCGGCGAGCACGAGCAGGATGCCGACGCCGATCAACAGGGCGAGCGCGGCCAGACTCCAGCGGTCCACGGTCCACCACCAGCGGCCGACGACACTCGTATCGGTGCGCGCAAAGCTGCTCATGCCGAGGCCTTCGCGGAGGTTTGCGGCAGGGCTGCGACGGCGGCGCGGAACGCTTCGCCGCGCATTTCGAAATTCGCGAACTGGTCGAAGGAGGCGCCGGCCGGGGATAGCAGGACGACGGCGCGATCCAGTCCCTCGCGAGCGGCCATGGCATGGGCGTCGCGCACGGCAGAATCGAGGTCGCTGCAGACCGTGCAGGCGACCTGGCCGTCCAGGCGCCGGGCGAAGGTCTCCGCCGCGCCGCCGATCAGGAAGGCATGGACGATGCGCGCGAAATAGGGCGCGACCGCTTCGATCCCGCCGGCCTTGGCCTGACCGCCGGCGATCCAGTAGATGGCGTCGTAGGAGGACACGGCTCTGGCCGCCGATTCGCCGTTGGTCGCTTTCGAATCGTTGATAAAGCGGATGCCGTCCAGGGTCCCGACCAATTCCTGGCGATGGGGCAGGCCAGGGAAGACACGGATGGCATCGGCGATGGCCGCGCGCGGGACGCCGAGACGGCGCGCGGCGGCATAGGCGGCGGCGGCGTTCTGGTCATTGTGCCCTCCCGGCAGGGCCTGGGCCTCGTCCAGATCCACGACCGGCACGGCCTCGCCTTCGAGATCGTCGATCAGGCGGCGGCCCTCGGCATAGACCCCGCCCGGCACGGCCTGTTCTGCGCTGATCGACAGCACGGCAGGGCCGCCGGCCCGCCCGCAGAGCCGGTCGCGGAGGTCGGGAGAGGTCGGGTCATCCGTGCCGAGGATGGCCGTGTCGGCCTCGGTCTGACCGTCGAAGATGTGTTCCTTTGCGGCGAGATAGCCTTTGAAGCCACCATGGCGTTCGAGGTGGTCCTCGCTGAGGTTGAGGAGCACGGCGATGTCGCAATGTAGGCCCGGCGTCAGTTCGAGCTGATAGGACGACAATTCGAGAACGTAGATTCCCTCGCCGCTCAATCCTGGCAGGGACAGGGCGGGGATGCCGATATTGCCGCCGACGGCGTTTTCCTGCCGGGCATGGTCGAGGATATGGCCGATCAGGGCGGTGGTGGTCGATTTTCCGTTCGTGCCCGTGATGCCGACGAAGCGGCCGGGGGCGGAGCCGGCGAGCCGCGCGCGGACGAGCAGTTCCACGTCGCAGACGATGGAACAGCCCGCCCGCCGCGCACGCTCCGCCAGGGCATGGGGTTGGGGGTGGAGATGGGGAATGCCGGGACTCAGGACGAGCAGGTCCAGCCCGTCCCAATCGGCGGCGTAAAGATCGGTGACGGTGATCCCCGCGTGGCCGGCGGCTTCGCGCGCGTCTGCCGAATCGTCCCAGGCGAGAACCTCGGCGCCGGCCGTGGCGAGCGCGGTCGCGGTCGCGCGCCCGGACTTGCCGAGACCGAGCACGGCGATTCGCTGTCCGGAGAAGAGGGAAAGATCGATCATTTGCGCTCCCTCACCGCAGCTTGAGGGTGGCGAGCCCGGCCAGGGCCAGGATCGAGGCGATGATCCAGAAGCGGATCACGATGGTCGGCTCCTGCCAGCCTTTCTGCTCGAAATGATGGTGCAGCGGCGCCATGCGGAAGACGCGGCGTCCGGTGAGCTTGAAGGATACGACCTGGACGATGACGGAAATGGTTTCGAGCACGAACAACCCGCCGACGATGGCGAGCACCAGTTCGTGTTTGACCGCGACGCTGATCGCGCCCAGGGCGCCACCCATCGAGAGCGAGCCGGTATCGCCCATGAAGACCATGGCGGGCGGGGCGTTGAACCAGAGGAAACCCATGCCGGCGCCGACCAGGGCGCCGCAGAGCACCGACAGTTCGCCCGTGCCGGGCACATAGTGAAGCTGCAGGTAGTCGGAGAAGACCGAGTTGCCGACCAGGTAGGCAATCAGTGCGAAGACGGTGGCCGCGATCATCACGGGGACGATTGCCAACCCGTCCAGACCGTCGGTCAGGTTGACCGCGTTCGATGCTCCTACGATGACGAGCACCGCGAAGGGCAAGAAGAACCAGCCGAGGTTCAGCAGAACATCTTTCAGGAAGGGCACGGCGAGGCCGGTGTCGAGCGGCGCGCTGGTGATCGTCACGAGCCAATAGCCCATGGTCGCCGCGATCGTCACTTCGGCGACCAGCTTGATCCGCCCAGGCAGGCCCTTGCTGCTGCGCCGGGTCAGTTTCAGATAGTCGTCGCCGAAACCCACCGCGCCGAAGCCCAGGGTCACGAGCAGCACGATCCAGACATAGGGATTGTCCAGATTCGCCCAGAGCAGGGTGGAAACGACCATTGCGATCAGGATCAGGACGCCGCCCATGGTCGGCGTGCCTTGCTTGGTCAAGAGATGGCTTTCCGGACCGTCGTCGCGGATGGGCTGGCCGATGGACTGCTTGCTGCGCAACCAGGCGATCACCGCGGGGCCGAGCAGGAAGCTGAGCGCCATGGAGGTCGCGATTGCTCCGCCGGTCCGGAAGGTCAGGTACCGGAAGAGGTTGAAGATCGGCATTTCTTCGGCGAGCGGGGCCAGGAGGTTGAACAGCATCGCCCGCCTCAGTGACCGTTGGCCGCGGCGCGCGGGCGCTCGCCGAGCGAAAGAATCGCATCGACCACGAGGTCGGTGCGGAGGCCGCGCGAACCCTTCACCATCACCAGGGCGCCGGGTTCCAGCACGGCGCAGACCAGAGGCGCCAGTTCGGCCGCGGTCGCGGCATGGCCGCCGCGCAGCCGCTTGGGCAGGGCGTCCTGAAGCGCGGCCGAGGCGCTGCCGCAGGTGAAGACCATGTCGACGCCGCCATGCAGGATAGGCTCGGCAAGCGAGAGATGGAGGGCGGCGGAGGACTCGCCCAGTTCGAGCATGTCGCCGAATACGACGATCCGCCGGCCGCTTCGGTTCGGGCCGATGGCGGACAGGGTTTCGATGGCGGCGCGCATCGAGGTCGGACTGGCATTGTAGCTTTCGTCGATCAGATCGATCGTTCCGCCCGGAATCTCGACGGTGATCCGCCGGCCCCGGCCCGCCGGGGCCTCGATCGTCGCGAGGACGGCGGTGGCCGCTTCCAGATCCGCGCCCAACGCCACGACGGCGCCCAGGACCGCAAGCGAATTGATCACCCAATGGCGCCCCGGCACCGACACGCGGTAGCGTAGATCGCGCCCTTCGATCTGGGCCCAGACCGTGCTGCCGCCGGCCTCCGCCTCGCAATCGACCAACCGGGCGAGGGCTTCGGGATGGGCGCCGAAGCTGATCACCCGCTCGACGCCTGCCGCCTGAGCGGCCGCGACGAGCAGGGGGAAATAGGGGTTGTCGCGGTTCAGGACTGCCCCGCCCCCGGACATGCCGGCGAAGATTTCCGCCTTGGCATCCGCGATGCCGAAGGTCGAATCGAAATTTTCGAGATGCACGGCCGCGACGGTCGTGATGACGGCGACCTCGGGCTGGACCAGGTGGGATAGGGGCTCGATCTCGCCGGCATGATTCATGCCGATCTCGAAGACGCCGTAGATCGAGTCCTCCGGCATCCGTGCGAGACTCAGCGGCACGCCGATATCGTTGTTGAGATTCCCGAGGCTGAGGGCGGTCGGGGCCTGGGCCGCGAGGACCGCGCCCAGGGTTTCTTTGGTGCCGGTCTTGCCCACGCTGCCGGTGACAGCGGCAATGCGCGCCCGGCTGCGCCGGCGAGCGGCGCGGGCCAAGGCGTAAAGGCCTTCGCGCGTATCGCCGACCTCGATTAACGGTCCGGCGGCGGGAAGATCGGTCGGCGCATGTTCGACCATTGCGGCCGCCGCGCGGCGGGCGAGGGCGTCCGACACGTAGTCGTGGCCGTCGTGATTGGGCCCGCGCAGGGCGATGAACAGATCGCCGCGCTGCAGGCTGCGGGTGTCGATGGAGACGCCGCCGGCGCCGAAGGGAATGGTGGCCGTCCCGCCCGTTGCCTGCGCTGCGTCTTCCGATGTCCAGAGGGGCCAGTTCATGGCACGCGCCTTTCGGAGCGGGCGCGCTCGGCGGCCATGCGGCGGGCGACCTCGACGTCATCGAAGGGCCGCACGGTATCGCCGGCGATCTGGCCGCTTTCATGGCCCTTGCCCGCGAGAACCAGCACGTCGCCGTCTTCCAGACCGGCGATCGCCGTGCGAATCGCCAACTCGCGATCGCCGATCTCGACCGCCGAAGGGCAGGTGGCGAGAATCGCCCGGCGAATCGAGCCAGGATCCTCGTTGCGGGGATTGTCGTCGGTGACGATTATCCTGTCGGCCAGGG
>Ga0115002_10003089_pt1 | contig 21122 bp, 14 predicted proteins | sample ArcticOcean_MG_C_8_FD_89576 | JGI IMG/M metagenome (GOLD analysis project Ga0115002, IMG submission 89576) | Marine microbial communities from western Arctic Ocean - ArcticOcean_MG_CB11_86 | ecosystem: Environmental > Aquatic > Marine > Oceanic | place: Arctic Ocean: Canada Basin | collected... | reverse complement strand
TAAGCGAGTCACACAAAAATTCGACAGCGCGTTTTGGTTCACAGGACCCGCACATAAAAATATCAAATGCGGCGTAGTTAAATTCTGGCCAAGTATGGAGCGATATATGTGACTCAGCCAACATGGCAACACCAGTCACGCCATTATTCTCGGCAAAATGATGCAACTGTACATGCAAGAGAGTAGCACCACATACCTCAGCACAACCCCGTAGTGTGGCCTCGATAAATTTGAGATCGTCGAGGCGTTTACCACCCCACATATCAACAAGGAAATGCGAACCGGCATAATTCATACCATTACGTAAAATCGTATGTGGGCAATCGAGATCCACCCCAGAATTCTCTGATGTACAAGTTGGCTCAGCCGCATTCTCTAGTCGACTTACAATTACATCGTGTTCCAATTCTGTCTCCGATTGAAAAAATGTATTTATGACTGCCATACCTAATGCTCCCAAATCGGAAATATACCTGCACCACCAACATACTCCGATCACAACTGTATGCCGCGAGCTGGAGTGCTGGAATTGCCAACTTATTGAGAATTGATCAAACCAATGCAAGCCAAAAGGTGTCCACAGAACAATAAAAATGTTGTCGTGACGAAGATTCTATTTACTAAACCCCTCGTCCAACACCTACAGAGACCATTTACACCCTATGTCGGCGCAGTAAGCGCCTCAATATACGATGGTAGAGCAAAGGCTGCTTTGTGTATCTCCGGCGTGTAATAACGCGTTTTCAGATTGATATTACAGATTCTGTCAGTGAGGGTGTCGACAGAAACTGGGCGCAGCGACGTATCATCACTCGCCCAACCGAAGGCCATAAATCCGCCAGCATAAGTTGGTACCGGTGCCAGAAAGCAAGTAACGTCAATGAACATAGAGCGAAAAAGACCAACCGACGTACTCAACTCCGAGCCTTGAAAAAACGGAACACCATTTTGCGTAACGATAACACCTCTTGGCGCCAGGCAAGATTTGCACCCCGCGTAAAATTTGTGTTCGAATAATACTTCTGCAGGGCCCAACGGATCTGTGGAATCAACAATGATTACATCAAACCTACGATTACATTCGGCAACATAACTGGCGCCGTCATTGACAACAACCTCTGTGCGCAAGTCATTAAATGCATCGCCGCAGATCGACGGCAAATAACGTGTGCATAAATCAATTACACTTCCATCTATCTCAACGACGACGACATTTTCAATAATAGGATGCATAAGTACTCGCCGTAACATTCCGCCATCACCGCCGCCAATGATTAAAACGTTACGTACATCTCCATGCGCTAAAATTGGCGTGTGCGAAAGCATTTCGTGATATATGAACTCATCACGCTCTGTTGTTTGAATGACACCGTCGAGCGTCAATACTCGGCCAAATAACTCATTCTCAAATACCATAAGATGTTGAAACTCGCTTTTAGTTTCATGCAATAATTTATCCACCCTCAAGCGCAGCTGAAAGCTGCTGTGAAGGGTCTCTTCCCACCAAGTTTTCATCGTATAATTTTCCACTGACGCATACCTAAAATGTCGAATACCGTTATGTTTTAAAGGTGTGCATCGTTTCACCAGTTATCGCTCCCAATGCAATTACGAGCGTCAGCACACCAAGCTCTGGAACAAGTTCATTTATAGGATCTAACGAGAGAACTCACCACCACTCGCCTGAGCCTTGCAGGTAATACAATAGGCGCGTAATTTGTCCACTGCGTTGTACCATCTAATATATTCTGGAGTTAGTCCAATGAGCCCTTCGCGATATGCAGCGAACACTCGTGCCGTACGCGCACCGCGAGGTTCTGAAATCACTGCCAAAAGTTGGCGAACCGAAGCGCCAATGCGAATGTTGATGAACAACCTCGACCCTGAGGTCGCCGAAAACCCCGACGAACTTGTTGTTTACGGTGGCACCGGTCGCGCTGCGCGAAACTGGGATTGCTTCGAACGTATCGTCAGTACTCTAAAAACTCTTGAAGAATATGAAACCCTGCTGGTTCAATCCGGAAAACCAGTGGGCGTCTTCCGCACCCACGAAGATGCGCCGCGAGTCCTGATTGCCAACTCAAATTTAGTGCCCCATTGGGCAACTTGGGAACATTTCAACGAATTAGATGCCAAGGGCCTCATGATGTACGGACAGATGACTGCAGGTTCCTGGATATACATTGGCAGCCAGGGCATCGTTCAAGGTACGTACGAAACATTTGTTGAATGCATACATCAGCATTTTGGTGGCGATGGGCATGACAAGTGGATTTTGACCGCCGGTTTGGGTGGGATGGGCGGTGCACAGACCCTTGCTGCGACAATGGCAGGCATTTCCATGCTTGCCATCGAGTGTCGTCCGAGCCGCATCCAAAGACGGTTGGAAACAGGATATGTGGACCGGCAGGCAGCCAATCTCGATGAAGCCCTGAAAATGATTGAAGACGCTTGCCACAAACGTAAGCCAATTTCTGTTGGCCTACTCGGTAATGCCGCAGAGGTACTGCCAGAACTTTTGCGCCGTGGCGTCAAACCAGACGCTGTGACCGATCAGACTTCGGCGCATGACCCTATACATGGATATCTGCCAGAAGGCTGGACACTCGACGAGTGGGAGGCAAAACAAGAGAGCGACCCGAAAGCTGTAGACACAGCAGCCAAGAAATCTATGGCAACACATGTGCGCGCAATGCTGAAGTTCCATGAAATGGGCATACCTGTGTTTGACTACGGCAATAATATACGTCAGGTCGCCAAAGACGAACGCGTCAACAATGCCTTCGATTTTCCAGGCTTCATCCCAGCTTACGTGCGGCCCCTGTTCTGCAGGGGGAAGGGGCCATTTCGCTGGGTCGCGTTGTCTGGTGACCCAGAAGATATCTACAAAACTGATGCGAAGGTAAAAGAACTCATTCCTAACGATCCGCATTTGCACAACTGGCTCGACATGGCCCGTGCACGCATTCAATTTCAAGGGTTGCCATCGCGTATTTGTTGGATTGGCCTCAGCCAACGAGACAAGATTGGGCTAGCCTTTAACGACATGGTTGCAAGTGGTGAACTGTCGGCACCGGTCGTGATTGGACGCGATCATCTTGATTCAGGTTCCGTCGCCAGCCCAAATCGCGAAACAGAATCAATGATGGATGGGTCCGATGCAGTATCTGACTGGCCACTTTTGAATGCCCTGCTCAATTGCGCAAGCGGTGCTACCTGGGTTTCGATCCACCATGGCGGCGGTGTTGGTATGGGCTATTCACAACATTCCGGCATGGTTGTAATTTGCGATGGTACCGAAGCGGCCGCGAGACGAATTAGTCGAGTTCTGTGGAATGATCCAGCAACGGGTGTTATGCGTCATGCCGACGCGGGTTATCAAGATGCCATTGCCTGTGCGAACGAAATGCACCTCAATTTACCAATGATAGAAAAACAATGATCAAATTCGCCATTACTGCTGAATTAGAGATCAATCCAGATCAGAAGAGTGCCTTTCTTCATCGACTCATACGACATCGAACCTCTTGTCTCGAAACCGAGGAAGGTTGCCTAAGATTTGATATATTACTACCAAAAGGCGTTGATAATAGGGTTGTCCTCTATGAAGTTTATGAGACAGAATCTGCATTTGATACCCATAGAGTAACGCCACATTTTCTTGCCTTTCGGAAGGATGTCGAGGGAATGGTGGTTTCGCGAAATATCACCGAATTCACACTCGACGACCTTTAATTCTCGTTGAGCATCAGGAGCTCACACTGCATGGCCGAAAATGCCTTCGTTCTTCAACCCGGAAATCTTACGCTTTCGGAACTCAGATATATCGCGCGTAATAACGTCGAAATTCAGCTTCATCCTGGATGCCGCAGCAAAGTTGAGGCGGCCGCAAAAATAGTTGGCGATATTGTTCGCGAAGGCCGTACAGTCTACGGCGTGAATACCGGCTTCGGCCTTCTTGCACACGCACGAATCGAACCTTCAGCACTTGCCGATCTTCAGCGCAACCTTGTTCTATCACACAGCGCGGGGACAGGCCCAATTCTTGACGATGACACAGTGCGCCTGATAATCGCGTTGAAAGTTGCTGCTCTTGCACAAGGCCATTCTGGTGTCCGTTGGCTGGTTATTGAAGCTCTCCTCGCGCTTATCAATCATGCTGTCTATCCTTGTATCCCAGCTAAAGGATCTGTAGGTGCATCGGGTGACTTAGCACCGCTAGCCCATCTATCAGCGGCCCTACTTGGAGTCGGCGAAGTTCGCCACAAGGGTAAAACGATGCCGGCCGAAGAAGGCCTCCACATCGCTGGACTCACACCTCTCAAACTTGGCCCAAAGGAAGGCCTAGCACTTCTAAATGGCACTCAGGTGTCAACAGCACTTGCACTTATGGGCTTATTTATGGGCGAAGATGTATATGCCGGTGCAGTTGTTGCAGGGGCTTTAACGGTCGACGCCGCCAAAGGAAGTGACACGCCGTTCGACGCACGCATCCACACGGTTCGTGGCCAACCAGGCCAAGAACTTGTGGCAAAAGTATACGCGCGCCTTTTGACCGACAGCCCAATCCGGGAGTCCCATCGCGGATGTGCGAAGGTTCAAGACCCCTATTCACTTCGTTGCCAACCGCAAGTTATGGGTGCTGTATTGGACCATATGCGCTTCGCATCATCTGTAATTGCCAGAGAAGCCAATGCGGTTTCTGACAATCCACTCGTGTTTCCCGATGGAGGTGATGTACTTTCTGGAGGTAATTTTCATGCCGAGCCTGTGGCAATTTCAGCTGACCTGCTGGCAATTTCACTAACCGAGATCGGTACGTTGTCGGAACGACGAACCGCCCTTCTCGTCGATCCTGTGATGAGTGGATTACCTGCATTCTTGGTCAAAGATGGTGGTCTTAATTCAGGTTTCATGATTGCGCAGGTAACCGCTGCTGCACTTGCATCAGAGAACAAAACACTCGCCCACCCAGCGAGCGTGGATTCTATTCCTACTTCGGCAAATCAGGAAGATCACGTCAGCATGGCAACATTTGCTGCACGTCGCGTGTCAGAAATTGGTGAAAATGTAATTGGTATCGTCGCAATTGAGCTGTTGGCGGCAACCCAAGGAATAGAGTTTCACAAACCGCTCCAATCCTCACCACCACTTCAGGAAGTAATCACAAAAATCCGAGCACGCGCTGCTAATTGGGATAGCGATCGTTTCTTTGCGCCAGATATAGCAGCGCTCAAGGAACTCATTCATACAGGTATATTCAATACATACATGCCAGAACTGTTGCCGAGTTTCTCAGCTTAAGGCGACTGTCACAGACCGTACGTAGGTATTTACTTCTATTCAGAATATACGCCGCCATTGTGTTCGACATTATTACTCAAAATATATGAGATACCCATTCAATACACTCTGCAGTACCGCTAATTTCTGATGGAATCCAACTGATTTAAATCTTGGCAACGCCGATGACCGCACGTCCGACTCTCGATTAGCACACAATTTTTTATTCTACCTGAGAACCATCTAATTATCCTTCTGTTCTAAACAGGCGTTTCAAGGAAACGCTATATAACCAGAACATGCTGTAAACGGGCAAAGCGAGTACACATTACAGCTCTTGCGCGCCAAGCGTATCTAGACGGAAGAGAGTCTGCCGTTAACACTTTCTAAATCTATAACCACACAAATATATCTTATCTTACCTCACTTTTATAAAAGTTATTCTTGCGTAGCAACCAGTTAACTAGTTCGTCGTCACCTGACCCGCCTGCACCACAAGATGTCTGGGATTGGCACCAAACCGGTAAGCCAACTCCGCCGGAGTGTCGATATTCCACACGACAAAATCAGCCGCCTTTCCGGCAGTCAATGTCCCATGGGAACTTTGCATACCTAGCGCCATTGCGGCATTGCGTGTAATACCTGAAAGTGCTTCTTCCGGTGTCATCCGAAACAGCGTACAGCCCATATTCATCATTAGGAGGAGAGATTGCGCTGGAGATGACCCGGGATTACTGTCGGTTGCAAGTGCCATCGGCACACCGTGTTCACGAAATAATTTTATCGGCGGCAAGTAGGTTTCTCTTAGAAAGTAATAGGCTCCAGGAAGAAGAACAGCGACCGTACCTGCCCCGGCCATCGCCTTGACTCCTTCCGCGTTTGTAAACTCGAGATGGTCGGCGGAAAGTGCTCTATATCGCGCTGCCAACGCTGCGCCTCCTAAATCTGACAGCTGATCAGCATGAAGTTTAACGGGAAGACCGAGGGTGGTTGCTTTTTCAAAAACACGACTGGTTTGTATCGGTGAAAATCCTATACCTTCACAAAACGCATCGACAGCATCCGCAAGGCCCAAGTCGGCTACTTCAGGCATAACCTCCTCACATATAAAGTCGACAAATGTATCGGCCTGGCCGACAAACTCTGGAGGCACTGCGTGGGCACCAAGAAACGTCGTCTTAACCTCAATCGGATTGTTATTGGCAAGCAATCGTGCTGCCCGGAGCATTTTCAGCTCAGTTTTGAGATCAAGGCCATAGCCGGACTTAATCTCAATGACCGTGACACCTTCAGCCAGAAAGCTCTCTAGGCGCAACGCTGCTTCCGCAACCAACAATGCCTCATCCGTCTCGCGTGTCGCCTTTACCGTCGAATTAATTCCACCGCCCGCTCGGGCAATCTCTTCGTAGCTCGCACCTTCGAGACGCATTTCGAATTCGCGCGCTCGGTTTCCACCATATACGAGATGAGTATGGCAATCTATCAATCCAGGAGTTATCCAACGCGCACTAACATCGTGTACTTCTCTCGCAAGTGCGTCTGGTCGGCTCGTCAAATCGCTCATCCGACCGACCCAAACTATACGCCCATCATCGACACCGAGCGCACCATCCTCGATCGCACCATAGAGTTCGCCACTAGCCTCCATCGTTGCCAAATTGGCGTTAATCCAAAGTGACTGCCACATATTAATTTAGCCTCTCTTCTGTCGCCCGTTCTAGGTGTCTGAGGTCTCCATTGTGCTTCGCAAATAGAACTACATGCGCTTGGCGACAGCCTTTACCGTTCTGGTCAATGTCTTGGCAGCACTCTTCTCTAGGTCATTTATTTCCTTGATCCAACCCTCAGATTTTTTGTGATCTTTGATCGAACCCGCATTAATCCGAACATTTAGAGCAGCCCCAGCAAGTGCTGTATGACAAAGATGTGCGGCCGTTCCTGCATCCGATATGGCATTCACATTACCTTTTTCAGCCGCAATTGCGGCAAGTTCCAAAGTTTTTGCCGCAGCCCGCGCCGTCCGCAGAGGAACAACAGCAGCTCGTGACATTGCCATTTGAATGGCTTTGCCGCGGGCAGTTTGTTGTCTAGCCGTCTCCTTCGATAATTTGAATGCATCCATGACAGCGTCGAAAGCTGCTGAATCGTCAGTAATAGCCGCTGTTTGCTCCGTGCGAAGTTTCTCGGCCTGTCGAAGTATCTTCTTCATTTCCACTTCAACAGCAGCGTACTTCTTACGACCTATGGTTAGCCGCGCGACCATTCCAACGAGTCCCGCAGCCATCGCACCCGCGTAGGCTGCTGCGGCACCACCGCCAGGCGTCGGTGTATCTGCAGCCAAATCATCAATGAATTCTGTTCCGACAATACCGCCACCCCCCTCGTCCTCGCCCAGACGATTCTCTAGAACTTGATCCGACTGCAAGTCGTTGAGCTGCAAGTACCACTTTGCCGCATCCACCAGAGCTTGTTGAGGAATCAAGCCGACGAGCTCACTATGTGTGATGTTTACACCAAAACGTTGCGCTTCTCGGCGAATGGTTTCGACGACCCGTGGAATGGATGTCTTTGTATAGTCAGTGAGATTCATGCTCACTTGAGCTTGGCCATCAACCATGAGACCCATGCCCTTGACGTAGCGCAATCCGCCAGAGAGATGCCGGACCGCCTTACCTATCTCCTGAGCGACCTCAACTTTATCAGTATTGAGGTAAACGTTGTAGGCGATGAGGAAGGCGCGAGCGCTAATCGCAGTCGCACCTGCCGGCCCAAGTTTACTTGGTCCAAAGTCGGGTGCGCGATCAAGGTCAGATACAATTTCGCTCTTAAGTTGTTTATAAGCATCCTTGCCGCGTCTGATACTTGCTAAATTCTGACGGTCCGGCCGCTGCGCCGCAGCCTCATACAAGAATACTGGAATTTTCAACTCACGACCAACACGCTCACCAAGACGTTTTGCAATCTCAACGCATTCATCCATTGTAACACCGCTCACGGGCACAAATGGACAAACGTCGGTAGCGCCCATGCGTGGATGACCGCCAATGTGCTTATTCAGATCAATGAGCTCTGCAGCTTTGGCTATACCAGCAAACGCGGCCGCTTCTACTCCAGCGGGGTTACCAACAATCGTAACGACACTACGATTGTGGTCAGCATCAGAGCTTATGTCGAGCACCTGCGCATCCTTTCCACCACCAGCCGAAATTGCCGCAACAATGGCTTCTATAATCTTTGACTTTCGTCCTTCTGAAAAATTAGGAACGCATTCGACTATTTGACGCATTTACTCTTCTCCAGTTTTTATGGAACGGTTGTTACTAAAGTATTATGCCAAATGGATGGGCAACTATTTTGGGGCGTGGAGAGATATTTCCTCGGCCGTCTTTGCGTCCTCTACTGGGGCGGATGTAACCGTTGGTCCATTTGTGTGCAAGGGACCCCGCCTACGCTGTGGCAAATGATTTTTTTCAGAAAGACTGCGACCTTCAATTGACGATTTCTCTATTGCTTGTTTGGCACCCGTCTTTGCTACCGGTTGCGGCACCAACTGCTTGTAAAAACCTTCAAAATATGCGCCCGATTCAACTTCGAACGTTTCACTCGTTACGTCGCCAATAACCCTGGCTGTGCGACGGAGCGCAATATTCTTTGCAAGAATTGAGCCTTGGACTGCCCCATGGATAAATACTTGCGTCGCATTGATCTGGCCGTTGACACTAGCGCTTTCGATAACAGTCAAATTTTTACACGTTATATTACCATCAATCGTCCCGGAGATATGCACATCACCTTCGCTCACAAGATTGCCCGTGATCTCGAGGTTCTTACTTATAACTGATGTTGGATGCAAATCCGATTTATCTATACGATTAACCGGACTGGCTCGCTTTTTAAAAAACATTGCCAGCGGCTTCCGAAGTTCCCTGATAACTCTATCGTAGAGCTTTCACAGTGCTAGAACAAGGCAACTTGGGGACCTATAGCATTAACGGTGTATCACACAGTATACCAACGACACCGGCAACACTGATTCATGCCCCAATTTCTCACACAGGGAAAAATCAGTCCGCAGCTTGGTGCACCGATTCCATGGCTGCAGAAAGAAATTTCTCGGCCTCAAGAGCTGCCATACACCCCATACCAGCCGCTGTCACTGCCTGCCGATATATTCTGTCTTTGACATCGCCGGCTGCGAATACACCTGCCACGCTTGTCGTTGTGCTATCAGCTGCAGTTATTACATATCCCTCTTCGTCGATCTCCACTTGCCCACGAAACATATTTGTCGCCGGATCGTGCCCAATCGCGATAAAAACACCGTCTGCTGCACAATCAGTCGTTACGGCAGTTTGTAAATTGTGCACCCTCACGCCGATAACTCCCAAAGGTTCATCGCTACCAATTATCTCGTCAACGACACTGTTCCATACGACTTCAATTTTAGAATTACGAAACAAACGATCCTGCATAATTTTCTCAGCACGCAATGTATCGCGTCTATGTATGAGTGTAACTTTTGTTGCAAAATTAGTGAGAAATATTGCTTCTTCTACCGCCGTATTACCTCCGCCAACGACGACGACTTCCTTATTGCGATAAAAAAAACCATCACACGTCGCACAAGCCGAAACGCCAAAACCCTGAAACTTCTGCTCGGAAGGTAAACCCAACCACCGTGCCTGTGCACCGGTCGCAATGACGACAGTATCTCCTCCATATGTGTCACCACTGTCACCTTTGCATTGAAAGGGCCTTTGCGAAAAATCAACGTCTACAATCAAGTCATTTATGATCTCAGTTCCTACATGCTGCGCTTGTGCCAACATCTGTTCCATCAACCACGGCCCCTGGATTGGATCAGCAAAGCCTGGATAGTTCTCCACATCGGTAGTGATTGTAAGTTGGCCGCCCGGTTGCATACCCGAAACGAGAATAGGCTCGAGGTTTGCACGTGCCGCGTAAATCCCTGCTGTGTAGCCGGCAGCGCCCGAGCCGATGATAAGAACTTTTCTATGACGGTGCTGTGCCATTTTGTTTTACCCATCTAAGAATTAGTTTTAGGCCAACGATTCAGAGTGGTTGTGTATCAATTATATCCTAACGAGTATGTTCTATTAGGCCATCCCCGTATCTTCTCTTTAAGTTCTTAAAAAATGATTACTATTATTTTTTGTCTAGATTAGTCACCCCATCCCATGGTTGATCAGGTGGATCGTTCACGAGAATGAGTGCGCGGTCAGCAGCCTTTAACGCAACAGGGTCGCCTGTCAGCACGGAAAATTTTTCATAGGCTGCCTTAAATTCACCATTTCGATAAGCCGCGAGTGCGCTTTCATAATGTTGGAGTTGGTCATTACTGATATTAACGTTAGAAGCCTCATCAGAGCCGCCAAGTGGCTCAAATATTGTAACCGGCACCTTTCTTCCGACCACACGAATTGTGTCAAGTACTCTAAATAGAATTTGGGCGCCACAGAGCGTCGCGGTATTTTCGCTGACTAGAATTTGTGATCCATATTGTTTGTTGGCGCTCTCAAGTCGCGCCGCCAAATTCACAGCATCACCCATAACTGTATAGTTAAAGCGACGGTGGGATCCAATATTACCAACCAGCATATCACCGGTGTTGACACCGATACGCGTTTCAACAGACCTATCACCAGGTAATCCGAAGCCAGACGACTCAGTCCTAAGTCTTCTCTGGCACGCAAGTGCCGCACGCACACCAGAAAGCGCATGATCTTCATCTTCGACTGGCGCGCCAAATACCGCGACGACCGCATCGCCTATATATTTGTCGACAAACCCACCATGAACCTCAATCGTGTCACTCATCACAGAAAGGTATCGATTGAGAAAAGTAACGAGGTCAGTGGGACTTAAACCCTCTGATATTTCTGTGAAATCCGCAATATCCGAAAACAAAACTGTAAGTTCTCGGCTTTCACCACCGAGTTCCGGAAGTCGATTACCCTCAAGCATCTGTTGTATTAATGCAGGCGCAAGATAAAGGGAAAACGACTTGGAAAGACGGTTGCGGTCTCTATCGCTCACTGTGAATCGATAACCAAGTATTCCAAAGAAACCAAGGCTGCCAGCAACTAAGGTGTCGCCGAGCGGAAGGAGAATACCGTGTCTGAAAGCCACTACAGTAATAGCCGTCCAAACAAGTCCTACAGAGAAACAAACAACGACCGCACGCGGTAACCTCAACCTCAACGATAATCCGGCGATAATAAATGACAAAACGAATATTATGGCAGTGCTCGGACCTCGTGCCACAATATCAACTACATCACGTTGTAATAGATTATTAATCGCTGTCGCATGAATGAGTGCCCCTGGTGTCGCACGTCGCGCAATTCCCGTTGTTGTTTGTGGATTTGTGAAACATGGTTGTGGCGCACCAACCGCATCGGGGGACACAATAAATCGATTGGATGCCAATCGCCGGTCCTGCAAGTCCAGAACCGCACCCATAATGACGGTTTTCCCAGCAAAATTATTCTTAAAATAATCGACGTTGCCTAATTTGGCACAATGGAATAGATCGCCGAATGAATAAATTGGTACAGCCCCCGGCCGATCATCGAAGTTTAAGGTAAGAACGTTTAACGCCCCGCCTGGAATAATGAAATCTCCAAGGCTTGCCGTAGCCCCTTCTGAGCTAGCCTCAGCAGCAATGGCCCGTGCAGTCAATTCGAGTGCAAACCCAGGTTGTTTCGTGATCGCCCCATCTTTTTCGACATCTACAAAGAGTGGAACGCCACGAACAATACCATCCGAATCTGTATGAAGGTTTAAGGACCGAATATTCTTCGTACCACCGACAGCAAAATTAAAAATTCGATGCGGAAGAATTGGGTTGTCGCCGTATGCCGCACCGAGCACGATACGACCATCACGACGGCTGCGCGCAAGCGAACGCAATAGAGGTTGATCGTACCTTCGATCCGCAACTGTACCGCCAACTGCAACGGGTAGCACCATATCCCAACCCACAACTGCAGCTCCACCATCTAAAACCGCGTCGATGACGCGTGCCAACTGTGGTGTCCACATTACAGTTGGCATGCCCGTAAAAGGTGCCATTGTGTACGTCGCCTCATCGATAGCAATGAGAACTGCATTTGCGGGATGCGCCGGTTTGGGAGTAGCCGGTGTAGACGCACGCAGCCAGTGCAAGACATCAAGGTCAAGACGATTAAGTCGGTCGAGCGCAGGAATCGAAGTGACCGCTGCCGCAATGACAGCTATAAGGCCCACCGCAAGAAGATCGCGAGGTCGAATCATGCTCGCCCGCTACCTACCACCTCACGCAGCGGGATCAAAAAGCTAGCAAGCGACCGAGCACAGAAACGCCGACCCGACTCGCAACTGGAGAAATTCGGAAGACAATCTTACGATCACCCGCAGTTGCGACATAAAGTCCGCCTGGCTCCAAAGCAATATTCTCTCGATTGAGATCAGCAACACCGTTGATAATATCAATCGTGTGTTGTTCTTGCCTACCATCTAACTGTTCCAAAAAAACGGTCGCAGTGGTCAAATCTGCTTCGTTAACGAATCTAATGAGTGGGCTCACACCATATAGAATGCGCTGCGGTTTCGGCAAAGTCTTACTTTTTGTTGGCACCTTCCGAAAAACAATTGCACCTGCCGCCTGTTTTTGCCCTGACGACAATTGCAAGTCGCCGCCGTCACAGTCCACGAACTCAATTTCCATTGACCCACCGGAGACCTTGCTCGCTTCAGAGCCAATAGCAATCGTACCGCCAGTGATGATCTCGCGTGTGCATGAACTAAGATATCCAAGCGTGACAGTTTGCCCAGCATCTAGTTTGATAACTCTACCCAATTCTAGCAAATCCATGAACTGGAGCTCGTCCGTGTCAAAATTCACATCCTCAACAATTGCGACCGGCCCACTCTCTGCAGCATAGATAACTTTTGAATCCAGCGTTATCGCTGCCAATACCATCAATGCTATAACAATAACGTTACGTGTCATGGGGATAGTAACCTCACGAAAAATATTTGTTTCTACTTAACAGTTCTGTTGTCACTCATATCACATACTACCACATCGCCCAACTATCGGCCGATAGCATATCCCTGCATGCCTCGCGGATTAGCCGCTGCCTTGAGCAGTCCATTCTCGCGGCTTGCGGCGCTCATTCTGCCTTCGGACCACTCACCTACTATACTCATTCGATGACCACGTCGCTCTAGTTCTGACAGTGTCACCGCTGGAAACCGTGATTCGATTGAAAGATGTCCAGGTGCAGCCGCACGTGGATAGAACGAGCTAGGCATATGATCGTTGTGAAATGACGGTGCATCAATCGCCTCCTGCAGGTTCATCCCATAGTGAACGTGTCGGAGAAAGAAAATTGGTTGCCACTGATCTTGCTGATCACCACCGGGTGTACCAAACGCCATATAGGGATACCCATCTTTTAATGCGAGTGACGGCGTAAGCGTTGTACGTGGGCGCTTACCTGGAGCAAGACTTGCTGCCAACCCTTCCTTCAACCAAAACATTTGCGCGCGCGAATTCAAACAAAACCCAAGCTCAGGAATAACTGGCGAGCTTTGCAACCAGCCACCGCTTGGTGTCGCTGATACCATATTTCCATGGCGGTCAATTATGTCCACATGACATGTATCACCCCTTACATCGGCAGCCTTTGCCATCGTTGGTTCGCCAATGCCTATAAAGCTTGGAACCGCCGATGCATCGCTTGCTATAAGTGCTGCGTAATCGATCTCGGCGCTATAGCCATTAATTGTGCCAGGCCGAAAATCGAGCGAGGCCTTATCTGAAATCAAAGCACTACGTTCCAAATTGTATTTATCGGACAACAGCACATCCATAGGTACGCCAATATTTGCCGACTCACCGTAGAATATCTCACGATCCGCAAAGGCGAGTTTGGCGCATTCGGTCACGGTGTGAACAAAATCTGGACCAAGCGGATCCATTGCATCGAGATCAAAATTCTTTAGAAGTGCGAGCTGTTGCAGAAATACTGGGCCCTGGCCCCAGGGGCCAGTCTTCAAAACTGTCAATCCTCGGTAATCATAACCAAGTGGATCCTCATAGGTAGCGTGCCAAGCAGCCATATCATCACCTGTTAAGATACCAGCGTGGCGCTCGCCACTCGAATCCATTAACTCGTTGGAGCGACAGAATTTGTCGAGTGCTTCAGCGACGAATCCATGGCTCCAAGCTCGTCTTGCGGCATCTATTTGGACGACCCGATCACCGCCCGCTGACTTACCCTCTTCAACCAATCTTTGCCATGTCCGGGCGAGCGACGGGTTAGCAAAAAGCGTGCCAGGTGCAGGAACATCGGTTCCATTGAGATAGAGTTCCGCCGACGTCGGCCACTCAGAAATGAATAGTTCTCGCACCGACTCAATTGTTTGACTAATGGCAGGCACAAGTGGCACGCCATTTGCTGCATACGAAATCGCCGGTTCGAGTACTTCCTCCAGGGTCATGACACCATGGTCACGAAGCATCAACATCCATGCGTCGAACGCACCTGGCACGACAGTTGCCAACAATCCAGAGCCAGGCATCATGTCAAATCCAAGGTTACGATAATGGGAGATTGTAGCAGCAGCTGGCGCGACACCTTGACCGCAAATTACCTTGGTCTCAGCTAGGTTGTTAGCATGGTAGATAATGGGAAGGTCGCCAGCCGGGCCGCACAAATGTGGCTCGCAAACCTGCAAAACCATACCTGTCGCAACGGCAGCATCGAAAGCGTTGCCACCGCGCTCTAAAATTCCCATTCCGACGGCTGATGCAAGCCAGTGTGTTGACGCGACAACACCATAAGTACCGAGGATTTCTGGACGAGTAGTGAACATAATAAAACTCCTTACGGAAACGAGATAAACATCTTTTATCCGCTAGGGAACCGCAGAACAATCGGAGAGAATATGACAATTGGTTTCACTTGACCACCTACTGCCCCTGCATGCAGGCTCACCACCCCAATACCACTATTTCCAGGGGATATATATGTCCATTCCATTTGTCCGCGACATGGAAGTCGATTATGAAGCTGTGAAACAGTTAACGCCACTTGTTCGCCGCCTCATTGCGCGTAATCCTGGACCGTTCACGTTTCATGGTACAGGCACATACATCATCGGTCATGGCCAAGTCGCCATCATCGATCCGGGACCCGACGATGAATTACATATTAATGCACTCCTTAATGCTGTTCGTGGAGAGACGGTTACACATATCTTAGTTACCCATACGCATTGCGATCATTCGCCAGCAGCCAAAGCAATAAAACAATCTACTGGCGCACCTACTTTTGCCTTCTCTGCCCACGGTGGCGAGCGCACTGCAGCTGGCGTGGAAGAAGGTGCGGATTTCGATTTTCAGCCAGATCAAAAAATGAGTGATGGTGACAGAGTTTCTGGCCCAAACTGGACACTTGAGGCAGTGCATACTCCGGGTCACACAGCCAATCATTTGTGCTTCGATTTAAATGAGGAAGCGACGTTGTTTTCGGGCGACCATGTCATGGGATGGTCTACGACAGTCATCGCCCCACCCGATGGCAATATGGCCGACTATTTAGCGTCCCTGTACTGTCTTTTAAGGCGCAATGACCGCTTATTCCGGCCGACTCACGGACCAGCAATCATCGATCCAAAGCCGCTTGTCAGCGCATACATTGACCATCGAGCACAGCGTAGCACGCAGGTTCAACAGCACCTTGATAATGGATGCAACAGCATCGATGAGATTGTAAAATCGATTTATGCAGATCATGACCCGCGCCTACATCGCGCTGCCGGACATTCAGTCTTAGCACATTTGATAGCTATGATCGATGACGGGAGTGTCAGGTGTGATGACCCCAAACCCACTTTGGAATCCAGTTTCACATCTGTAAATTAGATATCTGTTACCTCCAAAAGATATGCCATTTGTCTGCGTTGGCGTCGCATAAGGAGCCATACGACGATACACAGGGTCGCTCCCATCACGACCGGCCAACGTAACCCCAAAGTGCCAGAAAGCCCACCCATTGCAAGCGCACCAAGTGCCGGTCCACTGCGAAACAGGACACCATAAAGAGACATGACTCGAGCGCGCATCTGCTCTTCAACCGCAGTCTGAATCAACGTTTGAACACCGACCCCGCTTAACAAGCGGCCAAACCCCATGATAGTCATCGCCGTTACCGCAACCCAGAAGTTAGACGTTACAGCAAAGACAAGGAGCGACCCTCCCAAAACCAATAAACTTGCAAACGCAATCGTTGTGAGACCGACAAGGCTACGACGTTGCGTCAGCCATATACCGCCAATAGCTGCTCCAATACCAGTAGCCGAAGTAAGCCAAGCAAGTCCGGCGGCGCCACGCCCAAACACCTCATCGGCAAACGCTGGTAAAAGCTCGGCTACTGGTGCCGCCAACACTGAAGCTGCCATCATCATGAGCAAGAGCGGCCCAATTGAGGCATGACCGAGGCAATAGCGAAATCCTTCTACAACATCAGTTGATAGACTGCCGGTAGGCCGTTTTTTTGGTGTCGCCAACGGCAACTTTAGGCGCGGTAGAACCACCACTAGCCCCAAAAAACTTAGAGCATTCATGAAAAATGCCGGCGCTATGCCCATCGTCGTAATGACGATACCAGCGAGTGCTGGGCCAGCAAACCGAGCAGAATTAAAGACCACCGAATTGAAGGCGATTGCCGTTCCCAAATTTTCACGTTTAACAAGGCTGGCGACAAGAGCCAAACGGGCTGGTTGTCCCGCACCATGAAATACGCCAAGTAGAAACGTGAGCAAGAGCAGCCACCAAATGGTAATGAAACCTGTCCATGTCATGACACAAAGAACTACCGCTTGCGCGAACGCCATAACCTGAGTCACCCAAGCAACCCGCAAGCGGCTATGACGATCCGCAAGTGCACCAGCAAATGGACCAACGACGACAGTTGGACACAAATCAGCAAAGGCAATTATCCCCAACCACAAGGCAGAATTTGTGAGTTGCCATGTTAACCAACCGACGGCCAGTCGTTGTATCCAAAGCCCAACCAGAGAAGTGCCATTTGCCATGGTGTAAAGGGTGTAGTTTCGATTGGAGAACAGTGCGCGAAGCGTTCCCGCACTGCCGGCGCCTTTAACTGAGGTCCTCCGGAGGTTTTTAGTACCGTTCATAACCAATCACTCATTGACGAAATTCACGGATAAACCAAAACAATCTGCACTCCATCCTCTAACGTAAAACTGTTTCACCTTGCTCCGAGGTTCCCGCTGTTGGCTCCAGCAAGCTTGCGAGATTCTTTAAACGACGCTGCACAATGAACCACAGAAAAATACAAAGTATACCGCCAACCGCAATGGGCCCGCGAAACCCCATCGACTCCGAAAGCCCCCCCATGATAAGTGCCCCTAGAGCAGGACCACCGCGGAATATGAGACCATAAATCCCCATCACGCGTGCGCGCAGATGCTCCTCAACAGCCGATTGAATAAGCGTTTGACCGGCGACGCCGCCGATCAATCGTGCAAACCCAACGAATACCATTGCAACGACAGCGACCCAAAAAGTGGTTGTGCTTGTGAACAGAACGACCATGAAGCCGAGACCCAAGGTGCCGCCTATTAACATCAAAGCAGTGAGACCAGTGAGTGTGCCCCGCTTTGCAAGCCAAAGACCGCCCATCGATGCACCAATACCGCTCGCCGACGTCAGCCAAGCCAAACCATCCGCGCCGCGTCCGAAGACAGCATCAGCAAAACCAGGCAGCAGTTCCAGGACTGGTGCCGCAAGGATAGATGATGCCGTCATGATTAATAGCAATGGACCAATTGCCGGATGATTGGCAGCATAACGAAAACCCTGCAGAATATCGGCAAAAATCCCACTCGCGGCACGATTAGCAAATTTTTGAGGCGGTAAACGGAGTTGATACATAGCGATTATGAAAATAACAAACGTCAGTGCGTTAATCAAAAAGGCCGGCGCAATCCCCATGGTTGTAATGACAATCCCGGCAATCGCTGGACCGATAAAGCGCGCGAGATTGAAAGCAAGCGAATTGACGGCTATTGCCGCGGTGACATCACTTGGTCGGACAAGGCTCGGAACCATTGACATGCGCGCGGGCTGATTAAACGCCAGGACGAAGGCAAGCAACACGGTCAAAGTGAACAATAGATGGATGGTGATAAAATCGAATGCCGTTAGGAACCATAGAATAAGCGCCTGGAACATTGCCAAATACTGGCACACAACATTTATCTGCAACCGGCTGTGACGATCAGCAAACGCTCCCGCAATTGGACCTATAATTAAGGCCGGAATGAGGTCGGCAAAGGCAATGATGCCAAGCCATAGCGCCGAACTAGTCAGCTGCCAAGCAAGCCAGCCAACGGCTACCTTATGCATCCAAAATCCGTTCATCGACAGCGTACCGCCGGAGATATAAATCGCGTAGTTGCGGTTTGAGAAGGCACTGGTGACAGCACTGAAATCGAGCCAGCTGATCACCGATAGTCGGTTGTTGCGGAAATTGGCCGTTGTCTTTGCCTTTTCTTCGCTAAATTAATAGGTGACGCTGCGCATTCAAGTCTGAACATTCCGATAAACGAAACAATTTACTGCATGCAATATAGCTGGCACTGGCGTGCACTCCAACGCCCTACACTATCCACCAACAAAATTTTAGCGCTTCACTCTCCATGATCCTAGGTGTTGACGCAACGACGGCGCACCGCAACACTACCCATACGTCCAGATAGGACGGTTCAATGTAGCCAAATTATGCCCGACGCAGAACACCAGCCAACATATTTAGAGAATTATCTGCCCCCAATTTACCGGCTGAACTCCGTAGATCTCCATTTCGAGTTAGGCGAAGACGTGACGCATGTGACGTCTCGGCTTAGCGTTACAATGCTACCATCAGCACTTGGACAGCCATTTTGCCTGGATGGCAATGACCTTGAACTCGTTTCGATCAAAATTGACGGTATGCTGCTAGCTGACGATGCCTTCGAAAATGAGTCCGAGCACCTGATTATCTTCTCCCCGCCCAGCAGTTTTACACTGGAAATTCAAACAGCAATCAAGCCGCAAGAGAATACATCCCTCGAAGGGCTTTATAAATCGAGCGGCAACTTTTGCACTCAATGTGAACCGGAAGGCTTTCGGGCAATTACGTACTTTCCAGACCATCCTGATGTGATGACAACATTCACAACAACAATAAACTCCGAAAAGAAACGGTATCCGGTACTGCTGTCCAACGGCAACAAAGTGGGTGAAGGCAATACCGAGAATGGTCGTCATTGGGTGAAATGGCACGATCCATTTCCAAAACCCTCTTACTTATTTGCGTTGGTAGCTGGCGACCTTGCGGTTGTTGAAGATCATTTCACAACAGCCTCCGGGCGCGACGTCACCCTCCGCATTTTTGTTGAACCAGGCAATGAAAATCGTTGCGGTTACGCTATGAATTCGCTGAAACGAGCAATGCGATGGGATGAGGAAACCTTCGGACTTGAGTACGACCTCGACGTATTCATGATTGTCGCTGTCAGCGACTTCAACTTCGGCGCGATGGAAAATAAGGGCCTAAACATTTTCAATGCCAAGTATATTCTCGCAAATGCAGAGACCGCGACAGATCGTGACTTTGCTGGCATAGAAGCGGTCGTTGCCCACGAATACTTCCACAATTGGACTGGCAACCGTGTGACCTGCCGAGATTGGTTCCAGCTGAGTTTAAAAGAGGGACTCACTGTCTTTCGGGATCAGGAATTCTCTGCTGATATGCGCTCGCGAGCGGTCAAGCGTATTGCCGATGTACGCACTTTGAGAGCTGCCCAATTTCCCGAAGATGCCGGGCCACTTGCTCACTCAGTTCGTCCGGACTCCTACATAGAAATTAATAATTTCTATACGGCGACCGTCTATGTAAAAGGTTCAGAGGTTGTGCGGATGGTGCACACATTGATAGGTGCCAAAGCGTTTCGTAGAGGTCTAGAACTCTATTTTGAACGCCATGATGGACAGGCCGTCACAACCGAAGATTTTTTGGCGGCTATGGCCTATTCTTCGGGTCAAAACTTAGACCAATTTGCATTGTGGTACACTCAAGCTGGCACACCCCAAATTTTAGTCACCGACGCCTATGATCAATCGTCTGGCAGTTATTCGATAACGGTGGAACAGGCCAATCCGGCGACGCCTGGTCAACCGGACAAACAACCACTTCAGATACCACTTGCTTTAGGTCTGCTTGACCAAGCGGGCAATGAAATGATGCTCAAACTTGATTCGGATCCTGTAAATGCCCGGGGGCACGGAACACGCCTACTCCAGCTAAACAGACCGCGTCAAACATTTCGCTTTACAGAGGTATCAGAACAACCAATACCGTCGCTGATGCGGGGGTTTTCAGCGCCGGTCAAACTCAAAACATCCATCAGTGACGAAGACAAGGCAGTGCTGTTTTCGCACGATAGTGATCTTTTCAATCGCTGGGAGATGGGGCAACAGTTGGCATTAACCTTGTTGTTAGAGCTCGTCGACGCGCATTCAATCAGTTCCGGACATGAGGATAATTCTAAAATCCCGAATGCCGATCTTTATGTTGCTGTCATCGGTAAATTATTAGACGATGAGGGGTCAGAGCATGCTTTCGTTGCAGAGGCAATTCTGCTTCCGACCGAAGCCTACGTCTGTGATCAATTGGGTGTGGTTGACGTAGAGGCGGTCCATTGGGCTCGCGAACAATTGCGACAGACAATCGCTCAACGGCTTTTCGAACCCCTTCTTG
>Ga0115002_10003085_pt1 | contig 21128 bp, 22 predicted proteins | sample ArcticOcean_MG_C_8_FD_89576 | JGI IMG/M metagenome (GOLD analysis project Ga0115002, IMG submission 89576) | Marine microbial communities from western Arctic Ocean - ArcticOcean_MG_CB11_86 | ecosystem: Environmental > Aquatic > Marine > Oceanic | place: Arctic Ocean: Canada Basin | collected... | reverse complement strand
TGGGCGCTGCGCGTATTTCGATGGCAGTTTGAGCACAACACGGCGTTCCGGGGCTACTGCTTAGGCCGGGGCGCGACGCCGGCGACGGTCACGAGCTGGGAGGACGTGCCAGCGGTCCCGACTGGGGCGTTCAAGCGCCTCAGGCTTCTGTCGGCGGGAGAGGGACGCGAGCCTGATGCGGTGTTTCACACAAGTGGAACCTCGCGAACGGAACAGCGGGGTGAGCACTTCGTTGCGAGTCTCCGGCTCTACCGATCCGCGTTGCTGCCTGCTTTTCGTATCCACCTGCTCCCGGACGGCGCACTGCTTCCAGTGCTCGCGTTGGTGCCTTCTCCGCAGGATGCCCCGAGATCTTCCCTTAGCTACATGATAGGCACTGTGAGTGAGGCGTTCGGTGCCGAGGGAGGCGGTTGGTTTGCCGCCGCAGATGGTGCAATGAAGACAGAAGGCCTCCTGCGTGCTATAGAAGAGGCTGTCGATACCGGTGCCCCGGTTCTGATCGCTGCGACCGCCTTTGCGTTGGCCCACTGGTTGGACGGACTCACGCGTGACGGGCTTCGGTTCGCGCTCCCAGAGGGCTCCCGAGTGATGGAGACCGGCGGTTTCAAGGGTCGCGTGCGCGGCGTATCCCGCGACGACCTGTACCACGGTATCGTCACGAGGCTAGGGATCCCAATGAACCGGGTGGTAAACGAGTATGGCATGACTGAGATGTTGTCGCAGTTCTACGAGCCGGTTCTCCACCGCTTCCAGGATTCTGACACCGGCTTGGGCGATCGCCTACACGTCGGGCCGCCATGGGTCCGCACCAGGGTTCTCGATCCGGAATCCCTCGAGCGCGTGCCGGATGGGGAGCCCGGCATTCTCTGCCATCACGACCTGGCTAATCTAGGCTCGGTGGCGTGTCTTCTCACCGAGGACATGGGGGTGGCAGTTGCGGATGGCTTCCGTCTGCTCGGCCGTTTCCCGGGTGCGGAGCCGCGCGGTTGCTCGCTGGCGATCGAGGAGTTGCTCGACGCGGCGCAGGCTAGGGGAGCGAAGGCACGGTGAACGAACCCTTCGATGGCTGGGCGGTGCCGCTCGGGAGCCTGGCCGACCTCGCGCTCGTCGAAGACCGGGGAATTCGCTACCCCGTGCTCGACGCAGGGGCAGCGCGTGATCTATTGACGGCTCTGCGCGCGGCGCGTGAAGACGCGCTCCTCCAGGACACGGTGCACGAGCGGGCGCGTCTGCTCGGACGAGCGGGTGCTCGCTTCCTCGATCCCGCGGATCCTCTGAGGCAGGAGGCGGAGGAGCGGCTTCCCGCGACGGCCGACATATCGCCTGAGATGGCGCGGCTGGTGATCGATGGAATGGCTCGTGATTGGACCGGCGAGCGCCTCGAGGGGCTGCTTGCGGCCGAGCTTCCGCAACCCGAGGCCCTCGATCGGTTCGTCCTACAGCCTGGTGGCAGGAGGGCGCGCGCCTTCGCTCCGGCGCTATCCCTCCACGTCGGTGCAGGTACTGTCCCGGGCGTTTCTGCGACCTCGATGCTGCGGGGGCTTCTTATGGGATCGGCGACCCTCGTCAAGCCGGGTGTCGGCGACGTGGTGCTCCCTGTTCTACTGGCGAGGGCGCTGGCAGAGGAAGCGCCGCGATTGGCGAGGGCGGTCGCCGTACTCTACTGGAGTGGCGGCTCGGGCGAGCGTGCGGAGAGCGTGGCGCTCGAGACCTCCGACCTGGTGGTGGCTTACGGTGGGGACGCGACGGTCCGGTCTCTGCGCGAGCGGATGCCGGTGACCACACCCCTGGTCGCGTATCACCACCGGCTGAGCGTAGCACTCGTGGGACGCTCAGCCCTCTCGCAGGAGCGGCTGCCCGGCGTTGCTGTCGCACTCGCCCGCGCAGTGGCCTTGTTCGACCAGCGGGGATGCGTGTCACCCCATGCGGTTTTGGTCGAGCAGGGAGGAGCCGCTGGTGCGATCGAACTTGCCGAGGCATTGGCACGGGAGTTGGAAGGCCTGCACAGGGTGCTCCCACCGACCCGCCCAGCGCCTTCCCATGCGTCCACGGTCCACCAGCTTCGGCGCACCTGTGAGCTTCGCCGCGCGGCCGGCGAAGAGATCGAGCTACACGCGGGGCCTGGAGCCTCATGGACCGTGGTGCTCGAGCCGGCAGCGAAGATCGAGCCCTCCTGCTTGGGGCGCACCGTGCACGTGCACTCCGTGGCAGACGCGCTCGTCGCACCTGACCTACTCGAACCGGTCGGGCGACACTTGCAGACAGTCGGGGTGGCGGGGCTTGGCGAGCGCATCGAGGAGGTGGCCGCTGCGCTCGGGAAGGTGGGGGCTGTGCGTATCTGCCCGCTCGGCGAGGTGCCCTTTCCACCGCCTTCGTGGCATCACGACGGGCGGGGTCCCCTCAGCGTTCTTCTTCGCTGGGTTGATCTTGAAGGTTAGGCAAGGCTCTCCTGCACCTGAGCTCTCACTCCTCCGGAAGTTGTTCGGTTCGCCATAACACCATCTGTCGCGAACCTGTGTGAGTTTCCTCCACCCGGACTGTGAGGGTGGCGCCCTCAGCTATTCCCAGGTCCTCCCTCATCTCCTGAGGTACCGTGATTCGGCCCCCAACTCCCACCGCTACATCACCGTAGTAAAGTGTACGGTAGATGGCCATCCGACCCCCTCGAGGAAGTTTAAGTCCAAGGAATGTAAGGATTTCTGTAGTATGGGCAATGAATATTGTGCGGCTGTTGGAATCGTCGGACCGGAGGCGCGCTCCTGAACAATCGGATACTCGTCCGAGTACTGTGACCCGCCCGCATCTCGCCGAGCTCGTAAAACGGCACTGGAAGAGGAACGATGACAGATGGATACGCGGTCCGGCTGGAGGGCGTCACCAAGCGCTTTAGCGGGCACACCGCCGTCGACCATCTGGACCTCGAGATTCCACGTGGATCCATATATGGCCTGCTGGGGCCCAATGGTTCCGGGAAGACCACGTCGATCCGAATGATCATGGGCATTCTCCTCCCCGACGAGGGTCGCGTCACACTCTTGGGGGACGACCCTGCCCAGACGCGTCGCGCGAAGGTGGGTTATCTGCCCGAAGAACGGGGCCTCTACAAGAAGATGAGGGTGCTGGAGCTGCTCGTGTTCCTCGCCGAGATTAGAGGGGTCCCTAGGAAGGTCGGACGAGGTCGGGCGGGGGATTGGCTAGACCGCCTGGATCTGGGCGGCTGGGCCGATCGCAGGCTCGAGGATCTGTCTAAGGGGATGCAGCAAAAGGTGCAGTTCATAAGCACTGTCCTGCACGAGCCAGAGCTCCTAGTCCTGGACGAGCCCTTCACTGGACTGGACCCCATCAATCAAGACGTGCTCAAGGCGATCGTGCTGGAGTTTCAGGACAGCGGGATGACGATCCTGTTTTCGACCCACCTGATGGATCAGGCTGAGCGGTTGTGCGAGAGAGTATGCCTGATCTCTCGTGCCCGTCGCGTGCTCGACGGAGATCTCAAGGAGATCAAGCAGCGTGAGCGTACGGGGGTGGTGGCGGTTTCATTCGAGGGTCCTGCCGATTGGCTGGCCGGTCCCGAGGTTATGCGACAGGAGGCGGGTCCCGGGGCAATCCACTTGGTGCTCCGCGAAGGGGCTGACCCGACGGGAATCCTACGTCGGGGTGTGGCGAGCGGCGCGGCGATCCACCGGTTTGAGGTGGTGGAGCCCCGGCTCCACGAGATCTTTCTCCGTCACGCTAGCGCAGACATGCCACCTGTACCGGCGACAGTCTCACGGTGAGAAGTGTGTGGGCGGTTATCAGGCGGGAGTACCTGCAGCGGGTGCGGTCTCGGTGGTTCGTCTTCGCCACCGTAGGGGTGCCGCTTCTGCTCGTGGTTGCGACAGCCGTGCCGGTCGTGCTTGCGTCCCGGAATGAAGCGGCCGAGCGCACGATCGTGGTCCTCGATCGGAGCGGAGACATCGGCTCTTGGGTGGCGAGAGCGCTCGAGAAGGGCGGCTATGTGGTGGAACCGGCGACCCCGATCGACGAGGAGAGAGTACGCCGGCGGGTGGAAAGCGGAGAGGTGGGCGGATATCTAGTCGTGGACCGAGAGAGCCTCGTTGCCGGGCACGCTAAACTGGTGGTGAACGAGAGCCCATCTGCGTTCCGCCAGCTAGGCATACGCCAGGCCGTGATCCAGGCAGCCCTCGAGTTCCAGCTCGTCGGCACGGGAACCGACGTGGATCAGATACTGTCCGGGGGCTCGTTGGAGATAGAGAGGATCGCTGGCTCCGGTGGCGGCATGAATGACCCCGCCTTCGCGGCAGCTTACGCTGGCTCCTTCGTTCTCTACATGGTGATTCTCCTCTATGCTGTTGCGGTGATGCGGTCGGTGCTTGAGGAGAAGACGAACCGTATCGTCGAAGTGATCCTGTCGTCGCTCAGTCCCTGGCAGCTCATGTTGGGAAAGATCCTGGGAGTTGGAGCCGTCGGGTTGACACAACTCGCCGTGTGGGTCGTCGTGGGTGGGGCCCTGATGGTGCTTGGGTTGCCCGCGCTCCTGGCCGCGCGTCCCGAGCTGACGGCGATCACCAGTGGACTTCCTGGGCCCAGCTTCTTCGTCTATTTCTTGATTTTCTTCCTGGGGGGATATTTTATTTTCTCAGCCCTGTATGCTGCCGTCGGCGCCATGTGCAACTCGGACGAAGAAGCCCAGCAGGCTCAGTTTCCAGTAATGATCCTCATTTTTGTGCCGGTAGTTGCGCTCGTCGGGGTGATCGAGAGCCCCAACTCTACCCTCTCCGTTGTGTTGTCTCTGATTCCGTTCTTCAGTCCCTTCCTGATGTTCGCTCGGGCGGTGGGGGGAGCGGCTCCATTCTGGCAGGTGGCGCTGTCGATAGTCCTGATGGTGCTCACCCTGCTCGGAGTCGCATGGGTCGCCGGTCGCATCTATCGGGTGGGTATCCTAATGACTGGAAAGAGGCCGACAGTAACCGAGTTGCTGCGCTGGCTACGCCAGGCGTGACGGCGTGGCCCGCTCCGGCCTCAGTCCGGTAGCGTCGATCGCAGAAGCGCCACCAATTGGTGTTCTTCGAAGCTCTGCGCCTTTCGTATCGCAGCTTCATGGGTGGATTCCACGATGATGGTCGTGGTACGGGTCGGTCGCTCGCCGGCGTTCAAGTCGGAGGGAGAGAAGCAGATGAGCGCACGGTAGGTCTCGGCGCTGGCCGGGTCCTGCTCGAATTCCAGGAACACGTCCCAGAACCGACCGTCGTAGCTGATGGCTGCCAGATGCTCACCTCGGGACGGCACCGGCGGCTCGGGAGGCGGCCCGGAGCGTCTCAACGCCGACGGTCCATCATGCGGGCCGTAGGTGGGAACGAGCGTTGCCCAAGGCGTCGGTGAGCACCCGTTGCTCTACCTCGTCCAGAGGATCGGCGCCGAACTGGGCCCTGGGATAGAGATCGACTAGGCGCCGGGCCGATCTAGCGGCGGGATGTCGCCGGCGCTCTAACACCTCGACCAGCTCGAGTGGGCCGACGGCAGCGGGTCCAACGACGCCTGCGCGGCGACAGAGCTTTACCAGCCGCAGATACGCGCGCGTCTCCTGGTGGTGCTGGGTCCTGAACCGTCCGTGCCCCAAGAGAGAGCCGAGCGCGTGGGCCAACGTGGTCTTGCCCACGCCGGGGATGTCTTCGACAAGGAGGTGTCCCCGGGCAAGCGGGGACGCAACCGCGAGTTGCACGACCTCCTGCTTACCATGGAATACCTTCTCCGCCTCCGCGACGCGACGCTCCTGGAGTTCAAGCGGAGAGAGCGTCGCGTGAACCGGCAAAACGGTGTCGGGCATCGGGTCTCCGGGAGGACCGGGGCCGCCCGCACCTCTATGGCCCGGCTTCTATGCAACCGTCCAGAGGTTAGAAGCCCTCCGTAGGGACGGCCGAAGGAGGGTCAAAAAAATATAACACCAGCCGCTCTGAAAAGGGTCCACAAAACTCCGTTGACACGCCTGGCCGTGCTCTCTACCTTCGCTCGTCTTTTTCACCTGACCGTGGCGGATCGCTCATGTTACCCGCACCTTCCTCCGCAGCCTTCTGGGTACGGCATGACACGTAAGCCTTGGATGCTAGCGACATTGATAGCGACCATCTCGATAGGGTCTGTGGCGTTCGTCCAGTCGCAGGACCAGGATACTGCTGCGTCCACTGAGCAGGTTGCTGACACGACCATTCAGCCGATCGCTTTCCCGCACAACATTCACGCCGACACGTTTGGCATGGACTGCCAGTATTGCCACTTCTCGGCGGAGAGGTCGGTAGATGCGGGCATGCCTCCAGTCGCCACCTGTGCCGGGTGTCACCGGTTCATTCCAGGTGAACAACACCCCGAGGAGGTGGCGAAAGTGATCGACTACGCGACTCGAGGAGAAGCGATACCTTGGGTGCGCGTCTACAAGGTGGCCGATCATGTAACCTTCCCTCACATGCGTCACATCAATGCCGGTCTCTCGTGCCAGGAGTGTCATGGACCGGTGGAGACGATGGGTTCGATCGAGGAACACGATCCGGCTTGGCCGGGAGCGAATATGGGCATGTGCGTGCAGTGTCATGTCGAGCGAGGCGCGTCGCGGGATTGCGCCGTCTGCCACTACTGATCCCGCCGGAAGCGACTGATGACCAACGGAATCAAAAGACGTGACTTCCTAAGAGTTGTCGGGGTCTCCGGTGCGGGCGCGGGCCTTGCGGGCTGCGCTACCGGAGAGGCCGAGAAGCTCCTTCCATATGTGATCCCACCGGACGACATCACGCCGGGAGTGGCCACCTGGTACACGACGGTGTGTGGGGAATGTCCAGCGGGCTGCGGAGTGCATGCACGCACGCGCGAAGGACGTGCAGTCAAGCTCGAGGGGAACCCTGCTCACCCGATCTCGAAGGGAGCGCTTTGTCAGCGTGGACACGCATCCCTCCAGGGCCTCTACAACCCTGATCGTTATCCCGGCCCGATGCTCAAGGAGGGGGGTGGATTCCGAGCAGCTACCTGGGACGAGGCGGAGAGTCTGCTCGCCGAACGCATTCAGGGCGCCGCTGGTAATGTTCTGCTGATCAACGGTCATACCGGTCCGACGCTGTCTGCGCTCTTCGACAGCTTTGTGGCTGGGGTTGGGGGCTCTCGTGTCGAACACGAGGCGCTTTCCGAGGCCCCCCTGCGCGAGGCTGTCCGCATCGCCTTCGGTCAGGACGTTCTTCCCCACTATGCTTTTGCCGAAGCACGACTGATTGTCTCCTTCGGCGCAGATTTCTTGGAGACCTGGCTTTCGCCGGTGGAGTACGGAAAAGACTTCGCCCGCGCGGCCGTCGTGGACGCCGCTGGCTCCAAGGGCCGCTTCGTGGCGGTGATGCCGCGCCTATCGCTGACCGGGCTCAACGCTGACGAGTGGCTCCCCATTAAGCCGGGCGCTGAGGCGGCGGTCGCCTTGGCCATGGCCGGTCACATCGTAACGAGCGGTCTAGGGGACGCCGGTCCCTACGCGGGGTTGCTCCAGGACTTTACCCCCGCTGTGGCGGCCCGACTTTCTGGAATTTCTGCCGAGGCGATCGAGGAGTTGGCCGAACAGTTCGTGTCCGAGGGTCCGAGTGTTGCTGTCGGACCGGGCGTCGCGGGGCAGCATCGCAACGCCACCGCGGCTAACCTGGCGACTCTGATCCTCAACTCAGTGGCAGGCAACGTTGGTCGGACCGTGCACGTGCAAGGCGGTTGGACTGGCCAGAAAGCCCGTCCATACTCGGATATGCAGGAGGCGATTCAGAGGATGGCCTCGGGGAGAGTCGGCGTCGTGATGGTTCACGGCGCCAACCCGGCTTATACGTTGCCAACTGCGTCTGGTTTTGGAGATGCATTCGGGCGCGTGCCCTTCAAGGTGTCGTTTGCGTCGGCACCCGACGAGACCGCTGCGCTCGCGGATCTGATTCTTCCGGACCTGCACTATCTGGAATCCTGGGGCGACTCGAACCCCCGCTCCGGCATCCATGCGATCCAGCACCCCGTGATGCGACCGGTGACGATGTTCGATGGCAAGCAGGCGGGCGACGTGATGCTGTCGCTGTCCGCTCGACTGGGCCGGGACCTGGGTTCGGCTACATTCCACGACCACCTGCGGACAGCGTGGGGCCAGTTGCGTTCCGACGTCTCGGGAGCGTCCGACGCCGATGGGGCGGGCGATGCGTGGTGGCGTGACGTACTCCGGTCCGGCGTCCTCCCGGAGGCCAGTGCCCCCGCGGCCGCGCAGGATGATGCTTCCACGTCCCCTTCGCTGCGCTCTTCGGGCAGCGCGCTGACCTTCGGCTTACCTGAGATAGATGGGGATGGGATGGACTTCACCCTCCTCGTCTACCCTTCGTCACGTCTATACGACGGTCGCTTCGCTAACCGACCCTGGCTCATCGAGCTTCCTGATCCGGTGACCAAGCTCGCCTGGCACGGCTGGGTTGAGATGCATCCCGACGCGGGGGACCGGCTGGGAGTGCGGAACGGAGACGTGGTCACGGTCACGTCCCCACACGGTTCACTCGAAGCACCCGTCTATCTTTACAAGGGCATCCGGCCCGAGGCGGTGGCGATCTCTATGGGTGGCGGACACACCAATATGGGTCGTTTCGCAGACGGCCACGGTGTGAACCCGATGGTGCTGTTGCCAGCGGCCGTGGAGCAGCCATCGGGCGCTCTCGTTCAGGTCGCCACCCGAGTTACCGTGGAGCCCACCGGTGAATGGAAGCGAATGGCGACGATCGAGGGTTCCGACGATCAGTTGGGACGCCCCATCGCGCCTGCCGTCGAGCTTGCCGCCCTTTCGGCGGTGGCCGGATCCGCACACGCAGAGGAAGGCGGCGAGGCTGAGGTTCACCACGATGAGCTGAAGGAGCTCAACCTCGGAGGCGGCTTCGTGCCGGTCCCCACGGAGGGGCGCCCCGAGGACTTTCCACTGCCGGGGTCCCGCTACGGAGAATACGAAGAGGCCCTGAGCGGTCCGCGCTGGGCGATGGCGATAGATCTGGACAAGTGCACCGGGTGCAGTGCGTGCGTTACGGCGTGTCAGGCCGAAAACAACGTGCCCTGGGTGGGAGAGGAGATGGTGGCGATGGGGCGGAGCATGGCCTGGATCCGCCTCGAGCGTTACTACGAGACGATCGACGCCACACAGGCGGGACCGCTGGACGTGCGTATGTTACCGATGATGCGCCAACACTGCGGTAACGCGCCCTGCGAGCCTGTTTGCCCGGTGTTCGCGGCCTACCACACACCCGAGGGATTGAACGCGCAGGTCTACAATCGCTGCGTGGGTACGCGCTATTGCGCGAACAACTGCCCTTACAAGGTGCGCGTGTTCAACTGGTACACCTACACGGATGTGCCCGCGCCGATGAATTGGCAGTACAACCCCGACGTGACGGTTAGGGTAGATGGGATTATGGAGAAGTGCACTATGTGCGTGCAGCGCGTGCGTGACGTGCAGAACCAGGCAGCTCTCGGGGGTGACAGATCTATAGCGGACGGGGAAATCGTTACTGCCTGTCAGCAGACGTGCCCAGCAGAGGCCATCACCTTCGGGAACATACGTGACCCCGAGTCACGGGTGGCGCAGCTGGTGGCGAGCGAGCGCACCTACCGGGTGTTGGACGAGCTTATCAACACACAGCCGGGCGTCTCCTATCTGAAGAAGGTCACGTTCCATGCCGTCGGGAGCGAGGCGGAATAATGGCAACGGCGACCGAGGCCAAGGGGCGCGGCGCAGCCCCTCATCCCGACGTCGCAAGCTATAGCGACGTCAACCGGGACATTCTGGCAATTCTGCAACGGCCCGGCAAAGGCTGGTGGGTGTTGTTTGGGTTGGCCACAGCGGGTGTCGGGTTGTTGTTCTTTGCTTGGGGCATCCAGCTGGTGAGGGGAATAGGAGTCGCGGGGATAACGAAGCCCGTCGGCTGGGGCGTATATATCACGACCTTCGTCTTCTGGGTCGGCATCGCTCACTCGGGCACCCTCGTATCGGCGGTCCTGTTCCTGTTCCGAGCGCCATGGCGGCAGTCGATCTATAGGACGGCGGAGGCTATGACCGTGTTCGCGGTCATGACGGCGGGCCTATTCCCGCTCATCCACGTCGGCCGTGCCTGGTTGGCGTATTGGCTGTTCCCGTATCCGAATAGCCGCTACCTGTGGCCCAACTTCCGCTCACCGCTGGTGTGGGACGTGTTCGCCGTCACGACGTACTTCACTGTGTCGGCGACGTTTTTCTATCTCGGGGCGATCCCGGACATTGCAGCGGCGCGCGAGGCGGCGACCGGCCTGCGCAAGAAATTCTACCGGTTCATCAGCCTGGGATGGCGCGGCACGGACCGGGAGTGGCACCACTTTGGCAAGGCCTACATCTTTCTCGCCGCGTTGGCCACCCCTCTCGTGCTGTCGGTGCATTCAGTCGTGTCCTGGGACTTCGCGATGGGTATCACCCCGGGATGGCACGCCACCATTTTCGCTCCGTATTTCGTTGCCGGCGCCATTTTCTCCGGCATGGCGATGGTAATCACCCTGACCATACCGTTACGCAAGGTCTTCGGCCTTGAGGCCTACCTAACGACCAAGCACTACGACGCGATGGCCAAGCTTATCCTGACGACCTCGTTGATCGTGATGTACGCTTATCTCACCGAATTCTTCATGGCCTGGTATTCGGGGGAGGAAATTGAGCGTACGAGCTTCTGGGACCGGCTGTTTGGGTCGTATTGGTGGGCCACTTGGATCATGCTGACGTGTAATGGCTTAGTGCCGATCATGCTCTGGTTCAAGCGGGTGCGGCATTCGATTCCGGCGCTGTTCGTGATCTCGATCTTCATCAACATTGGAATGTGGTTCGAGCGCTTCGTAATCATCGTGGTCTCTCAGCATCACGAGTACATGCCGTTCGCGTGGGGCGTGTATCGTCCCTCAATGGTGGAAATGGCCATCCTGATCGGCAGCTTCGCGTGGTTCAGCTTCTGGTTCCTGATCTTCTGCCGGTTGCTGCCACCAGTGGCTATAGCAGAGCTGAAGGAGGTCCTGCCTGCGCCGATGAGGAGAAAGGAGGCCGTTGACCATGGCTGATCAGGGCGGCGGCGTGCTCGCATCGTTCGATTTTCTCGACTCTACTGTCGACGCGATCCATGAGTTGAAGGATGCCGGCTACAAGAACTTGCGGGCGTACATGCCTTTCCCCGACCATCATATTGAGGAGGCACTGGGTTACGGGGAGAGTCCCGTGCGGGTGTGGACTCTGGTGGGCGGATTGACCGGCGCCGCGACCGGGTTCGCCTTTACCATTTTTACCTCCATGGACTGGCCCCTGGTGACGGGTGGTAAGCCGATCGTGTCGATCCCTGCCTACGTCGTGATCGCGTTCGAGATGGCAATCCTGTTCGGTGCGCTCGCCACCCTTATCGGTCTGTTCGTGTTGAGTCGACTGCCCCATATCAAGCCCATAATGATCTATGATGCCGAGTTCATGTCAGGTCGATTCGGGCTCTACGTGACTGCCCAGAGGGAGGAGTTGGACGAGGCCAGGCGGATCCTGAAGCGCCATGAGCCCAGTTTACTGAGCGAGGATCCGGAGGGTGCCCATGTGCAGTGAAGTGAGCTTCCTGCGGCGGTGGCTTCAGGTGCGGTATGTGGTGCTCGCAGCAACCTTATTGCTACCGGGTTGCTCGCCGCTGGACAGCGCGATGCATGCAATTTTCGGTCGTAGCATGCGGGACCAGCCGTCGTTCGACCCCTACGAGAACCCGCTCATGCCGGCTGACGGGGCAGTGTCGTTCAAGTCGGGAAACTACCCGGACGTACTCACCCAAAACGTACCCCCGGTCACCGCCGTGGACATGGCGCAGGGGGGGGCTCCGGTCAACGACCTGGCCAATCCTGTGCCGGCTACCGAGCAGTCGTTGGCGCGTGGCGAAGTGATGTATAACCGTATGTGCTCGGTCTGCCACGGCCCCGAAGGGAATCCGCAACAGGCGCTCATCCTGCCCAAGTTCCCGGTCATGGCGGCGTTTCCGCTGGCCAGCGGATTGGCCGTCACCAGGAGCGACGGTTACATCTTCGGCATGATTATGGTGGGGCGCGGGATCATGCCTTCGTACGGACACCAGGTCTCATACCTGGACCGTTGGAATATCGTGAACTATGTAAGGCAGGCTCAACAGAACGCAGCCGCCGAGCAGGGGGGATAGCGCAGTGTCGCATATCCATATCCCAGACGACATTCCGGTCCGCTATTTGGAGCGATCGAAGCGGGGCAACCGGCTCGTGGCTGCCCTGATCGTGGTCGGCCTTGGATCTTTCGTGGCTGCCCTGATCGTGGATCCTCACATGGCGTGGATCAGCTGGGTGTCGAACTGGCTTTTCTTCACCAGCGTAGCCATGGGGGCGGTCGTGTTCGCGGCTGCTACCACGATTGTGAAGGCGCGCTGGGACTGGTCGACAAAGCGTGTAAGCACTGCGTTTGCCGCCTACCTACCGTTCGCGTTCCTCACGCTCCTGCCCATGCTCAGCTTGGGGGAATCTTATTTCCCTTGGGTAGCTGAGATGTCACACGACCCAATCCTCCAGAGTAAGCAGGCGTACCTGAACCTGCCTTTTCTAGTAGCGCGCAACGTCGTGGGTGCGGCGGTGCTGTTCGGCATCGCCCTCTACTTCGCATACCTGTTGGTGAGGCCGGATCTCGAAACAATGCGTGCGACTCCCGACGACCCTCCGGGCCGGGCCCGCTGGCGAGATCGGCTCGGCGTGGGGTGGATTGGACAGGATGCGGAAGAGGCCCGGAGTTGGCACCGGCTGCAAGCTATCTCACCTGTCCTTGTTTTGGTCTACGCGGTCGTCATGAGCATGTTCGCCATCGACTGGGCGATGTCACTGGAACCCCATTGGTATAGCACTCTGTTCGGCGGGTGGTTCTTCATGGGGGCCTTCTGGGCTGGGATCGCGGTCACGGCCGTGGCGATATCTCGTCTGATCCCCCTCCACCCCGATTTTCGGACGTCGATGGGTATCCAGCAGCGCCATGATCTGGGTAAGCTGGCATTCGGCTTTACCATCTTCTGGACCTACCTGTTTTGGTCGCAGTACATCGTGATCTGGTACGGAAAGCTGCCGTGGGAACAGGCTTGGATTATCCGGCGTGCCGATGCCCCCTGGGGCAGTCTCAGTGCGCTCATGATCATCCTCTGCTTTGTGGTGCCGTTCACGGGGTTGCTGGGCAAGAGGGCCAAGCTGAACCCGCAGACACTGTCACTTTTCTGTAGCGTGATATTGGTGGGAGTGTGGTTGGAACGGTGGATGCTGGTGGCCCCGTCGCTCCACCATGAAGGCGATCCGGTGTTCCCCCTATGGTACCCGCTGATCGCCTGCCTCTTCGCGGGCCTCATGTTGGGGAGTGTGCGCTGGTTCTTGGCCACCTTCCCGGTGATCCAGGTGTGGCAGCCTCCGGCAGCCAAGGAAATGTTTGAGCCAGAGCGCGCTGCCTCACTCACGCATCGGTGACCAATATGCAGGTCGCTGTCGCTGATGCCGCTGATGGTTGTAGATTGAAGGTAACCGGTCATCTATACCGCCCCTCCTGAGCCATCCGGCTCCTTGGGTGCCGGCCTTTCTCATCGCACCCACACATAGAGAAAGTGAGCCAAAGAGTCCCCGACAAGACACGCGCTGATCATTTTAAGCGCATCCTGCAGCCCTATTGGGGTGCCGACACGGCCCGCAGTGTGGCCCAGTTGCTCACGTCGGCGGTCCCGTTCTTTGCGCTCTGGTACGCCATGCTCCGAAGCCTGGACGTCGGCTATTGGCTGACTCTCCTGCTCGTGTTTCCTACGGCCGGTTTCTTATTGCGGCTGTTTGTCATCCAACACGATTGCGGACACGGTTCCTTCTTCCAGTCCCGAAGGGCGCGCGACGGCATCGGTTTCTGCATTGGGGTGCTGACCCTGGTCCCGTATGAGTACTGGCGAAGGACACATGCCTACCATCACGCCAATTCGGGAAACCTGGATTTTCGCGGTTTCGGAGACATCGACACGTTGACGGTGCGCGAATACGAGACGTTGACTGCGACCGAGCGTTTCGCCTACCGGCTCTACCGGCACCCTCTGGTACTGTTCCTGATCGGGCCAGCCTTCCACTTCCTCATCAAGCATCGCTATCCCTGGGACATTCCTCGGGATTGGACGCTGGCCTGGCGCAGCGTATGGCGGACCAACGTGGCTATCGGTGCGATCCTGGTGGTGATGGCCCTCACGATCGGGATGAAGAGCTTCCTGCTTGTGCAGGCCCCTATAACGATGGCGAGCTGCTCTGTCGGGGTTTGGCTTTTCTACGTGCAGCACCAATACGAAGACACGTACTGGCACCGTAAGGATAACTGGGACTACTACGACGCGGCGCTACGAGGCAGCTCCTACCTTGTGCTGCCCAAACCACTACAGTGGCTGACCGCTAATATCGGGCTCCACCACGTCCACCACCTCAGCAGTCGGATCCCTAACTACCGGCTGCAGGAGTGCATGGATGCTCACCCAGAACTCCAGGAGGTGACGCGGGTGACTTTGCGAGATAGCCTGCGTCTTGTACGGCTGAGCCTTTGGGACGAGGAGCGAGATTGCCTGATCGGATTCCGGGAACTGCGCCGCCGGGAATCTCAAGCGGCCTGAGCGCTACCCCGTCAGTTCTCTGAGCACTTCTTCGTGAAGGCGGCCGTTGGTCGAGATCCCGGACTTGCCGTGCATCGTGACCGCCCCTTCCAGCGAGGTGAACCTTCCACCCGCTTCTGATAGGAGGATGGGAAACGGAGCGGCGTCCCACGAGGCCATCTCCGGGTCCACCATGACCTCCGCCCGCCCAGTAGCCACCAAGCAATGGCCGTAACAGTCGCCCCATGTGCGGGCGAACGAGGCGCGCTGCTGTAGGCGGCGGTAGCCAGGACCCTCAGGACGAGCGAGCACGTTCTCCACGTCTGTGGTGAGGACGAGTGACTCCTCGATGGAGTCCGTTGTGGAAACACGGCAGCGCTCGCCATTCCACCGGCACCCGAGTCCCTGGCCAGCGGCTATGATCTCTTCGAGGGCGGGGAAGTTAGCGATTCCAACCACCGGCTCGCCGGTGACCTCGATCCCGATCAGAACGCCGAAGATGGGGACGCCTCGCATGAAGGAGCGCGTGGCGTCGACCGGATCCAATACCCAACGCACCCGAGCACCGGGGTTGGACTCTCCGTACTCCTCGCCTAGCACCGCATGGGTTGGGAAGCGGGTGCCGATGCGTTCGCGCAACATATTCTCGGCCCCTCGGTCGGCCGCGGTGACCGGGGTGCCGTCCAGCTTGTCCTCGTACGCGAGCCGGCCGCCGTAGTAGCCCATGATCAGCTCACCTGCTTCGATGGCCCAGGCCTCTGCGGCCTCCAGCAGTTCCTCCACCTCCCACTCAGACGCGACTTCGTTCCCCATTCCCCCGCTCACTAGGAGCGCGTGCCTTTCTTCTTATACAGTTCCGTGTCGGCGGCTTGAATGATGTCTTCCACTGTATTCATCGTGTCTGGGTTGAAGGCGGCGAGTCCCGTGCTGGCAGTGATACGGGCTGGGCCCAGGATAGGATCCTCTGCCAGGCGTTTCTCGACGCTGGTAACGTAGGTGAGCGCACCATCCAGCGCGCTCTCGGAGAGGACCGACATGGATTCGTCCCCGCCGAAACGTGCCACGATATTCATCGCTCGGTTCTCTTCCGCCAGGATCTGTCCGAACGCCTTCAGGGCATCATCTCCTGCGAGGACGTCAGGAGGCCTCGCAAGTTCGATGTTCCTGCCAAGTGGCGGAGGAACTGATTGGCAAAGAAGGTCACACACTGAGGAGCAAGGCAAGATAGGCACTACTTGGGGCCGTTGCCATGATCCCACTTCCCCCTTAGTTCAAGCTTGAGATTTCAGCCTGTCCAGGTAATGTCCGATTTCGAACCCAATCGCCTGGACTAATCGGGCCTCCCTGACGTCCATATCGGCTCTTCCCAGCACAGTTCGGAGTGTGCGAAGGACGGCCTCTGGCTCCCGAGCTCCTCTGAAGAAATGGATCCGGGCAAGACCTCCCTGGAGGGCCGCGTACATGCTTTCCAAATCTTCACCGGTAGCAGGGTCGGTAGCCCGGCGGCCCCTTGGGAGATCTCCCTCCGCTCCGCCAGCCGCGAGAAAGATCTCGTAGGCGGTCACCAGGAAAGCCTGCGCGAGATTCAGGCTCCAGTATTCGGGCGCGGTGGGGATGATGGAGACCGCGTGGCATAGGTCCATCGCTTCGTTGGTGAGTCCCCGATCCTCCCTCCCGAACAGGATGCAGACCGGCCCTTCGCTCGCTCGAGCCACGACGGATGGCGCGACCTCGCGTGGGCGCACGTAGTTCCGATTTGCGCTGCGGGGACGCGCCGAGGTCCCGAGCACCCACTCCCCGTCGGCGATCGCGCCCGCGAGCGTGTCGTGGATCTCCGTGCTGGCAATTATGTCGGCGCTACGGTGGGCAATTCCCTGTATACGGTAGGTGTCGAAGTCGACGGGCCGTACCAGTCTCAAGCGGGACAGGCCCATGTTCATCATGCCCCGAATCACCCCCGCGATGTTTACGACATTGATGGGCTCATCCAGCACAATTATTACGTTCGCGAGGGCGTCCCCATTAGCGGTGGCGGGACGGGGGCGCCCCGAATGGGCCAGACGTGTCTCGGGGTCGGCTGGCGTCTTACTCTCGCGGGACACCGGGGTCCTCGGGGGGAAGCGTACGGTCGTGTTCCTCACGCTCATCTCCTTTCATCTCTCCCTTGAAGTTCCTGATGCCGCTGCCGAGCCCGCGGCCGATATCCGGGATCTTCTTGGCACCGAACATGAGGACTAGCACGACTACGATCAGTAGGATCTCGAGGGTGCCCATGCCCATCATTGTGTTTTCCCCATGAGGGCTTTGGCGATGGTCTGCTTCTGCATGTTGGACGTCCCCTCGTAGATCGTCCCGATCTTAGCGTCCCGGTAAAACTTCTCCACGGGATACTCCCGGGTGAAGCCGTACCCGCCGAACAGATCGATGCAGACCGAGGACCCCCGTTGGGCAGCCTCGGAAGAGAACAGCTTTGCCATGGTAGCGGGCACCATGAAATGTAGAGACCCGCCTCCTGGTCGTTCGTTATCCAGAGCTTCTCTCCGTTCAGTCATACGGCTTCTCGCTCGCGGATATGGAAGGTGACGACTCTTCACCAATGTACCGGCTCAGGACCCGCGTCGGAACTCGCCTTCTGCCCACGGCACCCCCGGGGTGTACGAGCATCGGTTTCCTCCCCCCCCAGGGTAGGTATATCTTGTCGTCGCGCGCGCGGCGCCCCCCCGAGCACCGGAAGATACCTGATGTCCGATATTCCAGAGAATCTCCTTTATACCGCTGAGCACGAATACTTGAAGTCGACCGGAGAGGACGGCGTCTACCAGGTCGGCGTAACCGACTACGCCCAAGGCGAACTTGGAGATGTCGTCTATGTAGAGCTCCCCACCTCAGGGTCCACATTCGCCCGGATGGAGACCTTCGGGACGATAGAGGCGGTGAAGGCGGTGAGCGACCTGTATTGCCCGGCCGGGGGGAAGGTGCTTGACGTGAACCAGGCCCTGGCCGACGATCCTGCGCTCGTCAACTCCGATCCTTACGGCGCCGGGTGGATGGTCAAGCTTAAGGTGCTCGACGACGCTCAGCTGGATGATCTGATGGACGCCGCTGGGTACGCGACCCTAGTCGGCGGCGAGTGAGAAGGCGGCCCATGGGCTCCTCGATCGACCCCGACCCCCGGTTCCTGGATCGACACCTCGGCTCGGATCACGACGAGATCCGAGCGATGCTCGAATCCCTCGGACTCGAGTCGCTCGATGAGATGGTGGACGCGACGGTTCCCGCCTCCATCCGAATGGAGGGCGAGCTGGACCTTCCGGACGCGGTGACGGAGCGTGAGCTGCTGCTCCGGCTTCGCGACCTCGGTGCCAAGAACCTTCTGTTCAGGTCCTACCTAGGGATGGGTTACCACGGCACAGTGGTGCCGGGGGTGATCAAGCGTAACGTGTTGGAGAACCCGGGATGGTACACCCAGTACACACCGTATCAGGCCGAAATAGCCCAAGGTAGGCTCGAGGCATTGCTTAACTTCCAGACCATGGTCATGGACCTGACCGGCCTGGACATAGCCAACGCCTCGCTGCTGGACGAGGGCACTGCTGCTGCCGAAGCGATGACACTGTTGTACGGTAGCGCGCCGGAGGGCCGGGACGTGTTCCTGGTGGCGGCCGACTGTCACCCGCAGACGATCGCGGTGGTACGCACGCGCGCCATCCACCACGGGATCAGAATTGAGGTGGCGGATCCAGAAGAGTTAGACCTAGAGGGTGCGTTCGGCTGTCTTGTCCAATATCCGGCGACGGACGGACTGGTCCGGGATTTCCGTGGTCTGGCGCAGCGTGCCCGAGAGGCGGGGGTCAGGGTGGTCGCGGCCACGGACTTGCTCGCTCTAGCACTGCTGACACCCCCCGGTGAGTGGGGGGCCGACATCGCGGTCGGGAGTGCCCAGCGCTTCGGCGTGCCGATGGGTTACGGGGGGCCGCACGCGGGGTTTATCTCGGCTCGAGACGAGTTCAAGCGGCGGATGCCCGGCCGCATCATCGGGGTGTCGGTGGACGCTCAGGGCAAGCGCGCTCTGCGCATGGCTCTTCAGACCCGTGAGCAGCACATACGGCGCGAGAAGGCGACCTCCAACATCTGCACCGCCCAGGTGCTCCTGGCGGTCATGGCCGCGATGTACGCTGTCTACCACGGGCCGGCCGGACTGCGTCGAATCGCCACCCGTGTGCACGCGCTCGCCCGCACGCTGGCCCGAGGGCTAAGCGAGGCAGGTCACCGCGTCGTTCACACCGACTTCTTCGACACCCTGCGGGTTCACCCCTCTGGGGCGAGCGTCGCCCAGGTTCTCGCCGCGGCGCGTGAGCGGCGTATCAACCTGCGCGACCTGGGGGACGGGACGGTGGGGGTGGCGCTAGATGAGACCGTGGATCCAGAGGATCTGGAGGATGTGATGGCGTCGTTCGGGGTGGAGGCTCCCGATGCCCGTGCGTTGGCGGTTGGGACCGCGGCCACTCCGTTGCCAGCGCCGCTCGCGCGGAGCAGCGACTACCTCACTCATCCAGTTTTCAACACCCACCACTCCGAGACCGATATGCTCCGTTACCTCCGCAGGCTGGAGGCCAAGGATCTTTCGCTCGCGGTCAGCATGATTCCTCTGGGATCGTGCACGATGAAGCTCAACGCCACCACCGAAATGGAGCCGGTCACCTGGCCTGAGTGGAGCTCACTGCACCCGTTCGCGCCACGTGACCAAGCGCTCGGTTACGCTGGCTTGATAGCGGACCTCGAACGCTGGCTGTGCGAGGTCAGTGGCTTGGAGGGCGTGTCGCTCCAGCCCAACTCAGGTGCTCAAGGGGAGTACGCCGGGCTGTTGGTGATCCGGGCTTATCACGAGGACCGAGGTGAATCCCACCGGGACGTTTGCCTGATCCCCTCGTCTGCGCACGGGACCAACCCGGCGAGCGCTGTGATGGCCGGGATGCAGGTCGTGGTCGTGAAGGTGGACGCAAACGGCTCTATCGACATGGTAGACCTGGATGCGCGGGCGGCCGAGCACGCAGATCGCCTCGGCGCCATCATGGTCACTTATCCGTCCACCCACGGGGTCTTCGAGGAGCATATCAGGGAGGTGTGCGACGTCGTGCACCGGCAAGGGGGGCTCGTCTACCTGGATGGCGCCAACTTGAACGCTCAGGTAGGCCTGTGCCGACCCGGGGACTACGGCGCCGATGTATGTCACATCAACCTGCACAAGACGTTTGCGATCCCCCATGGCGGCGGCGGACCCGGAGTGGGTCCGATCTGCGTCAACGCCGCGCTTGCTCCCTTCCTTCCGGGCCATCCAGTGGTTCCCGTCGGAGGTGCGAAGGCGATCGGACCGGTGGCGTCCGCTCCTTGGGGTAGCGCGGGCGTTATGCTCATTTCTTGGGCCTATATCGCGTTGCTCGGACGCACCGGGGTCAGGCGTGCGACCGAGGTTGCCATCCTGAATGCCAACTACATGGCGAAGCGCCTCGAGAGCCACTACGACGTCTTGTTTCGGGGCAAGAATGGTATGGTTGCGCACGAGTTCATCCTCGACGTACGGCCTCTTCGCAAGGTCGCCGGGATAACGGAGGAGGACGTGGCAAAGCGCCTCATGGACTACGGCTTCCATGCGCCGACCGTGTCGTGGCCGGTGCCGGGGACCATCATGGTCGAGCCGACTGAGAGTGAGTCCAAGGCAGAACTGGACCGGTTCTGCGACGCGATGATCTCGATCCGGGCCGAGATCCAGCAGATCGAACTCGGGCTCCTCGACCGTGACGACAATCCGCTCAAGAAAGCGCCCCACACAGCAGCCGTGGTGATGAGTGATTCTTGGAGCCGGAAGTATATGCGGGAGCAGGCCGCGTTTCCCACCCCGTGGACCCGTGAGCACAAGTTCTGGCCCACGGTGGGACGGGTCGACAACGCTCACGGTGACCGCAACCTGGTCTGCTCGTGTCCTCCCATAGAGGTCTACGCCGATCCGGAGCGGGAGACCGACCGGCGGTAGAGAGCCCTCGGCTCACCCGACCATGGACAGGCCCCGGACCGAACGCGGCTTCCTCTCCCAGGTGAACGCCAGATTGAGCGGGTGGATCGGCAGTACCAACGTGACGTGGCTGAGGGCGCAGAGTGGGTAGCGCTCCCCACAGTGCTTGGGCGAAAATATACGAATTCCGGGCACGAGCTGGGCTGGCATTATCTATTTCCTGTGAGCAGGATCCACGTTGATCGGGTGACCACAGAGCGCCGCGCCATCATTTTCGCGAGACCGCCGTCCAACGCGCGGTGACTGAGGCCAGGCGGCGCGCCGGAATCACGAAACAGGCTAGCTGCCACACCCTCCGCCACTAATCTGGACGCCATGGAATTCGGTATTTGAGCATCTCATGCGCGCAGGCAGTCGGTACCCTGACTTGGCACTTGTGTGTT
>Ga0115002_10003084_pt1 | contig 21129 bp, 21 predicted proteins | sample ArcticOcean_MG_C_8_FD_89576 | JGI IMG/M metagenome (GOLD analysis project Ga0115002, IMG submission 89576) | Marine microbial communities from western Arctic Ocean - ArcticOcean_MG_CB11_86 | ecosystem: Environmental > Aquatic > Marine > Oceanic | place: Arctic Ocean: Canada Basin | collected... | reverse complement strand
TCCCTGAGTGAAGCGGTTGACCAACCGATGTGTAGCTGCGCTCCGTTGGGTCCGAGACGATCGTAGCGAGTTCAACTGCGAGCCATCTGAGGGGCTGCGATGGAATTGTGACAGTAGGAACTTCGGTGGGGATTGCCCGGTCGGTGACGAACAAGTCGAACCCTTCGGGATTCGTGGCAAGGTCGGCTCGCTCAACGCTTGGGTACGCGGCAAGTACACGTCGCATCCGCAGGTGGAGCGACGATGAGGTGAGAAGGCCTACTCTCACGCCTCGGATTCAGTCTCGCCCGAGAACGGTTTCCAAATGCCCTCATCTGGCGGAGCGAGGAGTTTCTTCTCCTGTAGGACCTTCATGATCCCGGCCCCGGCCGCTATGAACAGCAGAAATTTCATAAGTTTCTTCATGCCCTAAGTCTAGGAACTCGCTGCGAGCTATCGGTGGGTTAGCGAACTACTCAAGAGCTGTACATTGCAGCTACGCCTGCCGCAACGCCAGCGAGAGTTGGATGAAGCTCTGCAGCACGTTCGGCAAGGGAGATTACCTCCGAACGATGGTCACCGGTGAAGTCATAGACCTCGAAGGTCGGACTGGCATTCTTGGTTGATGAGATGGGTAACGATGTCAGGTAGTGAGCCACGGGCGTCATCGCCGTCGACATAAGCCTGTACAGGCGACCGACCAATGAGCCTTGATCGGCACCACCTGCATACATCTCCTCCATGGTCAGCAGCAGCGCCCCAAATAGTGCGTTGAATAGGTTGGAAACAGGCTGAATATCTGCGGGAAAGTCCTCGGTTCGAGGATTCGTAGTCACAGGCCAGACCTCTCCAATGGGCATGCCCCCGTCAGCTAGAAGAGCGAACTTGTGATAGTGGGTGAGTTCTTGGTGGCTTTCGTCAGCCCACTTCTCGTCGCTCAGGCCTTCGCCTTGATGGATGATGATTTCAAGAGCAGTGTGGGCTGAAGCGGCATCGCTTATCAGCATCAGTCCACCACTGTCGTCTTCATCGAACTGAACTGCCGAGTAGAAAGCTGTATCCGACAACTGCCTCGACGGCTGATGGTCCGTAAAGAGATCGCCGTCATCTGAGAGTTGGTCGATGGAGACAAGAAGGGCGTCATAAAACTGACCAAGACTCTCGTAGTTGTCGTCCTCAGGGGGCGAACCGGGCAGTTCTGGTTGTTCAATGATCATGAAGACATCTCGAATCAGCTCGGCACTGCACGCACCCAGACCCAGCATGAGATCGGGTTTGTGGTGAGCCATCAGCGCGGGGTAGTTGGTCACCAAGGAGGCACCGAAGTCCGGTTCCCCGCCGAGCGCCAGTAGCAGGTTCGTTGCGAGGGCAAGGTGGAGCATCTCCTCCACCACCACGCTGATAATCAACCGAGCGGCGTCTGACTCCTGATCTTTGATGGAGTAAGCAGCCTAGAGGTACGGAGGAATGGTGGACATTTCGATCTGTCTCGCCAACATGACGTGCTCAATCAGATCTTGTTTGGTCTCAATCGCCATTAGCGACTCAAGATAGCACAGGGTTTCTGAGGTTTCTCTGAAGACTCTACCGAAATTCGTCCAGCTCACTGGCCGCCGCATTTGGCATCTCGGGGCCCTCTTGGGGGCACCGCCGGATCATCCCTGATCCGCTACTGATCGGAGAGAAAGCTCACATGTTTACAAATAAGACGCTTTGGATACTGCAGGTTCTGATGGGGGTGTATTTCATCGGGGTTGGGGTCTTGCACTTCATAGTCCCCGAAGGTTTGCCTGGCATGATGAGCTGGATGTATGAGTTGGATGACAATTTCCACTTGATTGCCGGGAGCGCTGAGATATTGGGCGGCCTGGGTCTCATTCTTCCTGGCTTGACCAAGATCATGCCGAAGCTGACGATCTTTGCGGCTAAAGGATTGGTGCTCGTCATGGCTGGAGCGGTGATTTGGCATCTCACGCGAGGCGAGTACTCAAACGCTGCCAACAATGTTGTGCTTGCTGCGATCGTTGCTGTTATCGCTTACGGAAGAGCCCGCCGGACGCCACTGGTTGGCTAGATAGACAACTGGGTTGATCAGTTAGAACATGCGCGGCATAGTGGTTCCAAAAGCGGAGGAGGACTTCAGCGCGGACGGCGTTGAACTCTTCTTTGACCTTTCGTTCGTCTACGCCTTCTCCAGACTCGTTGCTGAAGCCTTCGAGCACCCAGATTGGAGTTCGTTTGGTCGGGTCCTTCTCACCTTTTCGATGATGTGGTTTGCGTGGAGTCAGTTCACATGGGCTGCAAACGCAGTACCCGGTAATCAGCGACCGGTCCGGCTGTATTTCCTCGTAGCAACTGTCGTCAGCATCCCTATGGGAGCGTCGATCAACAGCGCTCTAGCTGGTGGCGGTCCCGTCTTTGCAATGGCCGTCGCTGTCATTGTCCTAATTGCTCTGCATCTGATGGTGAACAACATCCCAGAGGGTGCTTCGATGCCTCCAAAGATGAAGAAATACGCAGCAATAGTGGTGTTTGCTGAGGTCGTCGGTGTGACCGGAGCTTTCCTGAACGGGGGCTGGCGCATTGGTGCATGGATCTTCTCACTCGCCATTCTGGGTATGGCGATGGCAGCGGGGACAGATGGGGAGTTTCTGATTCGGCCCGGTCATATGGCGGAGCGCCACTCCTTGATCTTCATTGTCGCCCTTGGTGAGTTGATCGTGGCCGTCGGCGCTCCGGTTTCAGCAGCTATGAGTGCAGGGTCCGGTCTTGCTGGTCCCACCCTCGTGTCCCTCATTGGTACCGGTGTCTTCGCTACCTTGATGTGGTGGACCTACTTCGATCGCTTTCAGCCAGGTATTGAGTTAGCTGCTAGTCAACTCCCTCCTAAAAAACTCGTGAACTTCACGAGGGATAATTACACAGTGATGCACCTCCCGATCGTGCTTGGTGTCATCTTTATCGCCGTTGCAATTGAAGAGATCGCGATTCATCCCACGAGCCCTGTTGGCCGCCCGTATCAGAGCATGTTGATCGGTGGACTCTTGGCCATTACCACGGCAATGACTGTGGTTGTGTACCGGTCGTACAAGAAAGTGCCTTGGGAACGATGGGTGGCGCTTGTGGTGATTGCAGCAGTCTTGGTAATGGGAGCCGAATGGGACGGAATGATCGTGCTGTTGGTTGTGGATCTTCTCATTGCCGGAATGTTGGTTGTGGAATACCAGCGAGTCGAAGCACCCTTCAAACACGAGCTTGACGATCCGGTCGGAGAAGTGGAAGTTGACGTTTCGGGAGCCTAGGCGGCGCTGGTCTACGGAAGGCGAACGTACCAGCCTTCGTGGTTGGCTTCGAACCCCATCTTCTCTAGATACGGAGCGTGGCCCGCTCCGGGCGGGGGAGTGATTAGTGCTCGATCCGATACAGGACCGTCCTCGCCGTAGAAGAACACGCCGGCTTTGGCGTCTCGGTACCGCGGAATTACAAAGTCGAGATCAACCTGTAGGCGACCGTCACCTGCTTCGTGCCCGATCCACAACCCGACCGGGACCATGTTGCGCAAGATGAAGAAGACTTCGGCTGCCCCATTCGGTGGGTCGAATTCAGGTTGGTACTTGGCTATCTCTTCCGAGTGGAAGCTAAGGAATCGAGCGATGTAGTTACTTGAGATGTCGGTCTCTAAGAGAGAGAAATAATCACGCTCCCGACTCATTCGCCACAGCCATCGAATATTGACGAAAAAGATGGCTGAGTTCACCAAAAGTATCGGTGTTGACTCGATGAGGAAGCCGTAGGTCGCAAAGAAGATGGAGCCCGCAAGACTGATCATCCTCAGGCGCCGCAGAGACTCCATCAGGAGCGACGTGATGACCAGCACCGAAGCGACATGTCCAATGAGTGCGTACCAGTCAGCGTTGTCCACATCGGCAGGTTAATGGCGCCGAGTCTCATGTCGGCGGCGCCAGGTCCAGAACGGAACCCCTGCAGGAGTATTGCTGGTGCTGGTGAGTTGCGGTTCGGGGTCGGTCGAGGTCTCTCCTAGTAGAGCGTTGAATTCATCTCGATAAGTAGCTTGCCGACAGCTTTGCGATCCATCATGTCTCGCAGCGCTTTTGGAGCGTCCCTAAGAGGGTATCTCTTGGATATGAGGGGCTTCACTGTTCCGTCCTCGAACCACCGGGCCAGTTGATCCATGTTGGCATGGTGTCGGTCGGGGTTTCTTACGATAAACGAACCCCAGAAGACGCCTCGAATATCACAACCCTTGAGCAGGGCCAAGTTCAACGGGATCTGCGGGATCTCTCCGGCAGCGAAACCCACCACCAAGTATCGTCCCAGCCAGTTCAGAGATCGGACCGCGGGCTCCGCGTACTCGCCACCAACCGGGTCGTAGACAATGTCAGCACCGCCAAGCTGCTTCATTCGTGATCGAAGGTCTTCGACGACGTAGTTGATTGTTTCCGCAGCCCCAGCATTCCGGCAAGCCTGAAGCTTTTCCTCTGTCGAAGCAGCAGCAATGACTCGTAGACCAAGAGCGGCTCCGATCTCCACTGCAGCGAGGCCCACTCCCCCAGCAGCTCCCAGAACGAGCATGGTCTCCCCAGCTTTGGGGTCGGCTCGGTCGACGATTGCGTGATAGGAAGTGCCGTAGACGAAGACGAGGGCTGCAGCTAGGTCGAGCGGCATTTGGTCGGGAACTGAGATACATGTATTCGCGTTGGCCACAGCCTGTTCAGCGAACCCACCTGCTGCGCCGAGCATGCCGATCACTCGATCTCCTACAGCTAGGTGGGTGACGCCCGGCCCCACTTGGGAGACTATCCCAGCTGCTTCTGCCCCGGGAGAGAAGGGGAGTTCAGGTTTGAACTGATAGAGACCGCGAATGGTCAGCGTGTCGGGGAAGTTGACCCCAGCTGCAGCAACGTCGATGACGACTTCTCCAGTCTCCGCGACCGGGTTGGGGAGGTCCCCGAAGACGAGCAGTTCGGGATCCCCGTGTAATTCACAAATGACGGCTTTCATGAGACCTCCTAGGACCACAGGATCATAGGTCGAGAAGAGGTTGAAGTGCTACGGGGACGCTAGGTTTGGGCAGGCCGGCAAGCCCATAAGAGCCTTAGCGGAGCTCCCTATGGGATAACCATTACCTTCTGCCCGGATTGGCTCAAGTGAAGAAGGCAGGGACCCTTGCATCTGCCTCGGCGATCGGAACCCTGGCAGCAACTTCGGTTGTCCATGCGCCGGATGCGAAGCCCTCTTGAGCGCCTCCGGAGGCCTGCAGAATCCGGAGAGTGGAACGGCTCTGTATCCACGATGTGAGCCAGAACCGTTCGACCTTCTTGGAGTGGAAGATGAGTTGGCCGGGATCGGGTAGGGTCGTCGGACGAGTATCAAGCCCGCCATACGCGATCCACCGGCTCTGACGCCCCATCGCTAGGAATCCCGACTTCGCCAGGGGGCCGCTCAGTGCATCGAGGAGTTGAGGATGCTTGAACCTGTCTGGGTGGGCCCACCTGGACTTGAACCAGGGACCTCTGCCTTATCAGGGCAGCGCTCTAACCGGACTGAGCTATGGGCCCGCAGCAATCTGAGATTGTGCGAGAGGCAATGATACCAGCGATCGATGGCCAGTCGTCAAGATAGGATGGACCCATGAGCAACCAAATGTGGGATGAAAAATATCAAGGGAAAGAACTCGTGTGGTCGGCGGATCCGAACCAGTTTTTGCCTCTAGCGGTGACCGATTTACCAGTTGGCAAATCTCTCGACTTGGCTTGTGGTGAGGGCAGGAACGCAATATGGCTCGCTAGCCAGGGTTGGGACTCAACGGCTGTGGACTTCTCGGATGTGGGACTAAAAAAGGGTCAAGCCATCGCCGAGAATGAAGGCCTAACGGTCAATTGGGTGCTCTCGGACGTGCTCACCTATCACCCGGATGAGCGTTTCGACCTGATCATCATCTTTTACGTTCACTTGCCGTCAGATCAACTCGATGTGATCTTCAAAACGAGCCGCGAACTACTAACCCCTGGAGGGAAGATCGTTGGCGTGGGTCATGCGTTGAGGAACCTCACCGATGGTGTTGGTGGGCCGCAGCACCCGAGTATTCTCTGGGAGGTCTCGTCGATGCAGGGCAGACTCGACGGCCTCGATGCGGTCGTGGTTGACGAGCGGACCAGAGAGACGGAGGCTGGAACAGCCGTCGATGTATACCTAGAGGCAACCGCTCCTAGATAGAAACTTTACGAGGAGGCTGCCTTCTCGAACTGGCTCTTGCAGGCGGGGCAGCAGAAGTAGGTCGTGACATCAGAGACGTCGGATACGAAGCGATCCCCCTCGATGTCGACGGTCATGCCACAGATGGGGTCGGTCGCCGTCTTGGGACCCGTGGTTACTGACCCGGTCTTGGGCACTGATAGCGCCCTGAGCCGGACAAGGTCGGCCAAGATCGCCACTGCTATCTCCTTGTGTTCGATCTCACCGAGATCCAGACCGGCTGGTGCTTGAATGCGATCTAGCTGGTCTTGGGTTGCTCCTTGATCACGAAGATATCCGACGACGGTATCGGTCCGCTTTCGGGAGCCGACGAGCGCAATGTGATCAGTGTTGAGCGCAAGGGCGGCTTCCAGCGCCGGTTCGTCGTACTGACCTTGGGTCGCCACGACCACTGCGAAGGGGTCGCCAACGGTTTCCTTGTTGACTTTGGCTAGGGAAGTAATGACGCTCGAGTCCTCGGTGACAGCCCCATCGTCAACAACCGTACTGCGCCAATCCAGAGCCTCAAGTAGCCCGACGAGGGTTGCAACCGCTGGGGAACGTCCGATAACAACCACGTGGGGTTGCGGGAGCATTGGTTCCATAAATACCTCCAGCGCACCTTCTGATGCGCACGCTATGGGAACAGTAACGACACCTTTTCGGTTGCTTCCATCTAGCTCGTCCGCGGGCCCCATATACATCAGGCAGGGTTCCCCATCCCTAAGGACGCGGCCTACCTGCCGGAGAACCGCTGGGGCTGCACAGGCTCCGCCGATCCAACCATGAACCGTACCGTCTGCCTCGACGATCGCTGTGCTTCCTTGTTTCCCTGAAGTGGGACCCCGCCGCCAGACAACCGTCGCCATGACGAATGGCTTGTGCTGTCGACGGAGATCTACAGCGAGTTCAAGGATCTCCTGGTTCATGCTTGGCCTTTCGAGGTCAAGCCGGTCAGATCAATTGCCAGTTGATGCAGCGCCGAAAGCCGGTCGGCTGGCTGCGTATTGGTGGTGAGAAGTTCTACAACCATGCCGCGAGACTACACCGACCCCCGCTTTGATGCTAGGGCGAAGACCGACACGGGGAGTGAACTTCTCCTCTGTTTACCGGAGGGGTATACTTTCGTGCTGCTTGGGGCTGTAGCTCAGCTGGCAGAGCACCGCTTTTGCAAGGCGGGGGTCAGGGGTTCGAATCCCCTCAGCTCCACACTAGAAAACCCTTACAACGTAGGGGTTTTCTATCGTTTTAGCTTCAACTCAGTAACGTTCGAATCGGGCTTGGTGCCTTCAAAGTGCCTTCGAACTGTCACCAAGGTCTCATTGAGACGGTCCGCAGCGCCCTTCCCAAGGCCCGGCATAAGATGCCCATACACGTTCAACGTGGTCGAAATGTCCTTATGGCCGAGCCGCTCCTGGATTATTTTCGGGTTCTCATTGTTCGCGATCAACAGGGCCGCATGAGTGTGCCGCAAATCGTGAAACCTCATTGGCCGCGAAACTGAAGCATCGACCGCTGGCAACCAAATCCGACGTCGGAAGTTTGATCGGCGCAAAAACTGACCGTTCCTCTGGGTGAAAACATGCCCCTCGCCGATTGCGGCCAGCGAACCGCGCAGCACCTCCACCAGGTCAGCGGGAAGGTGAATGGTTCGCCGAGATCCGTACTTGGGTTCCCCAAGGTGAAAGCGTCCATTCACTTCCTTCAATGCAGTGTTGACGGTTAGGTGCCCTTCGGCCAAGTTCACGTCTTTGGCTCTCAGACCAGCGAGCTCTCCCCATCGCAAACCTGTGGACCCTGCCGTGAACACGAGCGCCTTGTAATAGTCATCGAACTCACCGATCAGCTGCCCTAACTCCTCGGCGGAGAGGAACCTCGCCGGGTTGGGCGGCCTGCCCTTGGGTACGTTGATGAGCCTCCGCAACGGGACCTTCGCCAACCCCTTGTGATCAACCGAGAAGCGAAGGGCAGCGAAAACCAACTGCAACGCCTTCTCGACGGTCGTTTGTGCTTTGCCAGCTTCTGTCAGCCTTTTCACCCAGTCCTGGATGACCACCTCGTTGATACGGGCTATCTGTAGGCGACCAAGGTAGGGAATAATAAGACTTCTCCCATACGACTGATCCCGGTCGAACGCTGGCGTCATCTCTCTTGGTTGCCGTGATGCGAGGAACTTCCCCCACAGGTCATCGAACTTCTGCCGTCCGTCTTTCGGGTCGACGTACTCTCCGCGTCTGATGGCACGCTCCTGCTCGGCCTTCCACACGGTGGCTTCACGGAGGTTGGTGAACGTTTTGGAGCGTTTCGTTCCGTCCGAAACGAACCTCGCCAAGTATTTGTTGGAGGGCGTGCGGGTGATCCCTGGGGGCAGGTGAGCGTCCGCGCCTTCCCTACGCTTAGACATTGTCTCGCGCTCGCGTGTCTTCCGTCTTGGGTGAAGAGGCGCCAGCGATTTGCTCGTTGATTTGCTCGTTGATTTGCTTGACCGCTTCACGGAGACGGGCCACCGACCTTTGGGCATCGTCTCCCTCTGGCTTGTCTTCCGTCTTGGGTGAAGAGGAGCCGATTAGTTCGCCGTGCTGCTCGTTGGGATCTTCCCACATGGTGACACTGAGCTCATTCAAATCGTCTGTGATGCTGTTAAACAATTTCGCTGCCTCCTTGCGGAGCGCACCAGCTTCTGGCTTGCCGGCGACGATGGCTCTCATGGCAGCCGTGAACATAGCGGGCAGGTCGACCATCTCCTCCAACGACGAGAGCCACGAAGAGATCACATGCTGGTCGTAACTGTCTGGGTTAGGGTCCAGATCGCGTTGGGTATCCCACCAGCTCTGCCACCTCGGTGTCGAGAACTCTCCGAAGGGTCGTTCTTTCGAAGACGACAGGGCGCTCCTGCCGTCAATCCAATTGAGAAGTTTGCCGGGATTGATGGGCGGTTCGTCGGGTCCAAGTTTCACGTTGGCTGCCTCTGCTGATGTAAGCAGAGCCCCAGGGGCCACGTTCAACACGGCTGCTACCTGCAGCCACTCCGCGACCATGAGAGTTCTCTCCCCCGACTCAATTCTGCTGATCTTCGCCGAATCCCACTTCGTGTCGAAGCGTTCGACAAGCTCCTCCGCTAGTTGCCGCATTGAGAGCCGCCGAGCTTTTCGGGTCTGTCGTAACCCGCAGCCCAGAAACATAGGCTTTGAGCTTTTTAAGCGAAAAGGGAAAGTCCGACGATTGGAAGGAATAACGATATGAGCGAGCCCGAACAGGGCACATGCTTCCCAGTCCACCTCGATGAGAAAAGCCGCCACCTGAACGAGAACCTGAGGGGCGTAGTGGCTCTCACAGCGTCTCTAGCCGTGCCACGGTTGAGAATTGCCGGCGAAGGGAAAGGGTGCGATCTGCCCCGAAGCCTTTTCTCTTACTAGAAATTTCAGGCCGAGATTGGCCTAGACCTTTGGTGGGCCAGAAAAATCTGCCCCCGGGGAAGCCAACTTGTCGACCAAAAGGGGCCCCTCCCGAGGGACGAGACACTGAAGCTGATGGTTGGCTACCCTCACTCCCATGTCAGACTCCTGCCTCCTTGATTAAGAACGCAATCAGTGGGGAGAGTCAGGTACTGCCCTACCAGCCGGACTGGAACGCAGAACCTGTCAGCAACGTATATTCCAGGTCGTAAAGAAGGCACTCACCAATTCGCTCACCGTTATCCCACAGGTCCTTACTGGGAGTAATCCCCGCGACATCTAGAGCTGACTGCAGATACTCTCGGTCGACGTAGGAGTCGAAGTTCTCAAGGCACACTTCTCTCAAAGTAGCGAAAGCAGCGTCATCACCTGGGTACGGACCGGCTGGATACTCGTACAGGAAGTAAACCTCGTTGTCGTGGGGTGTTGAGCAGGACACCGTCGAGTACGAGTTGGCTGCGACATACTCGTCGACTTCTACATCGTCGATACAGTCTCCAACCTGAAGGCTGTACTCAGGCGTCTTGGTCTCACCTGAGGTGGTAGGTGAGGTTGGGGATGGCTGGGTTTCAAGTGGAGCGAGAACCTTCTCAGTGTTCAGCGTTCCCTCCCAGAAACCTTCGCCGTCACGCCAAACCTCAATCTGAATGGCATCACCAAGGTCGTGCGAGCGAAGAACGTCGCAGTAGTCAGACATCGTTCCGTCAGCCCCGGGGATCAGACCGCTGAGCTCAGTAATAATGTCAGCAGCGCGAACGCCGATCAGGTCGGCGGGGGAGCCAGGCTCAACTGAGTGCACCCAGATACCTGAGGTGCCATCTTCTAAAATTGCTGTGCCGTTCACTCCAATAGAGTTGACATCGAGGTCCATGCGAAGGCTAGGGAGCACTCGTTCTACTTCTGAGTAGCCGATTGCGAACGCTTGGCCCTGATCATCTCCGGCGTAGACGACGCCGACAACCTTTCCGTCAGTGGTGACAAGAGGGCCACCAGAGCTTCCCCCCAGAATGTCCGCGGTGTGCTCAATCACCGAATCGACTGATGACCAGGATGACTCACCGTCAGCTGATTCCTTCGAAATGATCCCATCAAGAAGGGTGTACTCGGCGTCACCAAGAGGGAACCCCGCGGCGTACACGTCAGTTCCAACAACAGGAGCGCCTGTGTACCAACTGAGGTATGAAAAGCCGTCACCCTCAACGTCGATTACAGCCAGGTCAGAGCACTCAGAGGCGCCAAGCACTCTCGCATTACGAGGCTCATCCTCACCAGCTATGAACACCTTTAGGAAACCGGCACCGGTGACTACATGGTTGTTTGTCACAGCTAGGCCATCAGAAGAGATGAAGAAGCCGCTGCCGGTGAGACCCTCGTTGTACTGGGTGCCACTGTCTGGATAGGCGAACGAACCAGTCGACTCGATTCGAACTACGGCGGAGCGAACGTCAACCAGATTAGTAACAGCACCATCACTGTTTGTGGCAGCTGAAGGAGGCTCTTCTGCAGTGGAAGGGGCGGTTGCATCTGCTTCCGATGTGATTGAGGGAGCGGTTTCGACTACGCCAGGACCAGCACAGGAGACAAGGGTAAGGACCAGGGCTGAGAGCATCGTAATTTGTCGGATGGGTCGAACTAGGTTGGCTTTCAAGACATCTCCCAACACCTGACAGTAGCAGCGCGCTCTTGTTCGAAGGGTCCGATTGTGGTGATGACAATTGCTGGGGGTGGCGGCATCTTCACGGTGCCGACCCCTTCCGGGGACTAAACAGTTTGGGCCTGGTGGATTCCTCGCTGGTTAGCCAAGGTTCCCCGGCCAGCCCCAAAAGGTTTGGGGGTCGGTGTCCGCTCGGCCACTAGGCCCATACGACTAGTGGTAGCGTGTGCGAGGGAAGGCAACGGATGACGAAGCGTCTTTATGGCAATCAACCCAAGAAGGAGCGGTGGGGCCTCTGGACGGTTGCAGGTGCAATCGGAGCCTGGTTCCTTAGCGTCTCCCTCATCTCGATGGCTGTTTCGGCCGCGTGGGATGTAGACATGGATGGGTCCAGTGGTTTGATCCTTCTCTCTGTGCTGGGTTTCGTCTTCTACGCATGGAGGCGGCCGAAGCCGAGAAAAGCCCCCATCGGCGAGGCGGTAATGCTTTGGTCGCTTTGGTTCGGCACAGTTGCGCTCAGGTCTGTTTTTTTTCAATGTCTTTTGATGAGAGGGCAACGCCCACCAGCCGAAGGTGGGCACGCTCGGCTGCCGACCCCAACTACCCCAGCGTGGGCTGGGACCCCCGTAGGATGCCCCCAGACTTCTCTCACAGACCTGCCTTGTCCACCCCATAGGTGGCCTGAGCTGTAGTGAATCCCTCATACTCCAACTGGTCGATCAGTTCCGAACGTGAGAAGGCCGAGTAATCGAGATACGACTCTGCTGACATCCATGCCTGCTCATTCCAATCCACATTGAGGTAATCCACCCCATAGGTGGCCTGAGCTGTAGTGAACCCCTCATACTCCAACTGGTCGATCGGTGATGACGAGGTAGTGGAGGTCACGATTGATTCCGAGGCGGCGCGAGGTCCTAGGAAGTCCGTGTATGAGTTGATGATCTGTGCGGCTCCAGCCGAGAGGAGGACGGCCGAGGTATCGCCAGCCGAAGCCACAGTGATCGTGTTGGCCTTGAGTACCGCGACGGTCACTGCCGTGCGACTGTGCTCCCTTTGGTCGCGATGGTCTGCCACGGCGTCGCTGATGGCTTGAGAAGCGTCTTGTAGGCAAGCCGTTAGGGCGGCCTGAAGATCGGTCTGTCGAGTGGTAAGGAGTTGGAGGGAGCGGTTTGTGATTGTTTGGAGGGTCGCCCCAGCGGCTTCGAATCCCAGGTGGCCGTCCACGACCGCCAGAAGTGTGGTTTCTCCGTCCGACGCAGCTATGAGTCCGTCTTCGTTGGCGTCCAAGTGAGCGTAGCCCTTAGGGAATCGGCCCCGCGAGATTCCGATGGCCACATCGGGAGGAATGATGTCTGTCGCAACCTCACCCAGCTCCTCGTGATTGTTGCCCCAGAGAGAGATCACGGAAGGATTGGAGACGCTGGCCATAGCAGGACGCTACCAGAGGGCAGTACAACTGATACTGCTGGTGGGGCTCCCAACTGCTTCTTCTTGGAACTAGAAGAAAGACCAGTCTCCGGCGTGACGAGCCGCGATGTCCGGAAGGCCAGCAACGGCACCACCGCTCTTTAGTTCGCCTCCCGCAGCGAGATGCGAATAGCATGCTCTTGTTTTGAATTCAGGGCCCACACGAATCACGGCGGTTATTACGGGCGTGCTCTTGGTCATCAGTGGCGTAACTGTGACTAGGTTGCAGCGCTCGTTTGACGACGTCACGGTTGAGAAGTTCGATTTTTACGAAGTAGCCAGTGCCCTCGAGACAACTCCGGGCAGCGTCCGGGAGGCTGCCATTATCGCGATCGAGGCCGATGAAGTTGCTGATGCGACTGAAGAGGTCACTGATGTCGACGAACCGTTGAACCTGCAACCAGTGGCGCTTCCAGACACACAGAATCAAGCCACTTTGAGTCCACCGCTTCCCGATGATATGTTCGAGACCTACCTCTTGCTTGGTACCGATCTGGGTGGCTATCGAGCCGATGTAGTGATAATGCTCCTGTTGCCGAGCGATGGAGCCGAACCGATTCTTGTTTCGCTTCCCCGCGATCTTTACCTGGAGAATCCGTGCACGGAGCGGTACGCCCGACTCAACTCGGGGATGAACGGCTGCGGCGCTGACGTTTCAGGAGCAGTTCTCATGGCGACGTCGGTTGAAATGTTTACAGGCATCAAACCCGACCACTTCATTGTCTCAGACTTCGATGGATTTCGAGAAGTTGTGGACGCGGTTGGCGGAGTGGAGATTTGCTTCGAGTTTCCCGTGAATACCGGGCGAAGCTTCGAAGCGGGCTGTCAGGTTCTGTCGGGAGCAGACGCCCTTTCGTGGGTCAGGAGTCGAAAAACTAAATATCTAGTGGATGGTGTGTGGAGTTCTCTTGGATCAAGCGACTTCTCTCGCCAGGACCATCAGAGAGAATTTTTGTTTGCGCTCGCGTCTGAGGTTGCCGAGTTCCCGTCGATCTCCCGGTTTTCTAAAGTGGTGCGAATCATGGCCCCGTCTTTGACGATCTCAGATAGCCTCTCGCTGACCGATCTGGTTGTCGTGGGATGGTCGAACCGTTATATCGAACCGTCCGATGTCTTGACTGTCACCATATCTACCAAGTCGTTTCGCACGAAGGCTGGGGCCCTCGTCGAACTGCCGACAGAGCGGTTCAACGACACTCTTGCGGGCGTCTATCCAGCTGCGTACCGGGAAGTTATCGAAAGTAACGAGTAGTCCGTCTGGTCTGATGCACGTCGGACTGGGTCCGGTGAGCACAGGTTGCCCTTATGGTCGGGTGGTGTGGATAGAATTGACCGTCATGACTGACCAACGTTCTCTTGCTGTAGTGGGTGCTGGGTATGTAGGCCTCGCTACGGCGGCCACATTTCTCGAACTCGGCCATCAGGTGGTGTTGCTCGATGTTGATGAACTACGAATTCTGGGGCTTAGAGATGGTGTAACTCCCATCGACGAGCCGGGTCTTGATGCAGCGCTTGCACGGGCCAGAGACCGTGGAACTGTGGTGTTCACAACGGAGCCAAAAGAGGCTCTGTCCGCCGCGGATGTCGTCTTTGTGTGCGTTGGTACGCCTCGCTCGGAATCTGGGGAGGCTGACCTGAGCTACTTGGAAGCAGCCTTGGCGACGGCCGGAAGGTTTGGTTTCCAAGCTCCAATTGTCATCAAATCAACAGTGCCTCCGGGAACTAGCTCGAGGTTGCAGAAGCAGTTCCCTGAGCTCACGCTCGTTTCCAATCCCGAATTCCTGCGGCAAGGATCAGCGGTTGCAGATGCCCTACAGCCTGATCGGATCGTCATCGGCGCAAATAGTGTCGTCGAGGGCAACCTTGTTCGATCGCTATACGCGCCCATGGAGCGGCTGGGCGTGGAGGTTGTTGCCACGGACACTGAGTCGGCTGAACTGATCAAATATGCAGCCAACACCATGCTGGCGATCAGGGTCGCTTTCATCAACGAGATCGCTGACGTCTGTGAGGCGAGCGGTGCTGACATTGATGATGTGGCTCGGGGAGTAGGGCTCGACCCCCGCATCGGCAGCTCGTTCCTACAGGCCGGTCCGGGGTTCGGTGGCAGCTGCTTCCCGAAAGACACCAGAGCGTTGGTCGAAGCCTCCCGACAACTTGGCGCGCCCGTAACGGTTGTCGAGGCCGCGGAAACTTCCAATCGACGCCGAAGGGCTTCTCTGGCAAGTCGCGTCGCGGCTCTCCTCGGTCCCTCACACAGCCAGAAGGTTGGAGTATTGGGGTTGAGCTTCAAGTCAGGTACCGATGACCTCCGGGAGAGCCCGGCAGTGGACTTAGTGCGAGGTCTGTTGGAGTTGGGTGTGGAAGTGACAGCGTTTGATCCGCTGCTTCCAGCCCAGTTGGGGTCCTTGGCGCCAGCGGCCGTCTTGGCCGTATCCGCGTTGGAGGCCAGTCGAGGAGCCGATGCGCTGGTGGTGGTCACGGAATGGCCCGAGTTCAGCCAACTCGACTTCGGCGATGTTGCTGACGCCATGCGAGGCACAACGGTCGTCGACCTTCGCAACATCCTGGATCCAGAAAAGGTTTCGGAAGCGGGGCTGTCCCTATTCCAAGTGGGTAAGTCCAACTGGAGGCTCGGCCGAGTCCAGCTCTGAGCGACTACTCGATGTTCTTTGTACAATCGGAGCCTGAGACGTGGGAGTTTGTATGTATAACGCAGTTGTTGTTGAGGCTGTCCGTACCCCGCTGGGCAAGCGTGGTGGCCAGTTGAAAGATGTGCATCCGGTTGATCTTGCGGCCGACGTGCTGGCCGCTGTTGTGGAGCGCGCTGGCATCGACCCAGCGTTGGTAGAAGACGTCATCATGGGCTGCGTGATGCAGACAGGGGAACAAGGATTCAACATTGCCCGCAACGCCGCTCTCGCAGCGGGCTTCCCCGAGTCCGTTGTGGGAACCACGATCGATAGGCAGTGCGGCTCGTCTCAGCAGTCAGCTCACTTCGCCGCTCAGGGTGTGATGGCGGGGGCGTACGACGTGGTGATCGCAGCGGGTATTGAGTCCATGAGCCGGGTTCCGATGGGAATTACGGCGGTGAACGGACCAGGGGTGCCATTCGGACCCAAGATGCAAGATCGATACGAACACAACCTTGTTCCTCAGGGGATCTCCGCCCAAATGGTCGCCGATAAATGGGGCGTCAGCCGCACTGAAATGGATCAGATTGCCACCGACTCTCACGCCCGAGCCCTCAAGGCGCAAGAGGAGGGACGTTTCGATGCGCAGATCGTTGCGGTGGAAGTTCGCGGAGAGATGGTTGGGAGGGACGAGGGTGTCCGACCCGGCACCAGCGTGGAGAAGCTGGCAACGCTCAGTCCTGCGTTCAACCCCGAGCACGACATCACCGCAGGAAACGCTTCGCAGATCACTGACGGGGCAGTCGCCATTCTCATCATGAGTGAAGAGAAGGCCACCGAGTTGGGATTGAAGCCGCTGGTACGGTTCAAGGCGTTCTCGCTAGCCGGCGACGATCCAATCATGATGCTCTCGGCTCCAATGGCGGCCACGCAGAAGGCGCTCGACCGAGCTGACCTTTCGATAGAAGACATCGGCCTATTTGAGATCAACGAAGCGTTCGCATCGGTGCCAGGCGCTTGGCTGAAGGAGTTTGGCGGTGGGGATCCCGAGGCGTTGTGGGAAAAGACGAACGTCAACGGCGGAGCGATTGCGCTCGGTCATCCACTCGGTGCGTCGGGCGGTCGATTGATGACAACGCTCATTCATGAGATGGTTCGCAGTGGGACCAAGTACGGCCTGCAATCGATGTGCGAGGGCGGCGGTATGGCCAACGGCACCATCTTGGAGCTTGTCTAACCCTGGCTAAGGAAGTTCTCCAATAGCTGTTTGCCCTCGGTGGTCAGTACCGATTCGGGGTGAAATTGGACGCCTGTGATGGGCAACGACTTGTGGCGAACACCTTGGATTACGCTGTCTTCGCTCCATGCACACTCCTCGAGCACCTCTGGCGTGTCGTACCCAGAAAGTGAGTGATACCGGGTCGCTTGGAACGGGTGGCTGAGACCGGAGAAGACGCCTCGCCCGTCGTGGGTGATGGGCGATGTCTTACCGTGACGGACCTCAGGGGCGGCTGCAATCCGGCCACCGAACACTTCCATGATGACTTGATGACCGAGGCATACCCCAAGTACGGGGATCGTTTCACCGAACGCTCGAATGAAGTCTGCTGACGCTCCAGCATCTTTGGGAGTACCTGGTCCGGGCGAGATGATGATGCGCTCGATGTCGAGGTCTTTGGCTTCTCCCACAGTCAACGCATCGTTGCGGTAGACAAGAGGGGTCGCCCCCAACTCGCCAACGTACTGAGCGAGGTTGAAAGTGAATGAGTCGTAATTGTCAAGAATGAGAACGTTGATATACCCCTCCGGTGAAGGCATTGTCGCTGGTATTGGGACGCTTCTCAAGCTGATTAATGACTTGGGCTATAGCTAGGGCAACACCAGCCCCGACCAGCGTGCTTCCTTACCCACTTGTGGGCAAGGTGCCCCGTAGGGGCGGATGGGGCAGCCCAAGAGAACCGCCAGTCTCGAGGTGGGCGCGTTGGCAATTGCTTTTTTCAATCGCGGTTTGGCTCTTTTACAGGATCCTTCGCTATCCTGTAACTCTCATGCCAGTTTCAAAGAAGCGTAAAACAACAAAACCCCAAACCCAAGACCGCCTCTCTGAGAGGGAAACACCGGGCAGTTCGGTCCCCGAGTCCCCGTCCTGGTACGCACCCGTGCTGGTGGCGTTGCTGACGTTGGGAGTGATCACCGTCATCGCCACTTACATCTTGGGTCTACCTAGAACATTCTTGCTTCCTGGCCTTGGTGCGTTGGCTGTCGGTATGTTCATGACAATGGGCTGGAAGTAGAGTTCAGCGGCTGCTCCGTCGGGTTGTTCTGGCTCTAGTCCTACTTGCGACCGCAACTAGGCTTCCCACATGACACCTACCCGCCTCTTGATCGCCCTCCTAATGGGATGGCTGATCTGGAAGACTGCCATCTATTTCGTTCGAATGTTTCAGTACATTCCTGATGACATCCGCCCAGAAGACATCATCGAGGCGGAACAAACATACAAGTGCACTGAGTGTGGCGCTGAGATGATCATGACGTACCGGAACGAGACTGGCGAGCACTCAGGGCCCCGTCACTGTCGTGAGCCGATGGTTGAGGTTTGGCGACCGTAGCCAAGCTATTCCATCCGACGAGGAATCGCCTTCTCATAGGTGTGGGTCGCACGCTCTAAGGAGAGGCTTGCTGTCTCTGGCCCGCCGTTGGTGTAGGTGATGTGATCTCCACCGAACAAGCCAAGCTGGCTCACGGGAACTCGATACTTCACGGCCAACGCTTCCACGGCAGCTACATCCTGAGGTGCCACCGCAGCGAGGAAGCGGTTGGGATTCTCCGCAAACAGACCTTCCCACTTGGTGAACTGAAGGGTCAGCCCCACAGAGGATGCGATCGCTAGTTCAGCCGCACAGAGAGCAGCGCCACCCTCTGAAATGTCGTGCATGGCAGGAGCTAGCCCGGAGGATGCGAGTTCTATCGCCATGCCTATCACTGCCCTCGCCATCACTGGGTCTGGATCGTCCGGTCGCCCGCCAACGTGGGAATACATGACTTTTTCGAAAGCAGATCCGGCAAGATTTCGAGAGCGTCTTGGGCCAACCATGAGCAACTCCATGCCCTCGGCAGCGCCGTCCAAGCGAGGGGGTCGCTCCGGCATTGGGTCGGCCAGACCAAGCATTCCAACAATCGGCGTTGGGTAGATGTCCTGACCATCGGTCTCGTTGTAGAACGACACGTTGCCTCCCACCACAGCAGTGCCCAACTCCTCGCACGCCTGGGAGATGCCTTCAACCGTCTCAATGAACTGCCACATGACGTCTGACTTCTCTGGGTTCCCGAAGTTGAGATTGTCCACCACTGCCATCGGCTTGGCACCCGTCATGGCGACGTTCAGCGCTGACTCGTACACCAAGCGAGCTCCTCCGCGCCGAGGATCGAGGTAGCAGTGACGACCGTTGCCGTCTGTAGAGACGGAAAGGCCCTTCTGAGTGCCTTTGATACGCAGCATGGAGGCATCGTGACCGGGCTCAACAACAGTGCTTAGGAAGAGTTGATGGTCGTATTGTTGATACACCCAACGTGGATCAGCCAAAGATGGGTCGTCTAGAAGCATGAGCAACGCCTCAGAAAGGTTGGGAGGTTGTAGGAGCGACATCGTGTTCGTCCAGATGTCCTCGATCCAAGCTGGCTCGCCGCTCGTGCGGTCGTAGAGAGGGGCGTCGTCTGAAAGGGAAGCGGCAGACACCTCTGCAACGATTTCGCCTTCGTGACGAATGGTGAGTGTTCCGCCCTCCTTGACTTCGCCCACAACGGAGGCGTCGATTTCCCATTTGTGAGCAATTGCTATGACCTCATCGACCTTGGAGGGATGGACAAAGGCCATCATGCGCTCTTGTGATTCACTCATTAGGAGTTCGGCCGGTGTCATGTCTGGTTCGCGCACGTGCACAGAGTCGAGATCTACGTCCAGGCCAACCCCAGCTCGCCCGGCGGGTTCACTGAACGCACATGACAGACCTGCTGCGCCGAGGTCTTGGACCCCAACGACGAGATCCTTTTGATACAACTCAAGGCAGGCTTCGATCAGCTTCTTCTCTTCGAAAGGATCTCCGGCCTGTACCGACGGCCGCTTGGTGGTGGATTCCTCATCGAATGAAGCTGAAGCCAGTACTGAAGCTCCGCCGATGCCGTCTCGCCCGGTAGCGTTGCCGAGCAACACAGCCATTGTTCCGGGGGTACCAGCAGTACCGAGTACCAGTTGCTCACGTTTGAGAATGCCCAAGCACATGACGTTCACCAAAGGGTTGCCCGAGTAACACTCCTCAAAAGCCAGTTCTCCTCCAAGTGTCGGAACACCGACGGCGTTACCGTATCCGGCGATGCCGCTCACTACCCCAGAGAGCAGGTACCGGTTGTAGGCGTCGTCGAGCGGACCGAATCGGATTTGATTCCACAGGCCAACAGGGCGAGCGCCCATCGTGAATACATCTCGAAGAATGCCGCCGACGCCGGTAGCCGCCCCTTCGAAAGGCTCAACATAGGAAGGGTGGTTGTGTGACTCAATACGAATTGCGGCAAGCCATCCATCGCCGATATCGATGACTCCTGCGTTTTCTCCGGGTCCCACTACAACGAACGGTGCCTCTGTGGGAAAGCGTCCTAGGTGCTTTTTGGATGACTTGTAGGAGCAGTGTTCGGACCACATGACGCTGTACATGGCCAATTCAGCATGGGATGGTTCACGATCGAGGATCTCCAGCAGCCTCTGGTACTCCTCATGGGTCATTCCCAGCTGTTCGTACAGAGGTGTCTCTGTCTTAGACATGGACCACACCAAGCGACTCTTGGAATGACTTCAGGAGGATCTGACCGTCAGACGATCCAAGAATGGCTTCAATGGCCCGTTCTGGGTGGGGCATGATGCCTGCCACGTTGCCCGTTGCGTTACTGACGGCGGCTGCGTTCCCTTGGCTTCCGTTCGGGTTGGTACTTTCGTCGACTAACCCGTTCTCGTCGCAGTATACGGCGACTACTCGGTCCGACACATCCTCTTGAGCCTGGTAGTTACCCTCATACGAGTTGAGAGGAATGCTCAGTATTTGGCCGACTTCGGCCGCTCGAGTGAGGATGCTGTCGGTTGCGGTAATAGCGACGTGAATCGGTTTGCAGATGAACTTCAGGTCCCGATTCTGCAAGAGCGCTCCTGGCAGGAGACCGGCCTCACAGAGGATCTGGAACCCATTGCAGATTCCAAGTACGGGCTTTCCTTCCTTGGCCATTCGAATGACCTCGTCCATGACTGGAGAGAAGCGAGCTATCGCTCCCGTTCGTAGGTGGTCACCGTGGGCGAAACCCCCGGGCAGGATGACTCCATCGAACTCCGACAGATCGGTCTCCCGGTGCCACACTAATTCCGCCTCAGCGCCGAGGACCTTGAGCGCCCACATGACGTCGTGTTCGCAGTTGGTGCCGGGAAAGACGACAACCGCAGTCTTCATCCGTCTATCCGAATCTCGAAGTCGTCCATGACGGGGTTGGCTAGAAGTACTTCACACATCTCGGTGACCTTGGCTTCCACCTCGTCCCGGCTCGCGTCAGGCATCTCTAGGACGATCTCTTTGTTGATGCGAACCTTGGCCTGTCCGTAGCCGAGGTCGGCCAAGGCTCGAGAAACGGCCGTGCCTTGGGGGTC
>Ga0115002_10003083_pt1 | contig 21142 bp, 18 predicted proteins | sample ArcticOcean_MG_C_8_FD_89576 | JGI IMG/M metagenome (GOLD analysis project Ga0115002, IMG submission 89576) | Marine microbial communities from western Arctic Ocean - ArcticOcean_MG_CB11_86 | ecosystem: Environmental > Aquatic > Marine > Oceanic | place: Arctic Ocean: Canada Basin | collected... | reverse complement strand
TCCGCTCTCACGTCCGCGTCTGCATCCAACGCGAAGGTACGGAGTGCGCGACCACCGGTATCGAGCTGCTCCCACGCCGGATCGTCGCGGTTGACGACAACGGTCCCGTCCGGTGCGACGAGTTCTACGAGACGAGCTTTCGCACCGAAGTACTCCGCCATGTCGCTGTGATAGTCCAGGTGGTCCTGCGTGAGGTTCGTGAAGACCCCCACATCAAGCTCGACACCGTCCAATCGATGCTGATGAAGCGCATGAGAGGACGCCTCCATCACCACGGCTTCCATCCCGCCATTGGCGAGTTTCCAAAGCCAGACCGCGACCTGGACCGGGCCGGGCGTCGAAAGGCCTTCGGTCCCCGGCCACACGCCTTCGTCGTCGACCACACCTAGCGTACCAACAGCGGCGGCGGGCCCTCGACTCGCCATCAGGTGTCGCACGAGCAGTGCTGTAGTCGTCTTCCCGTTGGTGCCAGTCACGCCGACCATGAACATGCCCTCGTCGCGAGCACCGGTGACCGCACGCGCCACCAAGGCAGCAGCACGACGGCCGTCGCCCACGACGAGCTGTGGCACGTCTATGTCCACTGGACGCTCCACCACGGCGGCGGCGGCTCCGTTGGCCACCGCGTCAGCCACGAAGTCATGCGCGTCCGTGGAGACGCCCTTCCATGCGAGGAACAGGTCACCTGGCTGAGCCTCACGGGAGTCTTGGCATACCCCCAAAACGGTGACGTCCCCCGAGCCGCGTAGCTCTCTGAGGAGGCCAGCCGACCGGAGGACATCGCCCACCACGCCTAGGGTCCTAGCGGGCCTAATCATCTGTCCTCCTTCGCACCTTCAACCGGATCGTGTCGCCGCGAGCCACTAGGGTTCCGGCCACCGGTTCGGTCCCGAGAATCTCCCCCGCCTCGGCCCGGGAGACCCTCAACCCCAACGCATGCAGCCGGCGGACTGCCATCCGTGAAGGAAGTCCTGAGACGTCAGGCACCGGCACAGCCGGCGCCACGGTGCGTGGAAGGATCCCTGAGATCTTCGGTACCGGCTCACTCGACGGTAGGAAGCGTGAGGGAATTTCTGAGATAACCGATACCGGCGCGCCGGACGCTAAGGAGGCTGCGAGCAGCCCCGGGGTGTCCGAACCCGACACAGCTGATGCCAACGAAGCGCTCTGCAAAAGCGCCTCTGAGGCCGAGTGCATGGGCGAGTTCGCTGGTAGAGAAGCGAACGATGCCCTCATCCGAGTTTCCTCGGCGGCCGCGGGTTGTGAGGCACGCAGCAACGCAGCCCGATCAAGATGGGTCGCGCGTGCAGCCAGGGCGGCTTGCATGGTGGTGCGTGTTACCGGCGCCGCCACAGCGCCGCCGTAATAGGCTCCCTTCGGGCTCTCCAGCTTCACGTAGACCACGAGCTGCGGGTCCTCAGCGGGAAAAAAGCCGGCGAAAGAAGAGAAGTAGGCGCCGGCCTCATAGCCTCCATCGGTCGAATAGAGACGGCTGGTCCCACTCTTACCCGCCACCCGGAACGTGCCCAGTCGGGCCGACTTACCGGTCCCGTCTTCCACGACTTCCTCGAGCACGAGGCTTACGGAACTGGCGACCTCGGGCGACACCACCTGACGGATCACTCTCGGCTCGAAGCGAGTGACCGTGCCATCCGTGCCCCGCACTTCGCGGACCAGGTGGGGCTGCATCAGTCGCCCGCCGTTCGCCAACGCCCCGTACGCCATCGCCATTTGCAGCGATGTAACAGAGACCTCGTACCCGATCGCGAGCGACGCAGGCGACTGGCGCGACCATCGCTCTGGGCGGCGTAGCATCCCCCGCGCCTCACCTGGAATTTCGATTCCGGTGGGCGAACCAAAGCCGAAGTCACGCAGATTCTCGTACTGCTGCGCCGGAGTCATCGGACGAGCCGCTTCCGCTATCCCCACATTTGAGGACACGCGCAGCGCGTCAGCAACAGTCATGCGGCCTGGGTAGTGCCGCTCGAGCGTGCGCCCGGCGAAGGTCCAGTCGCCCTCTGCAACGTCGATCGTGTCCTGCAACGACGTGATACGGTGCGTGAGGAGTCCAGCAACCGTGAACGGCTTGAGCGTTGAGCCAGGCTCGAAGGGCGTGTTGATCGCCGAGAGCGAAGCCGTGCGACCATCACGAATCGAGACGAACGCGAGCACCTCTCCTGTGTGCGGGTCGGTGATCAATACATCACCGCCACGTGCCTCGGAGTTGTTGACTGCCTCCTGCAGGGCCTCTCGCGCAATCTCTTGAAGATCCATATCGAGCGTGAGCACGACCTCACCACCCGGGTGTGGCGGCTCCACCATAATGCGCTCGCCAGGAATCTCTCGGCCGAGGTTGTCCCGAGCGACGACTTCCTGGCCTGGGCGGCCACTCAGCAGCTCCTCGAACGCCTGCTCCACTCCACCACGCCCTGTGTCGTCCACGACGACGCCAAGCACTGCCGCCGCAAGATCTCCGTGCGTGTGGTAGCGCTGAAGCTCGCGTGTCAGGTGGATGCCCCGCACGCCGCCGAGCTGCTCGCGCACTGTGGGCGGATAGCGACCCTGGGCCACACTCCAACGCCGCTCCAAAGACGTGAGCTGTAACGCTTTGCGTTTAGAGATCCCAAGGGCGTCCACCAGGAGCGCACGAGCTGCCCCTACGTCCGTGAGTTCATTCGGGGCGATGCCAACCGTGAATCGCTCGCGTGACACGGCGAGCGGCATGCCATCTCGATCCAGCACACTCCCCCGCGCGGCTACGACCTCTTTGTCCTTCTTGTGCTGAGCCTCCGCGAGCGAGCGCCACTGCGGCCCCTGCAAGACCTGAATCTGCCCTGCGCGCAGGCAGATGATCGCCGCCGCCGCCAGCCAGGCCCCGAGCAGAATCCTTCTCCGCCACGGCCCGGGACGCGTAACCACGTCTCGCGAAGTCATGACCTCGAGTCGCCCCGAAGCGTGACCAACTCCACTCCTTCAGGAATGTGCATTCCAAGCCGCTCACGGGCCGCCGGCACTACGTGCGCCCGGGACTCGAGCTTCAAGATCTCTCGCTCCAGTTGGACCAACTCTGCCTCGGCTATCGACATCTGACGGTGTGCCTCGTCAAGCCGGGCGAGTGACTCCAGGGCTCGGCTTTGCCGCCAAGTAACCATCCCGAGCGCGCCGAGCAGGACAACGAAGACCACCGCACCGCGACCGAACGTGGCAGGGGACATCAGGCAGCCCTCCGCCAGGCTCGCAGCCGAGCACTGCGCGCACGTGGGTTGCGCTCGATCTCGTCCTCGTCAGGCCGCAGTGGCTTGCGCGTGAGCGTCTCACCCAATGGCTCGCCTCGGCATTGGCACAGAGGGAGCTCTGGGGGACAGATACACGCGTTGCTCCACTCGCGGAACGCGTTCTTCACAACGCGGTCCTCGAGCGAGTGGTACGCGATCACTACTAAGACGCCTTGGTCGTTCAACGCATCTCGAATAGCCGGCAGCCCCATCTGCAACGACTCCAGTTCCTCGTTTACCGCAATGCGAACAGCCTGGAAGATCCGGGCCTTGTCCTGCTGCGAGGGCGAACGCCGCAACGTCACGGACAGCGCCGCGACCAGATCGTCACTCGTGTCCACCGGAGCGGACTCACGACGCTTCAGGATCTCCCGCGCAAGTCGCCGTGCTCTCGGCTCTTCGCCGTAGTCACGGAACACCTGCGCGAGCCGATCTTCGCTAGCCGAGGCCAACAAGAGAGCGGCGTCGTTCCCCTCCGTGGTATCCATTCGCATATCCAGTGCCACACCGCGACGGAAGGCGAATCCCCGGTCCTCTTCATCGAGTTGATGCGAGCTCACGCCGAGGTCGAGCAAGGCACCTTCCAGGCCACGGTCACGGATCTCGACGTCCGCCAACGCACGGTCGAAGCGGCTGTGCACGAATCGAACTCGGTCGCGGTAGTCACCGAGGGCCACTCGTGCCTCTTCGAGCGCCGCGGGATCACGGTCCACGGCCAAGATCCGGCAAGCGCGGCACTGCTCGAGAATCCGCCGGGCGTGCCCTCCCCCACCCACCGTACCATCCATGTACAGCCCCTCGCCTTCGGGGCTCAGGAAGGCCACGAGGGCATCGCTGAGCACAGGCTCGTGGTAGCGGGAGTCCGTCATCCGAAGAGCTTGTGTGCGAATTGTTCAAGGCTGCCCGTGTCCTGCCCGACAGCCTCCGCATACCTCGACGGATCCCACAGCTCGACGCGATCGAGGTTGCCGCTGAGCAGGACCGTAGTCGAGAGCGCCGCAGCCTCTTGGAGTCCAGTAGGCACGAGAATTCGCCCCTGCTTATCGGGGGAGACCTCCACCGCGTTCGAAACGATGTGCCTGACCTGGTTCCACGCCTTCGGGTCGTTACGGCGGTATTCCAGGAGCCGCTCCTGCACGCTCGCCCACTTGGATTCCGGAAAGAGCGTCAGATAGGGCTTCTCCCATTGGAGAAGCACGAAGCGACCCGAGTCAGCCTCTCGGCGAAACGCCGAGGGGAGGCTGACTCGCCCCTTCTCGTCCATCTGATGCTCGTACTGCCCGACGAATCCGTTCACCAACCACCCTTCGTGGTGAGAAGTGGGATAAAGTGGGATACCATGGTGTCAGTATAGGGCCCAGTGGCTCGGGGCGTCAAGAGTCCTTTATTACAAATAATTGGAGCTGCGGGGGTGCACCTAATGACGGGAATGCTCATTCAGGACGGGCATGATCCCCGAATCAGTGGATTCCGCATTTTTTCAATTTCCGAACGAAAACCGAAGGTGCGGTCGTGCGGGGGTGGGTCGAAGTGGGGGCGCGCTCCGAGGTACGGACCACGCCCGCGACAGAGATCCCCATCTATCAAACAAAAAAAACGCCCCGGGGCCGAAGCCCCGGGGCGCCTAGACCCGGTCTAGGTCAGGCTAGCTAGCTAGCTGAGATCAACGACCTCGCTTGATGATCGCGTCCTGAATCTCCATGTACGTGTTCACGTTTCCGACCAACTCCGGAAGATTCACATTCACGGACGCGGGGTAAGCCCCTGACTGATTGAGCAGTTCAAGAGCTCTCCGGAACAGCGGAAGCGTCGCCTGTGCCGTCGCCACCGTCGCAGGCGCCTGCTGCAAGACCGCGGCCTGGTACACGCTGAAGCCGTGCCAGAAATTCAGCTGACTGACCAGTTCCTCACCGAGGCCGGGCAATTCCTTCGCTGCAGACATCCCAGAGATGGCGTACTGGTAGTTCTTCTCCTGATAGCCCTTTTGGTACGCGTCAGCAAAAACCATTCGAGCTGCCTGCTCCGCGCGCTCGGGGTCAGCAGCAGCAGCTTCTTTCAACACCTCTACCGCATCTACAATACGACCAGCCTGGATCAGCCAGTTGCCCTGGCGAAGCGTAGCACTCGGGTGTGAAGGATTGATCTCACGGACCCGGTCGAGCGCAGCAATCGCCTCGTCGAGCTGATCATTGCGCTGAAGCGCATCCGCGTAGATCGACCAGAGCACGTCTTCCTGACCGTGTGTCTGCAGAACCCGACCACCAAATTCGATCGCCTCGGCGATCTGTCCGAGCTGGATGTTCGCGGCGATGATCTGGCGAAGGTGCCCTACGGGTGTCTCCGTCCCCTTACCCTCGAACACCTTCTCGTAGGCCTGGATCGCGTCTCGGTAGTATCCCTGCGCCTCAGGTGGAATGCCGTCGCCATTCTGGGGGTCGAGCGCTGCCTCCTGCTCGGCCGCGAGTGCTGCGGAGAACGCGAAGCCACCATACTGCTCCCACAGGTCGACGTTTACAGCATCGACCTCGAGGCCGACTTCGATGAGCTGCATGCCACCCACTGGGTCGCCTGCCCTCGCCAGGTCGTAGGCGATCCTCATGCGGATTGCCGCATTCGCGGGGTTCAGCTCGAGGTAGCGTCCGTAGTACTCGCGAGCCACCTCGTCGTCACCCGTGGTGGCCGACATGTATCCGGCCAACTCGAGAGCCTCCTGATGGAAAGGCTCAGTTTCCAGAACCGCCTTCATCTCTATGAGCGATTCCGAATAGTTCTCCATCTCATAGAGGATTCGTCCGCGCAGGTAGCGCGTGCCAACGCCCGTAGGATTGATCGCGAGCGCTTCGTCGCAGTTCCTCAGGGCGTTTTCCCACTGCTGGCTGGCGAAATAGTCCTGACAGATTCCTTGAGCTCGAATCTGCTGCACGTAGCGGTCGAACTCGCCGAAGATATGTTGCGCCGCGGCGGCGTCCTCCTTCTCAGCAACCGTGATGTCCGAAACAGGGAACTGCTCGCTCGACCCGATATCCCAGAACACGACATTCGATACGGCCCAAGACTTGTCGGGCAACTCATTGTATTCCGCACATAGCGCGACCTGCGCATCGATCTGTGACGCCAACTGACGGGTCAGGATACAGTTCAGGTCTTCCATCTTGGTATCGAAGCGCTTGGCCTGATCCTTGATCTCGTCTTCTTCGATGGGCTGGTGCGTCGCCAGCGTGTTGATCAGTTCACGCAGCTCCTTCGAAGCGTCCTTACCGAAATCGTCATCCGATTCACCCATCGGGGTGAAATACGGGATGAGGACTCGGAAACGGCCCTGTGTCTGTGCTTGGAGGGCCGCCGGGCCCACGATAAGGGCCACAAGGGTGATGTTGAGTGTCAGTCTTAGCGTTCGCGCCATGCTTCTTTCTCCTCGGGGTTCCCCCCAACTATTTTCGCCCGCCAAAACGGACTCGCCCGACCAGAACCGGGCGCAGTTGAATCGATGCACCGCCTGCGTAAGCGCCGGCAGTCTGAGCAGCGAGACGACCGACGTGCAGAGCCTGACTTTACTATCCACAGTTCGTACGGAGCGTCAACGAGCAACCCCACGACGCGCCACGTCTCCGGAACCGGAAGCCCGGAGTCGCAAACCATCATACCTCCTATGACCGGCAGACCTTACAGGTTCCAGGGCCGCCGCGCCATAGGTGTACGGTTCGCGCTCGCTAATCGGCCGCGGAAAGCCGAGTCGCGACCATACCGAAAAAGATTTTGGACAACATGCCCACGCTTTGGGTTGGAACCCGGAAAGCCACGGAATGAGACATCGCAGTTGCTTTGGAAGTCCGCCAACGGCACCATCCATTGAGTGTACGCCAGCCCAGCCGTTATCACGACCCTTGCTGCTTTCACCGCACCCGCACCGGGGCCCAGCCGTCCGGCATGACTGAGGGCTTCCCCTTCGACGGAGCCGCCGAGGTTATCGCACACCGCGGTTACAAGGCTCGAGCCCCCGAAAATACGCTCGCGGCGATCGACCTCGCCATCGAGGCGGGTGCCGATGCGATTGAATTCGATCTGCAAACAGCCGGGGACGGCAATCCGGTGCTCTTCCACGACTCCATGCTCAGCCGTACCACGAATGGTGTCGGGCCGGTGCGGCGGCGAACCATCGAGCAACTGAAAAAGCTCGACGCGGGCGGGTGGTTCGGTCCCGAGTTCAAGGGGGAAGAGATCCCTGCGTTCCGGGAGACGCTTGATCACTTGGGGGACCGTGTCGGCTGCATCTATGCCGAAGTGAAGGGTTTTCGCGAACTGGAGGACCTGGATCGCATGGTGCACATCACGGCCGAAGCAGGCCAGCAAGAACGCACGGTCTTCATTTCTCTGAACTTTACGTTGCTCGACCGAATGCGGTCCCAGGATGCGTCCATCCGCATCGCGTACGTCGTCGACGGCGCCGAGTCTGCTGAGGAAGCCTTGCGCAGAGCTACTGGCGACAGTTCGGCGATGATCGATTTCAAGGCTGGGCTCCTGCTGGATCACCCGTCACTGGCCTCGAGGGCTCGGGACGCTGACATCGAGTTGGCGGCCTGGACTGTGGACAGTCCGTCAGACGCTTCGAGGCTGCTACACATGGGCGTGCCACGCATCACGACGAACGAAGTCGACGCGCTGCTGGATTGGAAGCGCGGGCTGTGACCCGAACTGAGTTGCCCCACCCCTTCTCGCCCCTCGGTCGTGCTAACGCATTGCGTCGGATGCACGCGGAGAGAGTCGACCTGCTGGTGGTGGGGGGCGGTATCACTGGGTGCGGCATCGCTCGAGATGCGGCGCTGCGCGGCTGGTCGGTCGCACTAATCGACAAGGAGGACTTCGCCTTCGGCACGTCCTCCCGCTCCTCGAAGATCCTTCACGGTGGTGTGCGGTACCTCGAGTATGGGCATTTCCTGCTGGTCCGCGAGTCCGCCAGGGAACGGACAGTACTCAAAGCGATCGCACCACATCTGGTGCATCGGGTGGACTTCCTTTATCCCCGTCTTCGAGCCCGACTCGTTGCTCAAGATCAAGGCCGGCCTGTCTGTGTTCGACTGGCTGGCGGGAACGCCGGACGAAGACAAACACGTGAATCTCGAGCCCCAAGAGGTCCGGGTTCGCCTACCCGGATTGAGGGAGCCGCTTCGCGGTGCCGTTCAATACCCGGAATACATCACCGACGACGCACGTCTCACACTAGAAAACGCAATCTCGGCTGCGGAGCACGGAGCCTTGGTCGCGAATCACACGGCCCTCGATCGCTTTCTGACGGAGGAGAATGGCCGAGTCCGAGGCGCCAGCGTTGAAGATCGCCTGACGGGGAACACCTTCGATATCGAGGCACGGTGAGTCGTCAACGCGTGCGGGCCCTGGGCAGAAGAGGTGCTGCGAGGGGCGAACATGCCGGTGGCAACGCCGCTGCAGCCGAGCAAGGGCATTCACCTGTTGCTATCGGCGGAACGATTGCCGATCGAGGGCGCTGCTTTTCTCAAATCAACCTCGGGTCGCAGGGGCCTCGTGATACGCCGATTGAACTACGTATACGTCGGAACGAGTGACACCGAGTACGACGGGCCGTTGGATACTCCGCGAGCAACAAGGGAAGAAGTGCTCGAGCTGCTCGAAATGGTCCAGGACTGCTTTCCCGACGCAGCGCTAGGCATTGAGCACGTGCTCGCCGCGTGGGCCGGGATCCGCCCACTCATCCTGGAAGAAGGCAAGACCACCCGGGACACCTCCAGGGAAGACGAAGTCTGGTCAGGCCCCGACGGCCTCGTGACGATCGCCGGAGGGAAACTCACCACATACCGACGCATGGCCGAACGTGCGATCGACGAGGCAAAAGAGGTGTTGGGCCCTCCACCGCGCGATGAAATTCGAACGACTACGGTGCCACTTTCGGGAGCCCCAGAGAGCGATAGCGATTTGGAGGACCTCGAGTCGCAGGCGGCAGAGCGCCTCCGGGCGGCAGGAGTACCGGAGGCGACCGTGGAGCGACTTCTATGGCTCTACGGTCGTCAGCTCCAGCACTTGTTAGAGCTGGCAGAGACCGAAACGAAATGGCTGGACCCGCTCGGACCTGGCGTGCCGGCCGTGCGAGGTGAAGTGAAGCTCGCCGTGGAACGTGAGATGGCAGCGACCCTTATCGACTTCATGGACCGGCGCAGCGCGCTGCTCCTCTTTTCGCCCAACTTCGGGCTCGCCGGAGCCGAAGAAGCCGCGCAGATCATGGGGTCCCTGCTGAGTTGGGACGACGCCCGAAGAAGTGCGGAAGTCGAACGATACACAGCGTACTCGGACGCACACCGGGTCCCCTCGGCTTAGTCTCTACGCCGGGATCATACCTTCGTCTCCGCCGAGACATGCGCGAGAGGCAGTGACAGCCTGAACTCAGTCCCTTCGCCCAGCCGCGAATCCACTTCGACCGTACCGTCATGCGCCTCCATTACGCCCCGGACGATCGCGAGGCCAAGTCCGGCTCCCCCGTGCCCAGGCGTCTGCCAAAAGCGGTCGAAGAGCCGGCCGAGCGCTTCTGGTGCGATACCTTGACCGGTATCGCGCACCGAGAGCACCACGCGGCCGTCATCCTCCGTGCCTGCCAGAGTCACGGAGCCACCGGGCGGTGTGAAGCGGAACGCGTTGTCGAGTAGGTTCGCGAGTGCCTGGAGCATGCGATCCCGGTCCATCCTGGCCTGGGGCACATGCGGTCCGACCTCGACGAGCAGCTCGATACCAGCGAGTTCTGCCTGCCCCTCAAAGAGCTCGCGCGCCTCTTCGAGGATCGCTTGCACATATTCGGCAGAGGGTCGCACAACGAACGCGCCCGCTTCGATGCGCGCCACGTCCAGGAGCGCCTCAATGAGTCGGCCCATGCGGCCGGCCGACCGCGCGATGATCTGTGCTTGCTTTCGACGCTCGTCCTCATCCAACCGGAGATCTACGAGCAGGTCGGCGGCAGCCGCGACAACGCTGAGGGGATTGCGTAGATCGTGAGAGACGATCGAAACGAGCTCCTCGCGCTGAGCCACCGCTCGTCGCAGGGCAGCCTCATTCTCACGGACCTCGCTGATATCGGCGAAGGTCAGGACCGCGCCGCGCAACTCCACACCATCGACGAGCGGATGCAATGCCCAGCGCGCGGGGAACGACGTCCGGTCGCAGCGCCACAGCACTTCGTCGTCGTCGGAATCCGCTCGGCCTCCTGAGAAGAGCGCTGCGAGGATCGGTGAATCCGCGCGATCTAGTGGCTCTCCGTCAGCAGTGGAGTGGTGGACCAGGTCGTGCATATCCCGTCCCCGGACCTCGCGTTCGGTGAAGCCGAGAAGCGCTCGCCCCACGGGGTTGAGCGACGTGCACTTCCCGTCGAGGTCGATTCCTAGGACCCCATCCCCCGTCGCCTCGAGCAGAGCATCCATCTCACGCCGAGCTCGTACTGCTTCCGAGCGACGCCGTTCACCTTCCGCAATGAGGCTGCGCAGCCGTCGACTCACGAGACCGACCACTAGCGTGGAGGCAAGCGCCACGAGCGCCAAACTGAGCGTGATCCAAAACTGGAGGCGTATGGTGCGAGCAGTCTGGCGCTTGCCCTCGTTGACATGGCTCTCGATGGCTCGTTCCAGCTCTCTCGTAGCACGCTGGAGATTGTCGAACGCCGCCAGGCTCTCCGCGCCGAGCTCCTGCCGGGCGACGGCATCCTCTGGAGCGTCGAATACCCGGCGATTCTCGAAGTGCCAGCGCGCTGACTCGGCCGAGAGTTGAGCCAGGCGCTCCCGCACATCGAAGTCCAGGACGCGAACCCTCACGCCTAGATCGGCATAGAGGCTGTCCTCACGCACGACCGCAGCGTTGTACCGCATGCGATAGGATCGTTCGCCTGTCGGGATGAACCGCTGAAGGAGGTCCACCAAGCGCGCCTGTGCGAGCGATAGCTCCGCACTCGCGAGAAGAGCCGGCTGAAGTTGATCGGTGATCCGTTCCTGTGCCCGCGCCGCCCGCTGCCCGAGGTGTATCGGCACGATCGCGAGCGCGATCAATGTGACCGCAACAAACGCGAGCGCCAGGCGCGCACGTGTCTTCCGGGGGCCACTGACTGGCCGATCTGCGGTAGACTGGGTCGGACTCATGTAAGACTCCCCTCACGCAGTCCAGGGCTGGCTGCGCCTACCCTTGCTACCGGGATCGGTCGAGCCGGGGTCCCGCTGCTAGTCGGATCGGTCGAGCCGGGGGATCACGCCAAAACGCGTCAGAAGTCGTTTCCGCCCCCGCGCCCCCGCCCGCCCGGGTCCTCCGAGAGCTCCTCTTCCAGGAGGCGGAAACTGTCGTTGAGTTCCTGGTCGTTCTCCGTCCCCATGATGCGGCCGGCGATGTACTCCCCCAAGACGGGCCCTTGCTTGAAGGACTCCGCTGAGCCGCCGCCCGCGAGCCATGCGTTGTCGTAATCCGGGTGCTCGTCGATCAGGAAATTCCGGCTCACCGTCTGCGTGTAGTGACACGCCCGAGTCCCATGCCTTCCATTTCTCCATCGCGCGCACGGCCCAACCGCCCCAATGCAAACCATGGGGGACATTCCCGTAGCTCGAGCGCACGCCCCGGGTCTCGCCGCCGGACGCCGAGCGTGAATTCCCAGGCCCGTACTGGTCGAGCAGCGTGACCCTCGCACCCATCCTCTGAAGATTCAGCGCCGTCCAGTTTCCAAAGTTCCCGGCGCCAACAACCACGACATCGGGAGTTTGGCCTGAGCGGACGAGCGCCGAGCGCCGAGGTCCTGGGCGCGGCACCGCTTCTTCGGCTGGCGTACCGGTTATCGCCAGCCCAGCACCCGCAGTCGCAACCTTCAGGAAGTCACGTCTATCGATGCTCATACGTTGCCTAGTTTCCGAGTGGCGCCAAGCTGATCGATTCCAGCAACGCCTCGTCGGCCGGCAATTCTCCGCTGCCCGGCTCGAATCCGTTCAGGCGCAGTACGAAGGCCACGAGGTCAGCATATGCCTCGAGTCCAAGCACTCCAGGGGCATCCTCGGGCATCTGGGTCGCCATCATGTCGAAGAGGTCACCGGCCGTGCGCCGCCGCCACTTGAACTTGAACTGGCGGTCGCTCAACTCGCTGGAGTAGTGGCACTCTGTACAGTTCGAGCGAAACACGTTCCGCCCTCGGTCGGCCTGGGCCGTCGAGAAGCTGAGCGCCGAGGAAGCGGGGGCGGTGTCCGCACCCGTTGCGGCGGCCGCGCCGGTCGAAGGGGCGCCACCGGTGTCCGCAGGAACCGCGGGGGGGGCCGCAGCATCAGCCGCGGAGGAGGGGCCCTGCGAGACAGCCGAGCTACCCGCGCAGCCCGCGAGCGCCATCAATGTCGCGAACGTCAGATGTTTGGACGGAATCATCATGCTCTGCCGTTGAGTGAGTTTGAAGGTTCCAAGATGATGCAGGGCGGGTCGAACCGGCAAGCCGCCAACGAAACGCTCAGTCCAGCTCCCGGTAGGCACGCGCCCTCCGTAGCCCATCCGGCGTGTTCACGTTCAGAAAAGATGCGTCTGTCTCCAGACCGAGCGAGGCCAAATCCAGCGCTCGACCGTTGAGTGCGCGAAAGAGCGCATGCAGCGAAAGGTCAGGCCCATCGAGTCGCTCCACGACGAAGGGAAGCGCTCCGCAGCCGTACACTGCACAGAGCGGCTCGACGCCACCATCACGCATCGGGGCAACCGCCACGGACTCCTCGGCGTTCCACAGATTCGACTCCGCGACATTCCGCAGATTCGGCTCCTCGGCCCGCAGCGTAATCAAAGCTTCCGCCCACGCCGCAATAGCTGCGACGATGCGCTCGTTTACGAGAGGGAGGTCACACGCGAGCAGAAGCACCGCTTGAAACTGGCGAGCCTCGGCCTCGAGCAACGCGGTGTGTAGCCCACCCAAAGGCCCGAGCCCCGGCCTCGCGTCCGGGACCACCTTGATCCCCTGCGGGACCTCAGCTGCATTGCTCGAGATGACTACGACATCATCCGCAACGGCCGTCAGCGCATGGATGGCTCCGTGCAGCATCGGGACACCGGCCACGAGTTCCATTGCCTTGTCGCGCCCGAAGCGCCGGCTTTGCCCACCGGCGAGTACGGCGCCCAACAACCTCAACGGATCACGCTCGAAAGGCTCACCCGGCCGAGCCCCTCACCGGACGCGTTCGGCTCCGCAGTAGACGTTGAAACCGCCGTCCCTCGCGAAGCCGACGAGGGTCTGCTGGAACTGGCTCGCGAGATCGACGGCGAGGCTCGAGGGTGCGCCAACCGCCACGAGTACGGGGACCTGGGCCATGAGCGCTTTTTGCACGATCTCGAACGACGCACGTCCGCTCACCACCAAGACCCGGTCACGGGCTGGCAGGACCCTGTGGAGCAATGAATGCCCCAGGACCTTGTCCACGGCATTGTGGCGGCCGACGTCCTCACGAAGCACCTGCCTGGACCCGTCCGCCTGAAAGAGCCCGGCGGCATGAATGCCCCCCGTGCGGGCAAAGACGCTCTGTGCGGCCAACAGCCGATCGGGCAGGTCGGGCAAGAGTGTGCTGGAGACCTGGAATCCGGGCGCCAGAACGGAGCAACCGGTCGCCTGCACGGCATCGATCGACGCCTTACCACAGATGCCGCAACTCGATGATGTGAACACGTTGCGCCTCATCGCGTCCGCATCGAAGGGAACTCCAGGGCGCAAGCGAGCCTCGACGACGTTGTACTCCTGATCCTCATCACCACGACAATAGGTCAGTTCATGCAGGTCTTCCGTCGTCGAGACGATGCCCTCACCGTGGAGAAAGCCGGCGACTAACTCGAAGTCGTCGCCTGGTGTGCGCATCGTGACGGCAAGGGGCTCGACCCGTCGAACGCGGCCATCCACCCACGAGACCCGGATCTCGAGCGGCTCTTCGACCGCGACGGTGTCCTTTTGCTCCACCGCGCGTCCGTCGCGATGGCGATCGATGCGAACCGCCCGCGTCGGGCTCCCCTGTCCGATCATGGGCGACTCTAGAAAAGACGCTCGAGGAGACCGCTCACGCCGAGTCCGACCAAGATCGTCAGTATGGTCTTCGTATTACCGATATCGAGCGCCTGACGGACCGCGATGAATCCCGCGACTGCGACCCACAAGGGGAGCAACGCGAACAGGGGCCAGCCCAGGATCGGAATGAAGGCAAAGAACCACAACACTCCGGGGGCCTGCGCAAACCCAAGCGTCCTCAGCAGCTGGCCCCAAGTCGCTTTTCCGCCGAAAAAGTGAACTCCGACTAGGTAACAAATACCAGCCCAAGTGGCCCACATGACGAGCGCGCCCACCGCGGCAGCCGAAGCCGCGACCACCCCGCTCCCCGCCGCCCCGACCACCCTTGCCACCGCAACGATCGCGACCACAGTCGCAGCCTGACCGGTCGCATTCCGATCATGCTCAACTTCCTCAAACGTGTCGACGTTGAGAAACGCCGCCCCAACCATCCGCTCAACAAAAGAACTGGTCCGAAAGGAAGAACTCGCCGGATCGGTCATCGTCCCACATCCCCCCATGCTAAGGGTGTCTTCGCAGCCCCCACCCACATAAGCGTTACCGAGGCAACCGCACAGGCATATCCGCCACCACATAAGCCATCACCGCAAACGTCGCCACACAAAGAGCTACTTCATCCGGATCGAGCTTGTCGATCGTGTCGGAGTCCGTGTGGTGGTACCAGAAATACCGGGTCCCATCGACCGTGAGCCCCATACCAGGAACCCCAGTCTCGATGAGCGGGCCGATATCGGCACCGCCCCCGCCCCGGGTGATCCGACCCGAGCCAATGCGGTCGAGCAGCGTCCCGATCTCCGTGACCATATCGAACGCAGTGTCGGAACCCGTGAAGCCGTACCCGAGAGGCTTGAAGACACCTCCGTCGGACTCCATCGCGAGCACATGATCCTCGTCGGCGTGCATGCGCGCGTACTCTGGGCCGCCGGGTCCCCCGTTTTCCTCACTGGTCCAGCCGACCACGCGCACGGTGCGCTTTGGACGAAGACCGAGCTCCTTCATGAGCCGGACAGCTTCCCAGGCCGCGACCACGCCGCCGGCGTCGTCCATCGCACCCTGACCGACGTCCCAAGAGTCGATGTGTCCACCGAGCACGATGACCTCGTTCGGAAACTCTGATCCGATGATCTCCGCCATCACGTTCCTCGACGGCGCGTCGGGGAGCGTTTGTGCGTTCATCTTGAGCAGCAGCTCCACACGCTCCCCACGATCCTGCATGCGGTGCAGCATCTCCGCGTCCTCCACGGTGATCGCCGCGTGCGGGATACGGCGCACGCCGTCCTCGTACTCCATGTTGCCGGTATGCGGTGTTTGCTGGGAGTACGGCGTCACGGAGCGGATGATGCTCGCAGCGGCCCCTGCTCGTGAGGCAGCAATCGCACCCTGACTCCGGTACTGCACCGTCGCTCCATAGCTCGTGAACGGCACGTCAAACAGAACGATCTTGCCCTGAGCTTCGTCGGCACGCTGTTCCAGCTCGTCGAAGCTACTCACGACCAGAACCTCTGCCCGGATGCCACCCGGGGGCGTAGCAATACTGCCCCCGAGTCCCAACATCGGGAGCGTGTGCGGCCGCGGAAGCGTCATTTCGAGCGACTCCTCTCCCCGGACCCAATGCGGCACCATCACCATGTCGCCGCGTGGGTTGTCGAGGCCGTCCGACTCCATCTCTTCGATGATCCAGTCGATCGCTTGCTCCAGTGCGACCGATCCCGAGACTCGGGGACCGAACCGGTCGACCAATTCCGAGAGACGCGCATACGCGTCGTGGTTCGCTAGAGCGGCGTCGATGAGGCGGTTCGCGTCATCACGATACTCGTTCGCGATGTCCTGAGACTGCAGGGAATGGGGGGCAACAAGGGCTGCACCCAAGGAGAGCGTAAACAGCGCGCTAGCTCGACTCACGAAATCACTCCGGAACGGGTAGAGGAGAAGGCACCCTCGCGAGGCCCGCGGCGGGTGTCAAGCGCGGCCCACAGCAAGCGTCAAGCGTCGAAGTACGGCTCCAGCGCGTGGTTGGGAGGTGGGTCGGTCAACAGGCTCACACCGATGAACAGCCCCGCCGATACGAGAAAGCCTGAGAGTACCGGCTCAACCGACGCTGGGCCGAAGATCTCCCACAGGAAGGTGGCGACTACGCCTCCGACCATGGCGGCCGCCGCACCCTCCTTGGTGGCCCTTCGCCACACGATACCGCCAACCACAGGCATGACGAACGCCGCAGCCATCAAGGCCGTGAAGAGTAGGACGATGAACTGCACAAGCTGGCCCTCCCCGACGCCACTCAACAATAGGATCACAGGCACCGATCCGACGACGAGAATCCCAATTCGCCCGATCCACATGCGGCGCGCGGGCGTGACATCGGGATCGATCAGGTTCTGATAGATGTCAACCGACAGCGCAGACCCGGCAACGATCAAGAGCGAGTCCACCGTGGACATCATCGCCGCGGTGATCGCCGCTAGCATGATCGCGCCAAGAGTGACGGGCAAGACAGCCGTGGCCACCATGGGCATAGCGAGGTCTCCGGTCGGAAGCTCCGGAAAGAGGACGATCGCGGTCAGTGCCAGAATGAAGACCAGCAAGTTGAGCGACAGGATCATGATGATCGCGAAGAGGACGCCCCGGCGAATCGTGGGCATGTCTTTCATCGAATACAGTCGGATCAATTTTTCAGGCGTTGCAATGCCACCAAGGAAGAACGAAAGGCCCATCGTCAGGAGGAGCGTCGCGGGCATCGTCTGCCAGGTGAACACGAGTGGATGCGCCGACGCGGCCAACGTGAGCAGCTCATCGAGGCCACCCACCTGCCGCAGAGCGAGCGGGACCGCAAAGAGTGCGCCGAGACTCATTACGACGAGCTGGAACGCATCCGTATAGACGACCGCCATCATGCCGCCGACCACCGTATAGACGAGCAAGATGAGTGTGAAGCCGACCATGCCGACGGTAGTCGGAATCCCGAACACGGTATGTGCGATCAGGCCCGCCGCGACAATCTGCGCTTGGATGTATACGACGGTCGCCACGAGGATGATGCCGCCGGCGAGACCACGGATTCCTTTGCCGTAGTAGCGCATCTCGATGAACGCCGGGAGCGTCAGCTCCTTCTGCTTGGTAAATCGGGGCGCCAGCACGGCCACCACAAACCAGTAGGAGAGCGGGATCGAGAGTAGCACCCAAGCGAAGGACCAGCCTGCCGTGTACATGACCCCGATGGTCCCGACGAAGGTGCCGGCCGACGTGTGGGTCGCTGCCATCGTGGCGCCCCCGGTGAACCAGCCGAGATTACCGCCCGCGATCCAATAGTCCTCTTCGGTGCGCGTGGCACGCAGGCTGAACCAGCCTATCGCGAAGACCACGAAGAAGTAGCCGATGAAGACCCAGGTCTGCGCGCTCATCGGCGCTCCTCCCAGATCATCCACAAGCCGTACGCGACAACGATCGCACCACAAGCCAGGAAGACCCCGTAGAAGATCAGGCCGGGCTGCCCGGTCACGCTGCGATCCTCGCGAGGTGGCGCCAGCCCACGAAACTGAACGTGAGCAGAATGGCGGCGGTCAGCAGGTCGATGACGAGCGGCAATCCCAGACGCCGCGCGCCGTCCGTGCGACCACGCGCGCTGACCATCGAAGGCACGACGGGTAGAGACACTACGTACAGGCCTTCTTCGTTGGCAGCGAGACCGGTCGGAAAGCCCTCGGCGACTGACCACTCGGGAGGAAGGCTGAGCTCTGCGCGGAAGAGATCGGACACGCCATCGGCCGGCGGAAGCGCGATTGAGAGCACAGGGACCCGCACGAGCAAGTCCTCTCCATCGAGCTGGACCGCCTCGGCAACCCAGTACTGCGCGACCAGTCGGTAGGGCTCGTTCGTGTCGGCAAGGCTCAGCGTGAAGGCCGCGGCCCGCATCGAACCGGTCTGCGGATCGAGCTCGATGCGGGTGCCCGTGCGCTCCTCGCCAAGCCAGAACCCATCCGCACTCGCGGAGCCGAAGCCTAGCAGCTCGAACTGCAGCTCCGGCGTTCCACGCACGTCGAGCACGTACTCGATACGAACCTCGGCGCCCCCGTCGTCTGGACTGAGATCCGCAAAGAGTCGTGCCGACTGGACGGTGCTTTGCCCCGCTACGCTGGCTTGCACTTCAGCGTTGGTTTGAGCAGCGGCAGGGACGATCACGAGAGCGATCGCTGACACCAGGCCCATCACCACAAACCCGGCTCTCAGGCCCACGCCTCTCTCATCACACGCAGCGCGTTTCCACCCATGACCTTCTCGATGTCCTCGTCGGAATACCCGCTCTTCACGAGCCACCGTACGATGTTGTGAGAACCTTCGGTCGGATTCTCCAGCCCTTCCACATACTCGACCTCGTCGTACTCCTGCCCGGCGTGGCGCTTGCCCCTCGACTCTCCGATCGAAAGCGCTGCCGTGTAGGTCTTATGCAGCCCCACGTGATCACCGTACACGGTGTCCGGCCCGAAGCCCACGTGCTCGATGCCCACGAGCGTCTTCACGTATTCGAAGTGCTCCATGAAGGCATCGAGATTGTGGACGCGGTTCTTCTTGGTCAGCGTCGTATGGGGCGCGCACTCGATCCCGATCACTCCGCCCTTAGCGGCCACGGCTTCCAGCATATCGTCCGGGGCGAGGCGTTTCGACTCCCACAATGCGCGCGCTCCGATATGGGAGAGCACGATGGGCTTCTCGCTCCACTCCACGGTGTCGAGCGTAGTCTGGTCACCACAATGGGAGCAATCGATGAGCAGACCGACCTTGTTCATGCGCTCGACAGCTCGCTTTCCGAACTTGGTCAGTCCACCGTCACGGTCTTCCTTCAGCCCGTTTCCCAGCGCGTTGGATTCCGAGTAGGTGATGCCGAGCGAACGCAGTCCGAAGCCATGAAGAATGTCGATGCGATCGAGTTCGTGCTCGATCATCGCGGCGCCCTCCATCGTGGCAACCCACGCGACGAGCCCTTCATCGTGCGCACGCTGAACGTCGTCCGCGCGTAGGCAAGGGAAGACAAAATCCTGGTGTGCTAGGTCACACAGTCGCATCCCTAGGTCGTGCAGCACGTCCTCCCACTGCCAGCCCGACGACGAATGGATCTGGCAGATCCCGTCCATCAGATTGTCGAAGACGCAGTCCCAGTAGGAGTGAGCCAGTCCCTCGAACGCCGTGGACATGCGCCCGTGGCGAGCGTACTCGGGAGTCTGCTCGATCTTGGCTGGGAATACACCGAGGTGTTCGTGCATCGACACAAAAAGCAGGCGATCTGCGAGATCGCGCACTCGTGCCTCATCACTGTCGGTGAGAGCCAAGCGATACGGCGGCACCCGTTCCAGTTCGTCCGCTAGCTCGAAACGCTCGTAGTCGGCCCCCGCCTCGAGGTAGGCGAAAGACTGATATCCCTCGTATCGTTTGTGCAGGCTCATGCGTCCTTCCGGCTGGTGGCCTCGTAAGAAACCACAACCTGGCCTCTCGGCCCCGCCGTGGCCACTCACAACTTGCTCACTCTATCTATCGGCAGCCTGGCCGAAAAGTGCGGAATTAGGGTCTCTGAAGACCTCGGCTGATCGAGCGCGCAGGATAGGCCATTGCCGAGCCGGCCCCGTGGCCCCCTTTTGGTCCGTCCCGTACCTCTCGTTGGAGCATTGAGCTATGCACGCCAAGCTGAGCACCTCTTGGGCGCATCTACGCCTAATTCCGTTCGCTTTCGCACTCCTCCTGCTCCCCGGACGACCCGCGTCGGCCCAAGAAGCTGGATCGGTGTACGTCGGCGGATCCGGATCGGCGAACTTCGATCTCGCGGCCCGTTTCGCCCCATACAAGATCAGCGATCTGGTCCACAGTACGACGGTCGCGCCCGGCTGGATCGAGGGCAGCGAGAAGTTCTGGTATGAGTGGGAGAACTCCGACGGGACCTTCTATTACATCGTCGATCCGGTCAGCGGCACGAAGAGTCAACTCTTCGACCAAGACCGCATCGCGGCAGAACTGACCCGCATCACGCTCGATCCCTGGGATGGACAGCACCTCCCCATAACCAGTATCCGCTTCCTCAGCGACGACGTCCTGCAGTTCGATGTCGAGTCCTCTCTGGACGACGAAACAGCAAATGACGATGTCGACGAAGACGAGGAGGACCAGGACGAGGATGGCGAGGAGGGTGCGCGGAGCGACAAGAAGGTCCATCACTTCGAATACACGGTTTCGACGCGGGCCCTGAGAGAACTCGAGGACTACGAGTCACCGAACAATCATCCCTCATGGGCGAACGTATCGCCTGACGGACAGTCCGTGATCTTCGCGAGGAATGACAACCTGTGGATGATCACCGGCACGGACTATGGCACCATCCTCGACGCCCGCCGCGGCAAAAGCGGAGACGAAGCCGACGAAGCCGAGGAAGACGTGGACGTGGAGGAGGTTCAGCTCACGACGGACGGCGAGGCGTACTACAGCTATGCCTCGAATGCCAGCGGTCGTGGCGAGACCAACGTGTCCGCCGAAGAGAACATGGACGACCGCAAGAGCGTGGGGATCTCTTGGTCGAAGGACTCACAGCGGTTCGCACTCGTCAGGCGGGATCAGCGCGAGGTAGGTGACCTCTGGGTCGTGCACGTCGTGGGCAACGAGCGGCCCGAACTGGAGACGTACAAGTACGACATGCCGGGAGAGGAGAACGTGTCTCAGAGTGAGATCATGATCTACGATCTCGCTGCGCGCACGATGGTGGAGGTCGACGACGATCCCTGGCAGGATCAAATGATGTCGGTCACGAACGACCAACAGTTCGTCT
>Ga0115002_10003081_pt1 | contig 21150 bp, 18 predicted proteins | sample ArcticOcean_MG_C_8_FD_89576 | JGI IMG/M metagenome (GOLD analysis project Ga0115002, IMG submission 89576) | Marine microbial communities from western Arctic Ocean - ArcticOcean_MG_CB11_86 | ecosystem: Environmental > Aquatic > Marine > Oceanic | place: Arctic Ocean: Canada Basin | collected... | reverse complement strand
CCACTAATTACGGGCCTGACTCAAATCCGACGCTGTTACTGGATGCACTGGCGCAAGTTGGCTGGATCGTTCCGGAGTGTCTGACACAATGGCGAGCCGAGGAGTTGAACAATGGCGCCGATGGCGCAGGTTATGGCAAGTACTGCGGCGACCCGGGAGTGCGTTACCAACGTGGCAACGATACCGGCGCCATGTACGAGCATCGCAACCTGATCGAAACCGAAAACCTTGCGATCTACACCCAGGGTGATTTCAGGTTCAACGACCAGTGGAGTCTGACCTTGGGTTTTCGTTATTCCGATGACAGCCGCGATGGCCTCGAGCAACGAGGCGGTTACAGCGAGCTCAATGCCAATGCTTATTCTGCCTGGCTACCGTGGGCCATCTCCATATCGCTGGATGGCACCGAAGGTCTTAATGCGGCTGACTTTTTCGCCCCCGGCGTGAACGGTCTGGCGGCGATGAACGTGGCCCTGGGTGCTGCAACTTTCACCGGCGATCCTGATTTTCCGATTGAACCTACCTGTGAATTGACCGCGGCAACCTGTGCCCACCCGCTACGTCTCGAGGGAATTCCTATTTCCTGGGGTCATCGTACCAGCGGCAATTTTGACCCGGATTCCCGCACCACTTTTCGCGTCAACCTCAACTGGACACCGACTAATGATATTCTGCTTTATTTCGGCGTTACCGAGGGTTACCGGGCCGGCGGCTGGAATATGGGTGGACCAGACAACAGAGGTCAGATTGATAGTACTGGTGATGGTGCTCCCGATCTGCGCGTGCTGTTGCAGTACGAAGGTGAGGATCTCCGCTCCTACGAGTTGGGCTTTAAAGGTACCCATCTCGATGGCAGGCTGCAAATCAATGCCGCGTTATACTACTACGACTATGACAATTACCAGGATCATGTCCAGAAATGGGAAGAAGAAGGCGGCGATTTCACATTGCCCAGCATCACGTTACCCGGCGGCGGCGCGCTTCAATCACCGGGAGGTCGTGGGGCAGTAGACTTGACCACCAACATTGCACATGCAATCAACAAAGGCTTCGAAGTAGATACCTTGTATCTGCTTACCGATGCCTTAACTATCGGTGGTAACTACAGCTACACAATCAGCGAGTACGATGCACCGTTCACGTTCTTCAACGAGGATGACCCACGTTATCCGCGGAATGTATTCGGCGGTGACTTGTCAGAAAATCCTTGCAACATGGAGCCGGCACTCAGGGATCTGTATTGCTTGCAGATCGAAGGCTATGAACTGCAGGGTATTCCGAAGCACAAGCTTTCAGCCTGGGGTTCTTATGTCTGGTACGTCGCGCCTTTTGGCTCAGTGACGGCTTATACTGCGTACTCCTACACGGGCGAATACTCGACCAATGCATTCAATCGCCCCTGGGATTTCGTCCCGGAGCGTGATCGGTTGGATTTACGCGTGACATTCCGGGACCAGAAAGGGAAGTGGAATGCCTCGCTGTTTGTTGACAACGCCCTCGACAAAACCTATATCCGTTCTTCCGATCTGGACGCGCGGCGCACGGGTTATGGTCCAAACTGGGCACAGCGCGTAGTTAGCCTGTATCCACGCTATTGGGGAGTTGAAGCAACTTATAACTTTGGTCTCTAAGACCGGTATCAATCGGTAAGCAACTAAAAAAGGCGCTCTTTAAGGAGCGCCTTTTTTGTATCCGTTTCAGCAGCATCGATGCCCAGGAAATCCTAGTTTAGTCCCGCGCTCTCTAGAAATTGTACATTGGCAATCCTGAGCAACTCTCTGTAGTTATCAAGCTGTTTATCTGTCAGTACCACAGAGATCGACTTTATGGACTCTTCAGTAATCTTCCTGAGTTTCATCTCGACCTTGATGGCAACATCGCCCCCAAATCTGAGGATAAGTCGACTGGCGTCATTTCGCTGGCGATAGTATTCACGAAAGATATCCCGGAAGTCATCTAATTGCTCTGCAGTGGGAGCAACCTTGTTAACCTGGTCAAGTATCTCCTTCTGCGGATCACCAGGCGCACTGGCGGCAAAGACAGTTGATACCGCGATCATTGCAACCAGGGTTGCAAAAAACGCCTGCCTGGCTACTGTATTTGATAGAGAGTACACGATGAGTCCTCACTGATGGTGTATTCAGAGTTAACTCCCTTTCTTACTGAGGGGTCAAATCCATGACAATATTGTTGTGAATATCTGTGTGCCCACAAACAACATAATTAAAGGCAATTTTATCAGGGTCTGGGCAAAACCCAAGCCCGATTCATCAGGGATATCGTTACGGGCATCCACGTGTCAAGATCCGTTCGTCTCAGTCGAATCAGCCAGGCGTTGGGCCATGCCGCGCCCGAGGCCGCTCCCGCCACTGGTGACGATGGCCACTTTGTTCTCTAGGCCTTTCATGTAGTCTCCTAGGTAGTTAAGTCCCAACTTTATCCTATCGTTTTGGCAGCGACTTTATAGAGGTCGCGGTATCGAGAGTATCGTTAAATGGTTGGACCGCTGTAGGCCGCGGGTGACCCGGCCCCAATCTGGCCGCAAACGCACAGACCTTGAGAAAAGACTTAACGACAAGGTGACAGATGCCCATCCAGTTCAAATACGGGTTTGTTAACGTTGCGTTCGTAGTTAGTGTGATAGCGCCACGTACGTGCACAAGCAGGACGCAGGTTGATTTCGGTCCCTCACGGATAACATGTCAACTAAACGTTGCCGGCGCCGTTAACTAGCTCATATACAAGCACTCATTCGCAAAGGGGATGTCAATGAGCTTTACGATAAACCCGACTCAAATAAAGAGACGGGAATACATTGGATTGGCCGGATTGAGTGTCGGCTTAATTACCGCCGTAGCAGGCATTGTCAGCCTGCTGTTTTTGCTCCCCCTCGACTTGAGCCTCATCGCGGTTGGCTCTGCGGCATTTGCCGGCGGCGTGCTGGTGTTGATGCACATCCCAGGTTTAATCGAGCGCTCAGAAAAACTCTGGGGATAGCTAGTTTTACTAGCGTCCTTGCTCCCGTTTGAGGCTGGTGTAGGCTCGATTTACGAAATTGGCACTATCGCCAAAGCTCGCATCCCATTTGGCAGTGGGATTGGCCGCGATGACCTGTTCTAACGACCGGCCGCGCCTGACTAGGCCACCTATGGTGGCATGCATATCTGACAACATCTCAATGTACGTCTTTAGCCCCTCATAGTTTGAAATCGGACCATGCCCGGGAATAACGGTCGTCGTTTCATCGATCGCATCTAACACCGCCTGGCAAAAAGTGATCATGCCAGCCAGATCTCCGCCATTATCCGCATCAATGAAAGGATAGCCGGAATTGTTGAATACATCGCCCAAATGAACGGCGTTGCTACCTCGAAATATGATGGCCGTATCGCCAGTTGTGTGGGCCGGCCCAAAGTGCATTAGATCGACCTTTTGCCCGTTGAAATGGAACTGCATCGTATCGTCGTACGTAATTACGGGAAGTGCGGACACCGGATAGGCTTTTTGATCGTAGCTCAGCGCTACCAAGTTGATGTTGTGATCCCCAAGCATCATCGAGCGCGAATTCGCTTGGCTCACGAACCAGGTGCCACCGGGGCCGAGTGTCAAATTACCCTCAGCGTGGTCGAAGTGCCAGTGGGTATTGACTGCGAAGTCGACTCCGCCACCACCAACCTCTCGTATTGCCTCACCGATCTTTGAGGTCATTTCAGGAAATTGATCGTCGACGATGAGCACACCTTGCGGTCCAATGCTTAGACCGACATTGCCACCAACACCGAACAGTACATAAAGCCCATCAGCCACTTTTTCGGTGGTGATTTGTGCAGTCTTAAAGTCCCAACCGAACGCCGCGATCAGCTGGTCGAGATTTAGCGGTTCATCGTGCGCCTGCACATTGCCAGCCATGAGACCCGCAACCATCAAAAGTGCCATTAACCTTTTCATAACATTCCCCTTTGCTACCACTGATGATCGGATTTACAGCGAACCGATCATTTTAACATCTCGACACCTCGAGTTCCTTTCCCAGAATTGCCATCGTGGCAATTTTGCACTAACTAGTGTCTGTCCAGAAATGGCATTCCTGCCATTTCTTCCCTACGGTTCCCTTACGAAACCCTCCAATTTTCCTACGGAAAATGCCTCGGGCGTCCTGCTTTTAAGTGTCTGACGCAAAAAGCTTCGCTTTTTGGACAGACACTAACTAGTCGGGTAACCCCAAAATGCGTTTCGCGATGATATTTAGTTGAACTTCCGACGTACCACCTTCAATCGAATTGGCTTTCGAGCGCAACCAGCCTCGTGTAGTGGCGAGTTCTTCATTCGCAAACGCGCCACCGTCCCAGCCCAATGATTGCACACCCAGCGCACTCAACAGGAGTTCGTATCTGCTCTTATTCTGCTCCGTTCCGTAGTATTTGAACATCGACGATAGAAACCCCGGCGCTAACCCGGTCGCTGATGCTTCTACAGTGCGCCGTGTCGTTAGACCGAATGCGCGGTCGTTCATTCGATGCTCGAGGATCTCGGCACGCAGCAACGGATCATCGATATGCCCGGCTGAATCCTTACCCACGTAATCGAGCGCATATTCTTCGAGCGACTTTGCACGTTGCCCGCCACCCATGCCACCTATGGACGAACGCTCATACTGTAGCAGGCGTTTGCCCACCGTCCAGCCTTTGCCCCGTTCGTGCACGAGGTTGTTTTTGGGGACCCGGACGTTGTCCAAAAATGTCTCGCAAAACGGTGACCTGCCACTGATCAACAAAATGGGTTTCACTGAAATACCTGGCGTTGTCATGTCGAACAGGATGAAGCTAATCCCATCGTGTTTACCTGCATCTGGATCGGTGCGCACCAGGCAAAACATCCAGTCTGCGTAGTCTGCGCCGGAGGTCCAGATCTTCTGGCCGTTGATGATGTAATCATCACCATCCTCGACTGCCGCGGTGCGTAGACTGGCTAGGTCCGAGCCCGAACCGGGTTCGCTGTAGCCTTGGCACCACCAGATCTCGCCGCTCGCAACTTTAGGCAGATGCTCGAGCTTTTGGTCCTCATTACCGAACTCCAAAAGCGCCGGACCAATCATGCTAATACCCATACCAACGTGCGGTGGGCGAGCGTTGATCTGTCGCATCTCCTCTTGGAATACGACATTTTCGTCTTTCGTTAACCCTGCGCCGCCATATGCTTTGGGCCACATCGGTACCGTATACCCTCGCTCAGCGCAGCGATCCATCCAGACTTTCGTGTCTGGATGCTTGTATTGCGCGCGTCGTCCACCACCGGGAGTTTCGTCTTCCGACATCGGTGCTCGCATTGACTCTGGGCAGTTGTCGGCAAGCCACGTACGGGCTTCTGTGCGGAACGTAGCTAAGTCGTTCATTTGTCGGAGCACTCAATCAGATTCATCGGTGCTCTCCCCCATCGATCAAAAAAAAAGAAGCTACCAACCATACACGATTTCCTTATACAAGTTAGGTTTGCCAAGGCGCGATACTACTATCGAGGCGAAGGATTACTAATGTCTTTGATCGTCAAAAGCGAAGGGACGAGTCTGTCGCGATGGCAATTCGCCTCATACGGGGCACCGGCGATGCCACTGCTGTGGCGTTACCCGCTCACCGAAGAACGCCTCGCCGAGATCCAAGCCGAGATCGCGTCGAATAAACAAAGAGCGATCGATAATCCGGAAGAATCTGCCCAGCAAAGGCCTCAGACACCAGCGCCGCAAACCGGTTGAGATAACTTAGAAGCTAGCAGGGCGTCAAAGCAACCGCCGCAATGCTGCGGGGAGTCCTGCGATCATCTCGCCTGCACGGCTCAAATTGTGGCCGTGCAGCCAGGCACTCCGAGTAACGAATTCCCGGCAACTGTTCTGCGTTGCTCACCCAACAGATTCGGACCAAACGCCGACACCTACAGCGGTTCGAGGACAGGCGTATCGCCGGAATCCTGGTGAGCGCGGTGGTCGCGATAGAGAAACATGATTGTGGAAACGAGCCCTACAAAAGCAATCACGAACAAGAGCCACATGAAGTGCGTCCATCCCCCCGGCTGATCCGCGAGACGCCCTGCGTAAGGCATGAAGACAGCCTCTGCAGCGTAGCCCGTGGCGTCGATAAACCCGACGAGGACCCCCGAGCGCACGCCACCAAACTCAACGGAAAACACGCTCATAGGCAAGTAGTAAGCCGGGGCGACACAGACCCCGACGAGGAGGATCAGTGACAGGGCCACGCTGAAGCGAAGGGTCGAATCGTAGGGGGCTTCGGTGATCCAGATCAGGCCCGCAATACACAGACACCCGACTGCCAGGCTCGCTCCTATGAAAAAGGTGCGCTGCTTGCGGGTCAGGCGGTCGTAAATGAAACCCACGAGCAACACCGCGATCAAACAACCGAACGGAAATACGGTGGCTGCAGTGGCAGCCTTGCCGGCTGAAACCTCGAAGCTCTGCGCCAGGTAGAGCCCAGTAAAACTGACCAGCGCCATGAGCATGGTGGTGCACATAATGCTCGCGCAAATCAGCCAGAACCGCTGGGCTTTGGCGAAGAAGCGCAGGGTGGCGAGAAGGTTCGGCGGTTGGCGCTCATCAGATTTGGAAGATTTGGACAGCGCTAAGTCGGACCGCTTCGGGAACCCCCACCACAACCCAAGCACCACCAGCAGGCCCACGCACCCCGCTGTGACCGGCACCCAGCGCCAGCCGCCTGGAAATTCCGCAACGAGAGTATCTGGTCTGACTTCGCCGAGGGCGTAGATTAGGAGCAGCCCGAGTACCAGCGAGGAGATCACAACACCGGCCCGCGACGACGTCGAGAGGATCCCCCAGGTGCGACCGTAGCTGGTCGGTGGAACCCACTGGCCGATCAGCTTAGTGAGGGCCGGCCAACCGCCGGCTCGCACCAACTGGAGACAAAAAATAGCGAGCGCGAAAGCGAAGAAACTGGCCAAGTAGCCCATGGCTAGAGTCAACGATGCGACCAGCCCCAGGCCCAGGAGGAGCGTCAGGCGACCACCAAAACGATCGGCGACGAAGCCGGTGAGGAGCTTACCCACCAGACTGCCAAGGGCTGCGTAGCCAAGAATGTCCCCGATATCAGTCGTCGTCAAAGACAGCCCCGGATCCTCGACGAGCGCCGGGCTCACCGTCGTAAAAGCTGTCCGGCAGAACATCAGCATCAAGTAGCCGACGTACATATACACAATGACGCTGATTTGTTTTCGCGCGGTCGTTTGCATCAGGAACTTATTCGGCCTTTTGGTTAGATGTCTTGGGATTTATCTAGCTAGTCGTCGAAACTTGCCTCGGACTGCATGAGTTCTTTGCTTCGAGCCAGCGTTTACTGTAGTACCTGAACTAGAGTGGTAAAAGGTTGCAGACTCGGGTCCGCCTGCGAAGCTCCAACATACCGACCCGCAATGGCACGCCCCTTCAATCATCATTTTCATTCGCCACTATCAGTTACCCAGTTCTGCCAAAATGTGACTAATACTTTGGCGAAATCCTGGCTCAAATCTTTTCTCGTCATGTGACCAGTAGTCTTGGTACACAGGCAAAGCCATGTCTTCTTGCCAGTCATCTCTGAAACCACCTGACCCTGCATCACTCATTGTGACAAGAACACGAAAATCTTCTTCAGACACGCTCAAATAACCGTCGATATACTTTGAGACTCGCCACTTGTCAAATTCATCAAGCTCGCTAATCGATGGTTCAGCCGAGTAAATCCGCCAGAACTACAAATCCCGCGCCAAACGAATGCCGCGAGTATCATTGCCTTGGCTTGCTGCATTTCGGTACGAAGCGCGCGCTTCGACAGCACTTGAAGCCCACGAGCCACCACGGTAGCCATGGGTTTCGCAACTGATTCGGCTGGTCACTGCGGAGCCGTCGGTCGGCGCGTATCTATATTCCGGAAGGCTGCAATCCAAGATCCATTCCGCCACGTTGCCACTGATGTCATACAAACCGAATTGATTCGGCGCAAATGATCCGACCTTACCAATTCTGGTCATGCCGTCGTCACAATCAACCGCCGTCCAATGGCGGAAGTCTTTCTTTACTGATTTATCGGCGACATTGGCGAATTCGCAGAGTTGTGCGATGTCATTGCCGAAATAGTAATGGGTTTGCTGACCCGCTCGCGCAACGTACTCCCACTCCGATTCCGATAGCAGGCGATAGCTATTGCCCGTCTCATCAGACAGCCAATTTGCGTACGCGATCGCATCCCGATGATCGACGTGGGTCACGGGCAGCTCGCGCTGGCTACGATCCAACTTGTCTGAGACGGGACGCTGTGTGTGATTCGCAAATTGTAAATATTGTGCGATCGTGATTTCGTAGCGGGACACCGCAAATGTTTGCGTGAGATCAACCGTGTGGGCCGGCAGCTCTGACGGGGGACCGCCCGGATCGCCCATCACGTAGCTCCCGGGAGGCACCACGACAAATTCAGGAGCGCTTCCGCCAGAGTGTAGGTCGTCGATGATGGTTGCACCCACGTCCACGGTGATCGGTTGTAATTTAAAGCTTACTGAAGCGCCATCCGTTGCGATGCGAACAAGCTTGGCGGCCGTTCGCCTACCCATCGATCGAGCGCGGACCCGCACCTCACCGGTCGGCACCAACATCGCAGCGGAATATGTTTTCCGGTAGCCGCGGCCTGCGTCCGAGTAGCTGATCTCGATCTCCGCGTCCGCCGGAGTCGTGACCACGGTCAGTTTTCCCTGTGCGCGCTGCAAAGTTACATCGTGGCTGTTTTCGCCATAAAACACGGTATAGCGAAACTCCTGCGGGACGAAGCCTGGGCGACTCACTCGAATAGCATACTCGCCGAGCGGAAGGCGCATGTTCGCCGAGTAGGCGATATCGGCCATGTATTGTTCGAGAAACGCGACTGCGGCATCCGCAGGGGCAAGGTTGAACGTTACGCTGCCGTGTGGGTCCATGTTGAGATCAAAATTGACTTCTTTGGTTTCGCCATGCGCAAGCTCGTGCGATTGCTCGGTAAGCCGCCGCTCCGATCCACCCATGACGACTAGGTGCGGGCCAGACGTGGTAACCAATGAGACGGGGGTTGTTCCTGGCACTCGTTTGCCGTCAACCTCAACCCATGCGCCGCGTGGATTCGACAAGAACTCAAATGTGCCTTCGCCCAACCCGAGCGCAACATGGCGCCGTATGTGGTCGCCGCGACGCATAGGAACAGATTCGACGTGTGGCTTGAAATAGCTGTGTTCAATTCGGATCTGGTGGCGCCCCGTTCCGAGTTCTAGACGGGTTATCGGTGTCTTACCCCGAAACCGCCCATCGACACGAACGACCGCATCCGGCGGATCGCTGGTAATGGCGATACTCGCTGTGCCGAAGAACTGATAGCCCCACCAGATGGCGGCGATCAAAACGAAGCCAAGTATGGCTAGCAAGGGTTTGTGATTCATTTGTGAGGCGTAGACACCAAAGCCACTTGGTTTGATTATGGTTAAGCATTGCCCGCGATTCCAGTGGATTGCAAAGGGCTTGCACCCATTACGGCTTGCAACTATCCACTACAACCCCTACTTTACCGCTTCTTTCAAGCTAGAATCGTCATGCCAGATCTACCGGAGTTTCGAGGATTCCACACCAGATCCGTGCACGCTGGCGCGCGTCCCGATCCGCACACCGGTTCGCGCGCCATGCCGATCCACCAAACCACGAGCTATGTGTTTGAAGACTCGGAATCGGCCGCCGCCTATTTCAACCTGCAGGAATATGGCAACACCTACTCGCGGATCATGAATCCAACGCTCGCCGCATTCGAGGAGCGCGTTGCGAATCTCGAAGGTGGCGTCGGCGCGGTTGGGTTTGCCTCGGGTCTTGCCGCTCAAAGTGCGGCACTGTTCACCATGCTAGAAGCGGGCGACCACGTCCTTGCCTCCTCCGCGTTATACGGGGGGACGATCACTCAGTTCAAACACTTTCTACGTAAACTGAGTGTCGAGCTAGATTTTGTCGACCCAGATGACTTGGAAGCGTGGCGTAACGGGGCCAAGGAAAACACCAAACTGTTTTTTGGCGAAACAATCGGCAATCCATCAGGCAGTGTCCTCGACATTAGTGGCCTGGCATCGATCGCACACGATCACGGATTGCCACTTATGATCGACAACACGTTCGGCACGCCCTATTTATGCCGCCCGCTCGAATGGGGTGCCGACATTGTGGTGCACTCCGCCACCAAATTCATGGGCGGGCATGGGACGTCGCTTGGTGGCGTCGTGGTCGAGTCCGGCGAGTTCGACTGGTCTAATGGGCGTTTTCCTGTCATTGCAGAGCCCTCTCCCGCCTACCACGGTCTCAAGTTTCACGAAACGTTTGGCACGTTTGGCTATCTGATGAAGCTGCGGGCTGAAACTTTACGCGACCTAGGCGCTGCGATGAGTCCTTTCAATGCCTTCCTGCTCGCGCAAGGGATTGAGACGCTACCACTGCGCATGCGCCAGCACGTAGCAAATGCAGTCAAGGTTGCCGAATTCCTGCAGGCCCAGGACAAGGTTGAGACGGTACGATATGCAGGTCTCCCCGACAGCAAATACGCCCCATTGGTGGAGAAATATTTACCCCTCGGTGCCGGCGCGGTATTTTGCTTTGACCTGCCTGGCGGGCGCGATGCTGGAATCAAATTCATTGAATCGCTACAGCTATTCTCACATTTGGCCAACGTTGGCGATGCTAAAAGCTTGGTCATTCACCCAGCCACAACAACGCATCGTCAACTCAATGACGAGGAGTTGGAGGCGGCAGGCATTGGCGCAGGAACGGTTCGGGTATCAATCGGCATCGAAGACTCGGATGATCTCATCGCGGACCTAGCGTATGCGCTTGAACAGATTTAGTGGTTGTCATCAGCCGTGGTTTGTAGCAGCGGCGATCAAAGGAATAGGTTAGATAATGGACAACTACACAGAATGGCAATCACCTGAAACGATTCAACAGATTTTGAACTGTAAGCGCGTTGCGGTGGTTGGCTTGTCATCAAACGACTTGCGGCCGAGTAATTTCGTTGGCTATTACCTCAGCCGCAACGGTTACGAAGTGATTCCCGTGAATCCACGTGAAGACGAAGTGTTCGGACTCAAGAGCTACCCGAGCATTAGTGATATCCCTGATCCGGTTGACGTCGTCGACGTTTTTCGGGATCCGAGTGCTGTTCCGGAGATTGCAGCCGATGCCGTTGCAGCCAATGCGAAATACCTATGGCTGCAATTTGGAGTCATCAGTCCAGAGGGCGTTGCAATCGCCGAGCGTGGGGGTATCGAGGTGATCATGGACCGGTGCATCAAGATTGAACATGCACGATATATGGGGCGCATGCATTGGCTGGGTTTTAATACCGAACGTATAAGCGCAGTCCGCGAAGCGCTGTAGAGGTCGCGAATTTCTAGTCGATTCCTGACTCACGCTTGGCCGCTATGCAGAATGCTTCAACCGCTTGTTTGAGATCTCGTCGACGAGCCTCGCCGGTACTCTCACTAAAACAGAAACTCAACCGCAGCTGGTTCAACCCGGCATTCGGATCACGTCGTTTCGCATCCTCTGGGTAGAAGTCGTACATCGGAATCACCACGATGCCGTATTCTGCGACCATTCTCTCGATGAATGCATCGTCGGTCCGCACAGCCGGGTTGTGGAATGTAAACACAGAAAAGAACCCGGCTTGTGGGGTAGTCCAGCTGAAGTCGTCCGGGTGCCCGCCCAATTCGCACTGCAATATGTCGAGCAAGATCTCGCGATTTTCCCGGTACACCTTGAGTTTGACCTCGGCAAGAGGCCACATGCTGGCCAGGGGCTCGAATTGTTCGTCGTGCAGCATTGCTTCGAACCCACGAAGCGCACCTGGATTCTGAAATAGTACGTCCGAGCTTGATTCAGTCAACACCATATCCGACAGCGAAACATCGCTCGCGCCATCGATGGTCACGGACGCTTCGGAATAGAGAAACCCAACCCGCGGACCGGGGAAACCGATTTTGGACCCGGTGAATAGATGCACCGTCTGTTGGGGCGCCATGGCAAAGAATGGTCGTGGACGTTCGTTTTCCGGGGCGAAATTGATATAGACATAGGGCGCGTCTTCGACGATTAGCACCCCCTCCTCCACTGCGATCGCCAGCAACGCTTCACGGCGTGCCTGCGAGAAGGAAAAACCCGCCGGGTTATGCCCATCTGGAACCGTGTAGTAAAACGGCACAAAGAAGCCCTGCTCACGTGCGTTGTGGATCTGCGCGCGAAATTGGCCAGGGATGGCACCTTCACCGTCCATATCGACGCTGAATATCTCGGCGAATTGGCACAATCCAACACGCGCGGTAAATCCAGCGTAAGTAGGTGCGTCAGCAATGTATGCAACCGGGTTGCCAGCACGCTCGCAAAGCGAACAGATCAAATTGATTCCGCCCGAGGCGCCGACGGTCGGGATCAGCTTGTTCGGGCCGATCGCAACGCCCCAATCACTGCCATACACAGACGCAAAGACTTCGCGTGCAGTTGTTGGTCCTAACGTGTCCGTGTACGAGAAAGACTCACGCAAATGCTCTGGCACCTGGGTCGGATCGTTGAGTCCCTCGGCTGCTTCCAGGTGGGCGTAATAATTGGCTTGATGCTGGAGGAACGTACGCGGATCAGTGACCTCGGGGTGCGGATATCCTGCTCCCAGGTGATGGATTTTTAGACCCTTGCTCTGTGCTAACTCGCGCAGTCGCGGCAGCGAAGCGGCCATTTTGCGGGTCACCGAGATCGGCTGCAGCTTTAGTGTTGGGGCATCGAGGTTCGCCACGAAGCATCCAGAAAATTGGGCAGCGAGACTTTATGGGCTTTTGTGAACCGTGTCGAGTAGCTAGGTTTGGCCCCGGCGGATGAGGATGTCGTCAAACGATGTGGGAGGGGCTAGAACGGAGGGATTTCTAATCTGTGTGAGAGTGGTAGCAGAGGGTGGTGTAATCTGTGAGGGAACGCCTTAGAGGGCGTCGTTAAGCACCCTCTTCCGCACTTATTCCACTACGCTGAGCGCATCTGTGCGCTCGTTTGGCAACAACATCAACCACTTAAAGTAATCGATTTTGCTTGGCCTTGCCTGGCCAGAACCCAGAGACTGTTTTACAACAGCCTCTAACGGCCACTCATCGATACCCTTAAGAACGCGACCCACAACAGATCAATCGGCCAGCTTCTTCGACCGCGATTGGCTATTTCAGCGCTTTTTGCTGGCCGTATGCTGTTTGACTGTCTTGGCAAACTGACGCGAGCGCGCATGGCGCTCGTCCACCGTTTCGGTGTTGTGCATCTCTTCGCGCTGCAATTTGAAATAACTGCGCAAACGCCGTTCATTTAATGTGCCGTCGGTGATTGCAGCTTGCACGGTACAACCCGGTTCGCTGTGATGCCCACAGTCGTTGAAGCGGCATTGCGTGGCTAGCTCATCAATGTCCGAAAATGCCGATTCGACACCGCTTTCGACGTCCGCAACCTGCAGCTCTCGCATGCCGGGGCTGTCGAGAATGACACCTCCTTGCGGCAGTAGATGCAATGTTCTATCTGTAGTTGTGTGTCGGCCTTTATCACCGTCTCCGCGGACGTCGGACGTTATCTGAACTTGATCACCTGCCAACGTATTTACGAGCGTTGACTTTCCAACGCCGGACGACCCGAGCAAGGCGACCGTTTGGCGCGCATCGCACCAAACGGCCAAACACGCTACGTCATCGGACGAGCGTGCATCCACGGCTTCGACGATAAGGTCGCCCCCGAGCGAACGTACTTGATCAACGAAATCGTCAACGTCATCCGCAAGATCGGCTTTAGTAAGGACGACTACCGGCCGGATCTCTGCGTCGAGAATTACCGACAAGTAGCGTTCAACCCTCGCGAGATTGAAGTCGAGGTTGCACGACATCACGATAAAGGCGGTATCGATGTTAGCTGCGATCAACTGCAGTTCGCCTGTGCCACCAGGCGCAAGTCGTTTAATCAAGCTAGATCGTTCGAGCACAGCTTCAAGCGCTCGGGTTTGGCGGTCGACCAACACCCAGTCGCCGACGGTGGGTCGGGTTTGCACTTCATCTTGGAACCAACGTCCGCCGATGGTCACATGGCTGAATGGCTCATCGACACCAGGCGCGACCCGTAGCCCTGTCCGTTGTACGCCGATAACGCGAGCGACAAGCATGCCGTCCGCAAGCTCTAGGCAATGTTGTTGAAAGAAGTTTGACCAACCCAACTGTTCAATCGAAACATCGTCGGGAATGCTCAAACCGCGACCTAGAATTCCCAGCCGACGTGTGGGGTCGGCAACTTCAGACCAGCATCTAAAGTCTTCAATAGCTCGTCGGGGGCCTGCAACCCGTCGGTGACCGCCAAGCTCGACGCGTTGGCGACCCCCCAAAACAAGCGACTCAGCGCATTAACGGAACATGTCAGTCGGTGCAGGTCTTCAGCTGGGCCGTAGTGAGATGTGCATGTTTGGCCCATTTCAATAACGTAATCTCCGCTGATGCCCTGCCAAGCACCCTCGACCAATTCTTCTGCAAGGTGTTCGGTGACGGGGTCAGTTACGCTCAAGACAAACGCGGTTGCCTCGCGCCCCGACCACTCTAGTGCGGATACACAGGACTCAACATCCAGGATGCGCAGTTGCCACCATGCATGGCTTCGGTGGTAGCCTTTGTGTTTGCCGGCCTTGGTGCGCGCGCGTTCGCGAAACGGTCGCTGCAGGAGCGATTGCAACTGGACCTCAGCCGGTTCCACCATTTTTACCGAATACACCTGATCCGCCAACGATTTGAGCAGCGCCAACAGCTCCAATAGCTGGTCTGAAGTTTGGTAACCGACCCAGCGTACTTCATACGGTCCCCTTTCGCCGTCGGCTTCGAGCCAAATGAAATGGGTAAGCACGTCATCGTCGTAGTAACCAAACCCGAACGCCTTGCTCTCAAACCCCACTTCCGCACGGAATAGCTCTTCTGGGTACAGCACCACTGAGCCGTGATGTAACGGACGCTGGATCATGACCTTATGCATCTCGGCATAGTGATCATGGTCCAACCGAGTTGGGGTTCGCGGTGCGGTGCTCACGTTTAGGGACGCTGGGTCAAATGCGAATTGGTGATCGTAACTGCCGATGCCGAATCCAAGCTTGTCGTAAAATCCCTGATCGAACATTCCCAAAACCGCGACAGCTGCTCCGCCGCTCGCACCCTTTTGCAATTGGGCCGCAGTCAAGCGTTGCGCAAATCTATGTCCCCGCGCGATGTGGCTTGTTATCACAGCCGTCACGGCACACAGTGGCAAATCTGTATTCAACAGCCGCATGCTTCCCGGCGTTATGTGGACGCTGCATTCGGCGACATCATCGATGGTGCCAACCATTGTATCGCCGACCGAAAAAAAGTAGTCCAATTGGTTTTCGCCGTGCAGGTCTTCCACCCAACCTACTTCGCTCCACATGCGCTTAACGTGTGCAAGGTCGTTCTCGAAAACAAATGGACGTGTTTGTACGTTGCTCATGTTGGGAGCATACAGATCATGAGCCGGGCGGCAATACGGGCCTTCGTACCGAAAATTCGGATTGCGCGGAAGCCATATCGAGCAGCGATCGCTTGTTCGCATAATCGGCAAGCCACTCGAGTTGCATACGGGTGATGTTCATGAGGTCAAACTCATTCGCACGATTGCGCTCGAGTGCGTCTTGCGGCGAAATCCAGAGGCTATCGACAGTTTCCTTATTGTCGTGTTGACCGCGTTGGATTTCCGGTGCCGCAGCGATAAAAAACCGCGTATCAAAACGGCGAGGTCGCCCTACCGGGGTCACGAATCGGTTGTAGAAGTGAATTTGGTCAACCGCAAGCCGCAGATTCTCGCGCTGACAAATGTCGAGCAAGCTTAGCTCACCGGCGTGCAACGGCGAGCGGTAGGCGTCAAATCGCTGCCTGACTTCGTCGTCGGCGAAAGACAAAATCTCCTTATCCGAGTAGGCCAGCATCAAGCCAGCCTCTTCGAATGTTTCTCTGATAGCCGCGATCCAAAATCCGCGCCACTCTGCACCTAATGCATCCACCTGCGCCGCCTGTGCATCAGTCGGGCCAAAACGATGCGCATCATACTTATGTAGGTGATCATCGTTATCAACTCGACCGCCAGGAAATACAAACATGCCACCGGCAAAGCTCGCACGGCTGGTGCGCTTCAGCATGAAAATCTCGTAGCTCGTCTGCGCTTCGCGCACGAGGATTACTGTTGCCGCCGGGCGAATCGGTTGGACTGCGGTATTCGTCAAGGTTTCTCCAAACGGAAGATCGGCATCGAATAACAGGCTAACGCGTCGACACTTCCATCGCCAGCCCAACACCACGCTGCAATACGACATGGAACATGGCAAGCTTGCCTCCTACTTGGTGCAAGATACTTGGGGTAAGGGCCACATGAAACTGAGCGTAGAATTTCCGAGCATCGCTTATCGGGAAGGTCCCGAAGGTGTGAAGAAACTGGCGGCGGCGATCGAAGAAATCGGGTTCGATCAACTGGACATGTTCGATCACGTGTTAATGGGGTTCCCGACAGAAACTCGTACAGCGCCGATGTATCCGCCGAAGATGCCCATTATCGAAGCGTTGATGATGCTGTCATTCGCAGCCGCTGTGACGAACAAGATCGGTTTGGGCACTGAGGTGCTGGTGCTGCCACAACGTCAGCCGACCCTTGTAGCCAAACAAATTGCAACCCTCGACACTCTGTCCGGCGGTCGGGTACGGCTTGGCGTAGGTGTAGGCTGGCAAGAATCAGAATACGATGCGCTGGGCGAGACATTTTCTAATCGCGGTAAACGAATGGATGAAGCGGTGCAGATCTTGCGCAGCTACTGGGGTGATGAACAGATCGACTTTGCTGGAGAGCATTACGAGATCGAGGCGATGGCCATGGAGCCGAAGCCCCCGCAAGGCGCCAAGTTGCCGATCTGGATTGGCGGCAACGTACCACGTGCGCTACAGCGCGTTGGCGAGCTTGGTGATGGGTGGCTTGCAACCGCGATTGAAGACGTCTCCGTGGCATCGCGATGCATAGAGAAGATCCATGCTTTCGCTGAGACGGCGGGCCGTGATCCCAGCCAAATCGGCATGCAGATGATGTTAGACGTGCCACCCAGAGATGAAGCGGGTAAGGATTTCTACAAAGATCCTGACAATGTAGTTCGGCGTGCCGCGCAAGTTCGCGACGCGGGGTTCGAATGGGGCGCCCTCAACGCCACTGCAATGTTCCAAGCCGGCTATCGGTCAGTCGACCAACTGATCGATCAACTCAGCTTACTGCATGACCGCATGCGCGCGGAAATAGGATAACTATGGAAAATACTGATTATTGGAAAGCCAACCTACGCTTGATGTTCATCCTTCTCTGCATCTGGTTTCTGGTTTCGTTCGGGTTTGGAATCTTGCTAGTGGATTGGCTCAACCAATTTCAATTCTTTGGCTTTAAACTCGGGTTTTGGTGGGCGCAACAAGGATCCATATATGTGTTTGTAGTTTTGATTTTCGTTTATGCGCGATTGATGAAAAAGATCGATCGACAACACGGTGTATCTGACGAGGACGACATTTAATGGACGCACAAACGCTCACCTACATCTTTGTTTTTCTCTCTTTCGCGCTCTACATCGGCATCGCGATCTGGTCTCGTGCTGGCTCAACGGAGGAATTCTATGTCGCGGGCGGCGGCGTGCATCCCATTGCGAACGGCATGGCGACCGCAGCTGACTGGATGAGTGCCGCGTCGTTCATTTCCATGGCCGGCATCATTGCCTTCATGGGATACGACGGTACCGTCTACCTAATGGGTTGGACCGGTGGCTACGTCATCCTCGCACTGCTGCTTGCGCCCTATCTGCGCAAGTTCGGTGAATTCACGGTCCCTGATTTCATTGGCACGCGTTATTACTCGTCGGGTGCGCGGATCGTCGCCGTTGCAAGCCTGATCGTAATTTCGTTCACCTACATCGCCGGGCAAATGCGCGGGGTCGGAATTGTGTTCTCGCAATTTCTCGACATCCCGATCTTTTGGGGCGTCATTGTTGGCATGGCGATCGTGTTTATGTACGCGGTTCTCGGTGGCATGAAAGGCATCACCTATACCCAGGTCGCGCAGTACTGTGTCCTTATTTTCGCCTATTTGGTACCGGCAATCTTCATTTCGATGTTGATGACAGGCGTACCGATTCCACAGCTCGGCTTGGGTGCGGAAGTGATCGACGGTTCCGGATTGTCCGTGCTCGCAAAACTCGATGCGACGCTAGTGGATCTCGGCTTTACGCCTTATACGGACGGCTCAAAAAGCACGATCGACGTCTTCGCCATCACCATGGCACTAATGATCGGAACGGCTGGCTTGCCGCACGTGATTGTGCGCTTCTTTACCGTCCCAAAAGTCTCGGATGCGCGTATGTCAGCTGGATATGCACTGCTCTTCATCGCTATCCTCTATACAACCGCACCTGCAGTCGGCGCATTTGCCAGGCTCAATTTTGTCGAGACGGTACATGACACGTCGTATACGGAAGTGGCCGACTGGTTCAAAAGTTGGGAAGACATCGGCTTGATTGGCTGGCAAGACAAGAATGGCGACGGCAAGATTCAATATCATCCGGGCGCACCGTTCGAAGGTAAGCCTACCTTTCGAGGACGAGCTAGCGATGGGTCACGCCAAGTCACCAACGCGTCAACGGATAGCGACAACGAGGTGTATGTAGACCGAGACATCATGGTGTTGGCAAATCCAGAGATCGCGGCGCTGCCAGCCTGGGTCATAGCGTTGGTCGCCGCCGGCGGGCTAGCTGCTGCATTATCGACGGCTGCCGGTCTTTTGCTTGTCATCTCGGCGTCGGTCTCACACGACCTTTTCAAAAAGACGTTTGCTCGGGGACTCAGCGATAAACAGGAGCTACGCCTGGCACGCATTAGTGCGGCCGTCGCCGTCGTCATTGCCGGCTACTATGGCATCTATCCATTTGGGTTCGTCGCTCAAGTCGTGGCATTCGCCTTCGGGCTTGCGGCTGCGTCGCTATTCCCTGCCATCCTCTTGGGTATCTTCGACAAGCGTATGAACAAGGAAGGAGCAATTGCGGGCATGGTTGTAGGACTGTCATTCACAGCCACCTACATCTATTTTTTCAAGCTAGGTTCGCCCGAACTCAACACGCCCGACAATTGGTTGTTTGGCATATCGCCGGAAGGCATCGGAATGATCGGCGCGATTGTTAACTTTACCGTCGCCTTGATCGTATCTCGCCTAACGGCGGACGTACCCGATAGCGTACGTGCACTTGTCAACGACATTCGCATACCTAAGGGCGTCGAACGCCCACACACACACTGAGGCAATTATGGCTCACATCTCGTCGCTAGCGGACAAGACCGGTAAGGAGATCGCGTTGCAGATTGGATAACGATTGATCAAGAGGCCATCAGCAGTCATGCCAAGACGACAGGCTAAGACATTTGGATTCATACTGACCCGGAGCGAGCGCCAACAAAAGCGCGTTCGGGACTACGATTGCACAGGGCTGGCTCAACATTTTCTATTTGAGTTCGATGTCCCGGTCGCTGGATATACCGCTAGATGGCGTCGAGTATCTTTTGAACTGCGGCATGAACCGGATGCGTATCGTGCAACCTGCGCCATGTGACTCTCGCGGTCGCGGGCGGTTCGAACTGAAAAAATCGAACCTAAGGGCCACTACGGATTGCTAGCTTATCTTGACGTCGCGGTCGAATTAGAAAACGACGACATCGCCCCGGTCCTGGTAGCCGAATGGCTCGTGTATTTTCGACTCGGAGCTTCATCCGGTTTCGGCCGACCCATAGCCGCCAAACTTTGCCTTCGCCTCGCGTCGGCGCGCATGTAATACCGGCTCGGTATACCCGTTGGGTTGTTCTAAACCCTTGAAGATCAGGTCGCATGCGGCTTGGAACGCGACGCTATCGTCAAAGTTTGGCGACATGTTGCGATACACCGCGTCATCAGCATTCTGTTCATCCACAACCGCCGCCATTCGCTTCAACGTCTCCGTCACTTGAGCTTCACTGCAAATGCCTTGATGCAACCAGTTGGTTATGTGCTGACTGGAAATACGCAACGTTGCACGGTCTTCCATTAGACCGACATCGTTGATATCCGGAACTTTCGAACATCCCACGCCTTGATCAATCCACCGCACAACGTAGCCAAGAATGCCTTGCGCGTTGTTGTCGAGCTCCGCTTGCACATCTTCCGAGGAAAGATTTTCCCCCAGCAACAATGGAATCTTAAGGATGTCGTCCACGCTGGCCGGCGTTCGCGACTCCATCTCCGCCTGAATCGAGGCAACGCTGACCTGAAAGTAGTGCAGCGTATGCAAACTTGCAGCCGTCGGCGAAGGCACCCACGCCGTGCTTGCACCCGCTTGAGGGTGGCCAATCTTCGCCTCGAGCATCTCGGCCATTTCATCGGGCTTCGGCCACATTCCTTTGCCGATCTGCGCTTTGCCTCGAAATCCGCTGGCGAGACCAACGTCGACATTGGAGTCTTCGTAGGCCTTGATCCACGTTTGCTGTTTGATCACTTCCTTACGCAGCATCGCACCAGCCTGCATACTCGTGTGGATCTCATCGCCCGTTCGGTCTAGAAAACCAGTGTTGATGAACACAATCCGTTCTTTGGCTTCCTTTACGCAGGCTTTGAGATTCACGCTCGTACGGCGCTCTTCATCCATAACCCCGATCTTCAGAGTATTCTTGGCCAAACCAAGCGTTTGCTCGATCCGCTCGAACAGAGAGACGGTCAATGCGACTTCATCTGGGCCATGCATCTTAGGTTTGACGATATAAACACTACCGGTGCGCGAATTCCGTATGGGGCCGGTTGCCAAAAGATCATGCATTGCGGCCAAGGAGGTGACGAAGCCGTCGAGAAATCCTTCCGGTACTTCGCGGCCAACGGTATCGAGCACGGCGTCGGTCGTCATCAAGTGGCCGACATTACGTACGAGCATCAAGCTGCGTCCATGCAAGGTCAACGGTTCACCATTGGGACCGCAATACTCCCGATCGGCAAGCAAGGTCCTGGTGATG
>Ga0115002_10003073_pt1 | contig 21166 bp, 11 predicted proteins | sample ArcticOcean_MG_C_8_FD_89576 | JGI IMG/M metagenome (GOLD analysis project Ga0115002, IMG submission 89576) | Marine microbial communities from western Arctic Ocean - ArcticOcean_MG_CB11_86 | ecosystem: Environmental > Aquatic > Marine > Oceanic | place: Arctic Ocean: Canada Basin | collected... | reverse complement strand
TTCCCCGTGTGTCATTGAACGACAGATGGTGATTTTGTCGGCGATTTGAGCCGTGTTTTTCATCATCTCATTGAGACGCACGCCGGGAATTTTCGTGGCGATGGAATTCATCGGGCCACGATACTCGATCGGAGCATATGGTTTCGGATCCCACGTTTCTTGATGGGCACAGCCACCAGGGAGGTAAATGAAAATGGCGGACTTGGCAGTTCCTTCGACACTTTCGTAATTCTTCAAGTCGGCTTGGGCAGACTGTGTTTGGAGGTAATCACCCAGGGATAATCCAACACCACCCAAAAAACCAACTTGTAAGAAATCGCGTCGAGACGGTTTTAAATGCATTCCAAATGCCTCCTTAGCATGACGGCAAGCCAACTATCACCTTGCCATTGGGGTTACATAAGTTTTACGAGAGAGGGAGTTCTCTGTGTGTAATGATTTAGTTCTAGTAAATCCGAGATAGAACAGGCTTTGTAATACTTGATCTAATCTATTTAGGCATGCAGCAATTCGAGGACTGTTCGGAAACGTTGGTTGATCGTTTGGCGCGATTACGTTTCCGGTGTGATTGACTCTTGACTCCAATTACACAAGTGCCACGAATCAACGACCACTATTGTGCCTAACGAAGCTAGTAATTTCAAGTCTTTTCGTCAAAAAACTAAAAACACATCAGTCCCTACTTATATTTAGAGCCGAAGTTCGCCGGAAAGTCAAGTACGTTTCATATCGGACAGGCAAAATATTTATTCGATTGAAATCTGACTGTGAGATCGAAAACCTGATGTAAGAATTACAAATGCCCCAAGACTCTGTGGTTTGGTGCGAATTCTGAATTGAGAATAATAGATTCTACACCAAGGAATGTGCCTGCAAAATTGAATTGAGGAGATTGGCAAAATGATTGTCGTAGAGAACCCCGATTATGCCGTTGGTTGGCTTACGTTGGCTTTAATCAACGCCGGGCTGGCCCAAGCGAAAAACAGAAGCGGCTTAATTTGGTTTCTGTTGTCGTTGTTTCTAGGCCCCATCGGCACGTTCTTGCTGGTCATCTTGGATAAGAAGTAATGACGGCTTGTCATTCTGAACGATCTCTATTCGTTCTCGCCGTTCGAGAACGCCCCTTTTAAGTCGGCAGTTTTCTCGCGAAGCACTTCGACTTGCTGAATAAGAGTTTTTCGCGAGAGGGTGATTTTTTTCAGAATCTTTTCGCTGTTGTTTTGGATGGTCTTCGTCCAGGTTTCCACATCATCCAGGGCCAGGGCTTTCTTTTCGATATCTAAAATCGCCTGGTCGATGGCTGAAAAATCGGCTGCGTGCGATTCCTTTTGCTGTTGGCTTCTCACACACAAGGCTCGGGCCAAGGTCAAGCCGACGTTGACAAATAAATCGGAACGCTCGTCTTCGACGTCCCACACCACATAGACATCGTGACCCAACCGCGTGACCGGGTCGAGATTTTCCGGGGCCGTCTTTTTGGAGAAGATGAACAATCCAACTTGGGCTTCTCGGTTTTTGCGAGCCGTTTCCATTTCATCGCGGGCATTGGCCAGCTGATAGCTTCCCGACTCTTTCGCTTCCATAACAATGCGCTCGCCGGGCGTTGCACTGTCTGGGCCTAACTCAATCACACAGTCACCCACTTTGCAATTTTTAATGCAGCCGGTTGTATTTCCCGTATGGCTGACAAGGTCGCCTGAGTTTTTCAGTTCATATTGAATTTGATTAACGACAGCGTCCTCAAATTCCAAGCCGTGGCGGGTCGAGCGGTCCATCTCTTCTTTACGGGCGACCATCGCACTCAGCGTGGTTTTCACCTCTTCTTGGAACTTCAGGTTCGATTCCTGCTGTTCAGTTAAAATTCCCGAAATTCCCCGTTTTAGCCGGGCTAAAGCACTGTTTTCATCGTCCAACGAAAGGTGCTTGTGGATCGATTCGTTCGTATGCTCTAACATTTTCTTCAAACGCGACAGGGCCGAACTGTCCTCATCGAGCGAAAACTCCCTAGAAATCAATTTTTGCGACCGGTCCACATTGTTCACCAGTCGGCTGAGGGCCGAGTTTTCTTCGTCGAGTGAGAATTCTTTAGAGATGGTATCCAGCTTTTCCTGCAGGCCCGCGGAAAGTTGGCCTTGGTTTTCCGTTAGTTCAGCAATGAACCGCGACAGTGCGCCCTCTTTTTCATCGAGCGAGAACTGCTTCAAAACTTCGTCGCGTTGCGTTTTCAATTGTGCCTCGAAAGACTCTTGGAACGCGGCCAACAAGCCTTGACCTTGGTCAGGACCAAGCCATTTCATCAGCAGGCTGTCTTCCCCAAAGTGGTCACTTAAGGTTTTGCACAGTTCCGAATCTTCGCTGCCCAGTTGCCGTTTTAGTAGTAATTCTAATTCGCCATCTTGCTTGATAAGCCGATCGACGCGCTCTTGAAACCGACCACTTTCCGGATCGAAGTACTCCTTAAGCATCTGCGTCATGCGGTCGTGAATTTGGTCAGAATGCTTGCCAAGCTGGTTCTCCATGTTTTCCAACAGACGCTCAGACTCAGACCGGATTGCATCAGTATCGACTTGCCCTTGGGCCTGTTTAAGCGCCAGCACACCAAGCCGTAACGCCCGAATCGCAAATTCGTCTCGGGTCGAGCCTTCTCTGAAATTGCAAAGCTCAGCAATGATTTCCGCATCATGCACCATCAAATCGAGGTTTAGCGACATCGGCAGATTAGCCGTCTCATTAGATTGTGTTTCGGACTGGTGAGACGTATGCGTGTGAACGACGTTCGTCATGCCGCGAACTCCATTTCATAATTCAGCGAAATTGACCCGGTTGATATCTTGACAGCCATCATACTGAATCTGATTGAGAATCAAACTCTTTTCCCTCAAGAATTGCTTTGTAATCGGGAGACTGCAAGCCAAAGGCGTCGGCAACGCGATTGAAAAATGCAAATAACGAAATCACATAGACGGCTTCGGCAATTTGTTGGTCGTTGTAACCGGCTTGCCGTAGCTTCTCGACATCAGAATCAGTGGTCTGGGCTGGGGTTTCGGTCAAAATCTTCGCGAAACCCAATAATGCGGATTCTGCTTCAGTGAGTCCTGCCGGATCAATCTCACCTTGCTCCAGGGCAGCGGCGGTCCCTTTGCTCGTGTCCTGCAACTGCAGGAAGTACCCATGCGCGCCAGCTCAGTAACGGCACTGGTTCAGACCCGAAACATAAGTCGCCAGCATTTCCTTCACGCGGTACGTCAGGTGCCCATCGCAGAAATGCAGCTTGTAAGAGAATTCAATCACCGACTTCAGAAAATCGGGCCGGGCGCTAAAACACTTGAGAATTTCAGGCATCGTGTCCCGCCCGGGGTTTTTCTGCTTCCAATGAGAATAAATTTCGGAAACCTCACCGGTGGCCTGATCGTCATCGACCCATACGATTCTAGGCATTGATATCCCCTCCATAATTCAAAGCTATTTTCTTACCACGAAGCGGCTGTATTTTTATTCAGTTTTTTGATGAAACCTGTTGAATCACCAGCGTTTGATCGACAACAACGTTATCACGCGTTTCTTCCGTCCCGTCGGGCCAGTGAATGACTAGTTTTTCAATTTTGTTCGAATCACCCAATCCGAATGTTAAGGGCAATTCGACCTGTGATAAATAGCTGCGCGTCGGCATGACTTGTTGTTTGAGAACTTGGTTTGGCAGGTGAACTTCCACCCGGGCACCAATTGCGTTGATGTTGCATGCTGTTCCGACAAGCTTACAGCGTACCCAGTGGTTGCCAGTTTGTTGATTATTGCGTAACAACCGTGGCCGTTGTCCGCTGCCGACAATCAAAATGTCGAGATCGCCGTCGCCATCAATGTCCGCATAACTGGCCCCGCGGCCGACCATCGGTTTGACGAAATCGCTGCCGCACTTCTCAACCGGGACTGGCACGAACTCGGTTTCAAATTCCGGACCGGCATTCCAAAACAATTGAGGCGACTGTTCGTAATGCTGGCTAGCTTGGACCTTATTAATATCCTCTTCCAAATGTCCGTTGGCGGCGAATAGATCAAGCCTTCCATCCAAGTCAGCATCGAAGAAGAACACGCCGAACGTCAATTCCAGCCGCGTGCTTGGCCCTAAACCGGTGGGGACAGCCTCATCGGTAAACTGCAGGTCGGCACGCGGAGAAACATATAAGGCCGTCATTTCATTCGCAAAGTTTCCGACAGCAACACCAATTCCTCGGTCATTACGAAACCAGCTTGTGTCAACGCCCATCGCCCCGCGAGCATTTCCGCTTGAGTCAAACGCCACTCCTGAAATCGCCCCGATTTCGACGAACGTGCCGTCTTGTTGGTTGTGGAACAGAAAATTCTGCACGGTATCGTTTGAAACCAAAATGTCGGGCCAGCCATCCTGGTCGAAGTCGTTGATGGCCAACCCTAACGATTTTGCCATCGGGACGTTGCTGGCCGGGTTGATCACATGAATTCCAGCCGATTCCGAAACATCAGCAAAGACGCCGTTTCCTTCATTTCGATACAAGTAGGCGAACTGGCCGGTAAAATCTTGCGGCCGACCATAGGCGCGGCCACCTCCGGTGAGTTGGAAGTTTTGCGCTAAATCGAACTCTTTCGACCAGACCACATAATTGCAGACAAACAAATCGAGGTCGCCGTCCTTGTCGTAGTCAAAGAAACCACAACTCGTGCTCCAAGCATTGGAATCTCCTGCGACGCCCGAGGCTTCCGTGACATCGATAAATTCCTCACCCGTGTTCTGAAACATTCGATTTGTGCCGACCGCAGAAATAAAAATGTCCGGCTTGCCATCTCGGTTGAAGTCGCCAATCGCCGTGCCCATGCCGTACAACGAGACATCAAGCCCGACTTTTTCGGTCACATCTTCAAACTTGCCGGTTCCATCATTCTGAAACAGTTTTAGTGTTGCTGGTTTTTCAGTCGGGCGTTTATCCCAGGGCCAGCGGTTGGAGTTGACCATCAATATATCGGGGTCGCCATCCGAATCGTAATCGAAAAATGCGCACCCGCCGCCCATGGTTTCGGGCATCAACTTGTCGCCGTAGGCTCCGTTTTCATGGACGAAGTCCAACCCTGATTCTTCGGTGATATCGGAAAAGGGAATCTCTGGAATAACAATTTGCTGCGTCTTGCGGACTTCAGGTAATGTGAGTTTCGTTTCCTGCGTGACAATCTTTTCTGCTGGGCGGTTGAACCACCAAGCCGCACCGGCGACCATCGCAAGGCAGGCGACGATCACAGCCAGCGAGATTCGAAACGCACGACCGATGACGGCGTCTTCACGCTCTTCATCAAAGGGTTCGGAAGTTTGGTCCGTTTGAGATGAATTCATAAATCAATTCCCAGAAGTCTTGGGTTGCTCGATGGACGTCGTTTGTACTTTTTCCGATAGTCCCGGCGCACCGGGACGTTGCAACGAATAAATCACGACCGCTTCGGAGGCATGATTGGCTGCGGGGTATTTCTCGCGGGCCAAACGAATCGCCTTTCCCCGGGCGTTGTCATCGGGACGATAAATTTCGTGCAGGCGTTGATGCTCGTTGGCTTTCACATCATCGCCAAGCTCCTGGTATAGCAAGGCCAGGTTGTAATGGGCGGTGACGTTCTCGGCATCAATGGCCAACGTTTTGTGAAACGTGTTGACGGCAGTCTCCAAAAAGGCGGTTCGTTCGGTTTTACGTTTTTCTCCACGTTGTTGTTTGGCCCGGTCGAATAGGGTTTGTCCCAGTAGATTAATTACGACGTAATCGGCGCTGAAATCAAATTTGCGTTCTTGCATTTCAGGTGTTACGTCTTCAAGCACGCTGCGGAAATTTTGCTCGGCCTCTTCGAGCCGACCTTGCTGGCTATTGATCATTCCCGACAGCCAAGCCATTGTCCAAGGGGGTGCTGCCGGATCGGTGTATTCTGCAGCACGGGTTACCGCGGCAACGGCTTCATCAAGGCGTCCCTCACGAAACAGCACACGTGCCAGGTTCAGCGGGCCGTCATAACGGTTCAGTTTTTCGACCTCGGCAAATGCCTCGGCAGCTTGGCGTAATTCAGCTTTCCCTTTCAAAAACGCACCAATTCCGTAATCGTTCCAACGTTGCCAGACGGGGAAGTCGGGGACCGGCTGTTCGTTAATGCTTGGTCCACCTTCAACCGGAAATGTAATACTGTCGGTTGCCAGCGTCATCACCGGCAGATTGTTTTTGTACTTCTCACCAGGAACGTGGCCTCGTAACGGTTTGTCTCCGGGACGTTGGTTTTTCGCAATGAATTGCATGTACGTGCTGTCGAACTTGCGGTATTGCAGCTTGACTTCCACGGTAATCGGCTCGGTTTCGTCCGGCGGAATCGTCAACCCGTAATGAACGGTTTGCCCCGCACCGGGTGGAATTTGATGGTTGTACAGCGGGACCACAATGTCTTGTGCATTGCGGCGGTCGATGCGGTTGCCCTCTGCATCAAGCACGAAGACGTTCACAAAATGTGACCACGGGTCGACTTCGTTCTCGGCGCTCATCGCACCACTGCGGCCGATCGTTTTGTTGCCTTGACTGACGGTGACATCGAGCCAGATTTCATTAGAATCGACCGTGCCCTGTGTGAAGTGGTGTCCCATCTTTAAAGTGCGAATGACTGTGTCGAGCAAGTAGGTTGCCCCCGGTTTTAAAGTAGGCACTTCAGGCCGTAGCGGAGCGTGCAATTGACCGTCGATGGTGCCACCTTCTTTCAGCCCAAAAATATCGACGCGCATGACGCCTTCGAGGAAGTTTTTGTGGGCTTCGATGATTTTCGGTTTATCTCTGAGCCAAGCAATGCCCGTGTTGGCGGAGGGAAAGAGGTGGTCGTGGACGCTTAATTTTTTTGCACCATCGAAAAACTGGGTACCGAAATCGTTCGATTCTTTCAACGGCATGTGGCAGCGATTACAGTTTGTTTGGGCTGTTTTTGGGTAATAGAAACTGCGTGCCCCGTGGCCGGAAACGCCGCTTAGCAAAAAACTGTCGTAATGGTTTTGGCCGCGTAAAAATTTCTTGTAATGGTTGAGCGCAAAGGGTAAGTGCACCTTGTGGCAGGTCGAGCAAAATTCGGACGTTTTGTGAAAGTCTTTCAGGAATGTTTTTTTATGGAACGACGGCTTGGCCTTCACCATTTGATTGTTGACCCACTGTAAAATGGAGTTGTCGCTATAAGCAAACGGGTAATGCAGCGGCTCTTCGATGGTGTAGTCGCCGTTACCTTTGGCACTATTGATGTGCGTGATGGCATGGCAGACCGTGCAAGTGACGCCCGCGTGTGCGGTGGGGTGGTTCACGTCATCAAACTTCGGGTCGTCAAAAGCGCCACTAAAAAAGGGAACCGGGTCGTGACAGCCAGCACAAAACCGTGTTCCTTGCACCGAATTGTCGCGTTTCATCATTACGTCGCGGGCTTCGCGGACGCTGGCGAGATACGCGGGATTGTTGAACGAACTTAAATGGTGGACGCTGTCTTTCCAACCGGCGTGCACGTCAGCGTGACAGCGCAAACAGTATTCATCCATCATCATCGATTTCGCGGGAATGAAATTTCCCGTGGAAGTTTTTGACAGCGAAGGCTCAAAATATTTTTCTCCTGCAGCCGGCCCGGCGACGTTCCACTTCCGCGGGTCTTGCGAATGAAAGCCAACCATCAACAGGACCGACGCGCCGACGATCGCCAGGTAAGTCAGACCGATTCGCCACTTAATCGGCGGGCCAGCCAGACGGTGCAGCCAGTACAACCAAACAGCAACCAACGGCGTGATGACGTGCAACCAGTACACGGTTGAGCGCGCCGCCGGATTTTTCAAATCAAACCCACCCACCCGCAGCAACAATACGCCTGAGATAAGTAACAGGCTGGAAACAATGAAGAGCGCGTACCCCGCATTCACCGCCCGGCGATTTTTTCGCTGCCGTGTGTTCAGCATATGAATAATGGCGAACGCAAAAAACGGAACTAGCATTACCAAACCCATCACCAGATGAGCCAAGAACATATATTGATAGAAATAGTTTTGGTAGACCGCGCCCGACATCCATTCCAAATACGTAATACTGGAAAGGTACAACGAGTTCGCCCCCAGCAAGGCCACCATGCCCAGCACGAAGTACAGTAACTTTCGCAGTGCGGGTGAAACGGCGGGGACATATTTTTTACGGGCCGGGTTTGGACGAGGTTCTGGATTCGATTCTGTTGGCTGGGGCGAATCCGGCGGGGTTAGGTCTGTCATCTTGGTTGCTCCGGTGCATCAAACAGTTTGCATTGCAGATTGTCGCAACGTGAAAGCCCTGAGGTTGAATCGGAACTAGGAGTCGCGAGAGAATCCGCAAAAGCGAACTGGAAAGCGAGTGCGCAAAAATTCTCAAAGACTAGGAATTGTTGCACTAAGAGCAGGGCGGACGGTCGATAGTTGGGCGAACGCCTTCCGAAAATGCCAGCAGCGGAGTAAAGAGACCATCGGGGTGCGAACCCAAACTGACAAGCTCAAGTTCCGAGACATCCGTGGCAGACTGGCGAAAATTTGTTATCAATAACGTCGCTAGCGGAGCGTCTTCTTGCGGAATACGACTCTGGCAAGCCAGAGACGTGCAAGGCGTGGGGACGCTGATTTTTCCGCCGTCTGAACGGTCGGTTTCACTGGGCGTTGCCGGCGTTTGTTGCCCGCCAGCATGAGCCAAATAATCGCCGCACGTTGCGAAAACATCACTTGATAGGCCATCGGAAATCAAGAACGCGAGCGCCATTGTAAAGACAACGCGGCTGAATGTTCTTGATAGCTGAGACATGCAATTGAACCGAAAAAGAATAAGGGCAGACTTGCCAAGCACTTCCACTATACGGGCCTCAGAAAGTGTAGGTCAAGCAGTATTTGGCTTATTCAGAGATTTCAATTTTCATTTTTGTCAGTTTGCCGTCAGGGTTGATTGAAAAAACAGCCTTCGCGTGCGGATCGACAACCAGAATGTCTTTCCCCTGCTTGGCAATGCCAACCGGGTTGACCAACGGCTCACCCGAAACCCATTTTTCCGGCTTCCCGCCGGGTGCAATTTTCCACACGGCCTTGGCATAGCCGTCGGTAATGTACGCCGTGCCGTCATCTCCTAAAACAATGTGATGCGGAAATTGCATGACACGTTCGGCGACGATGGTCGTAACTTTCCCGTCGGGGGCAACTTGAACGAGTTGTTTTTTTCCGCTACGAGTGACGACCCACAGGTTGTCTTTGTCGTCGATTGTCATCCCAGCTGGTGCGGAAACTTCCGCGAAGATTTCCGGCTCCCCTCCTTTGGCGGACACTTTCCAAATGCGATGAATTTCCAAGTCGGAAATAAACAAATTGCCTTTGCTATCGACGGCCATGCCCATCGGAATGCCAGCCCCCGTTTTGCTGGTCAACAACGGCTGCGGTTTGCCGTCATCGGCGTGGCGGTAGACTTGCCGAGTGGATGAATCGCCCGATATCAATTTTCCTTCGGCATCAACAATCACACAGCGAACCGCGTTTAGTGGGGTGCGGAATTTTTTCGATCCTTGGAAAAAGACGGCAGCTTTTCCATCTTTCACTTTCCAAGTTCCCGGAAGTTTTCGGTCAGCCAGAAAAATCGTGCCATCTTTTGCCGTAGCAATATCTAACGGGTATTGAAACTCAGCCGCGTGACAATTTGGCTGTTCGAATTGAGCCAAGCTGCAGGCAACCACTGCGAGTACAAAAGTCTGAATGAAGTAACGAAGATGATAATTCATGAAATTCTCGAATGATGTCAATGAGATGATGGAACGGTTTTCAATAACTTCCAAAACTGGGTACGGCTTTGAGACCGGGTTTGATAGGTTTTCAAATATTGAAGATAGCCCGGGTCGGCGCCGAATAAATTCTCTTGCGGGTATGGGTACCGCTGCATTCTGGCTGAAGGCAAAGGCTCGACCGTTTGGCCCAAAACCGTGTTCAAGTCGGCATCCTTGTCCCAACCTACGTTATACAACATGTAGTCCCGTTTCCATCCCACAGGCAATGGTTTTTCAGGAACCTTGAACCGCAAAGTCATTTCATCACCGGAACTCATAACGACCAGCCGGTCGTCCGTTTTCTGTAGCAGCGACGTAACATCGCCATAACGGGTGAAATTTCCCTGCATGGGCGGCCATCTTGGCTCGGTTGAGACAGATAGGTAGTCGTAATGTTCGGGCCCATTCCCGGCTGATTCTGTCCGACGAGAAAACCCACGGTGATGTAAGTCAGCCGAGGTCAACGAAAGTTTCGTCTGCCGAATTTCGACGGGTCGCTCATCCACGGTGAAGAAAATCGCGTCCCAATACAGTTCCATACTGGTCGAAATACGAATGCGATAATCGTCCGTCAGGAAAATATTCGACAAATCAACGGCAATCGTTTTAGTTTTGCCGCCCGGGAAACCCATATAAGGCAGCACGGCCTGCCAGTTCCCATTTTCATCGGGTACCGAAAGTGAAGGCGGGCTAGGTGGGGCCACATCCGGGTTTTGTGCGATGGCGATATTTAGCGACGTATCGGTCGGAAACATCCAACCTCTTAAAAACAGTGAAATGTTCTCAGGGTTATTCAACTTGCCCAAATCAAGTTCCAAGTAATGGTCTTCAACCAAACCTTGTTTGATTTCAGTCTCAAAGGCTTTTAAATAATGGTCGTCTTCTGCGGCAATTTCAGGCAGAATGTTTCGACCACGGTGGTTCACCGCAGCGACCGGAATTTTTCGGTTTTTCACCGTATGGATTTTAAACTGTGCAATTTCAGCCGGGCCGACTTTTTCGTTCGAAAATATTTCGGTGTCAGCAGGATGATCGACGGCAATCAATTGAATTTCGTCGAAGTAGGCTGCTTCCCATAGTTCTTCTGTGAGTTGCAGAAGTAGTTCATTGTTTTTCGCAACGAGTTTTTCGCCGGGGATTTTTAAGTACTCCCATTCACGCGGCACCGCCATCACACCTGGGGCAAATTGCAAACCGATGGGTGCCGCCCATAATAAATCAGTATGGAACACAAATTTTTCGCCATCCCAGGTGTAAAGGTAAGGACACGAGCCTTTCAGAATTTGTTCTTCACAGATGGCCGTGTTCGCGGCTGGCCCAATCGCATTTTGCGGGATGCCGTTGGTCCATAAAACGCGGACTGCGTCGGCTGTCTCATGTTTTCCCAAACCGATATGCGTGACCGGCCCGGTAACAATGGCCGCTTGATATTTTTCACCCGATTTCAGTTCCAGCAAACTGCCCACGCCGTGCAAGTTGACGCGTTCACTGGGGTCGTCGGCAGTTTTTTGGCCGCGCAACGAAACGTTGATCCAATGGTTTTGGTTACCGCCTTCGTTAGTGAAGATTTCCAAACCGGCCGCCGTTGCGACGACTAAATCAATGTCGCCATCAGAGTCTATATCGCCGATATCGCAGGTTTCAATGGCAGACGCGGTCTGAATTGTCAGGTTCTCGACAGGCTGTAAGCTTCCGCCATTTGTTCCGCGATAAATTGTGACTTCTTTTTCGTCCCAAGCCAACAAATCGGTCTTGCCGTCGTTGTCATAGTCCCAGGTTTTGATTCCATTGACGGGCGATTCTGATGTTCGACCTATTTTCAGAAACCGAACAACTTCTGACGAAGGAAATCGAGTTTGAATTGTCGAAATTCCAGACGCACCGCCACATATAATGTCCCAGGAAGCATTGCTATCTAGGTCGGCTAAGGAAATTGAAGAAACACCTTTTTCCGAAGGGAATTTGGAACCCAATTCCTGAAAACGTAAGCGGCCGTGGAGCGAGTTTTCAAGGAGACCTATCGAGTTCATTTCCGGACCGGCAAGCAAAATATCAATGGCAACGTCGCGATTCCAGTCAACGGGAAACATTGAGGTGACAATCATTCCTGCATCAGGAAGCTGAGACCGCGAGGTCGTATCCATGAAGGTGAAGTTATCGCGATTCGTCCAAACACGCAGGCTTTTCTCGGTAGCAATAATTAAATCGAGGTCGCCGTCATGTTCAATGTCGGCGACTGTTGCCGCTGTGACATTCTTCTGCTGGTCAAATTCTTTCGGTTGAGGAACGATCTGCAAAGAACGTTTTTCAGCTTTAGGGTCCAAGTTATTTTTCACAACTCGGATTCCCCCCGGTCCGAAAACAACAAAATCTAAATCGGCGGACACGCAGCCGCTGTCCGCGCTGTTTTCAGATTGTTCGCCGTTGGCTGCAGTATCGGCCTTGGGCGTGGGTTGACGTTGTGGGTCGATAATGTCCCGATCCAAATCGGCAACCAAAAAATCAGTGATTTCAAAATCGAATTCAAGTTCTGCTGCAGCAACCCACTTCTGTTGGTCGTTTTGCTCAAACACCGAGAGTTTATTGCCCGAAACGGCAGCAAGATCGAGCCTACCATCAAGGTTAAAATCGACAAATCGAACTGCCGTGATTCCCGAGAGTTGACCAGGCTGTTGCGCCTCGGGTAAACGATTCAGCTCGACGGGAATTGCGGATTCTGTTGTGACTGGTATCTGATCCGCAATTTTCTGGCTGAATTCATGAGTGACAAATCCTAGTGCATGCGGCGTCAATCGGCGCAGGTCAAGCCGGGTGGGAACGGTCGGTTTCAGCACGTTCGAAATAATCCGAACGTTCCGCATTACTGTTTGCCAATCATTGGACTTCACTTTTCCAATCGACTCATCAATGGCTTTACCGATATCGAAGCGGGTTTGCTGCTTGATACTTTCGACGAGAAACGCAACTGCTTTTTTTGTATTGGATAGCGACTGAATGATTTCAGTGTCTTTCGATTCCGCCTGAATCAGCAGCCATTCGATTGTCAGAAAAAGGTTTTCCGGATTCAGTTCATAGGCCCGTTGAATGGCCTTGCGGGATATGGCCTTGAGTTGAGCATCTTCAGAGTTTTTACCTGCTTGATACAGTTCATACCAGATATAAGAATTCTCGGGGGACCATTCCCGCGCGGCCTGCAATTCCGAAAACACATCGTTAGTTCTTGAAGCGTGCCCGGCAATTCGCGATGAGAGGATGTGGTTAATGGCATTCTCGGAATTCAAATCGAGAAGTTTTGTGATGGCAACCGTGGCCCGCTGCAGCGCAGCATGATGTTCCTGCGGTTTACGGGTTGCGTCGATTGTTTCCAATGACAGCAGTCGGCAGATTGTCAGGTTTCGGAAGCCAAGTTCTTCGTCGGGAAGTTTTTCGACAATTTGGCTCAGCAATGCATCGCACTTCGCGAATTCACTATTCTCTAAAAAGGCCAAGGCTTGGTTCTTTTGTTGCACCAGAGTTGTAAGTTCTGCAGCCGAAAGTTGTACTTCGGGAGGGCCGGGTTGCGGCGGCAGGTCGGGTGGCGTGCGAAAAAAGAACACAGCACCGACAACGACCACCAAAACGACCAGGGCAGCCGCGGGGAAAATCGGAAACGCCGACGAGGAACGGTCATCCTGCATGAAGACTCCTTTTCAATCCTGCAAAAATCTTGACAGTTCAAACAGAACAAAAAGCAATGTAATGAATTCCGGTTCCTAGGAATAGAACTTAAGCAAACAATTCTAAAACTGGTTTACCACCATCGGTTATGGGAACCGGTCGGCTGCCATCGTAAAGTTCTTTGGTCGGGTCGATTCCCATTGCTGCGTGAATGGTGGCGTGTAAGTCGGGAACCGAAATCGGTTTCTCGGCGATTGTCATTCCAAGTTCATCGGTGGTACCGATGGCCGATCCCGTTTTCAAACCTCCGCCAGCCAGCACAACACTGAACGATTTCGAATGATGCCCGCGTCCGCCCCCGCCGTCGAACTTTGCGGGCCGACCGAATTCAGAAGCGACAACAATGAGCGTTTTGTCGAGCATTTTGTGCTTTTCCAAATCGAGTACCAAACTCGACAGGGCAGAATCTAGCTCTTTAATTAGTAGGTGCTGCTTTAACTGGCCATCATTATGTGTGTCCCAACCTGTGCCGTTGACGAAGTTTAAGTTGTGCGAAACTTCGATAAACCGCACACCCGATTGTAATAACCGCCGGGCCAATAAACATCGCTGGCCGAACTCGCCGCCGTACGAATTTCGTAAGTCGGCGTGTTCCTGCTTCAAGTTGAACACCTTCATAAATTCGGGGCCGGAAAGCCGCAAGGCTTCGGCAATGTTTGTGTCGTAGTCGCGAATGGTTTTTCCGCCGGTGGTGTTTTGCAGATACTCGGTACGAATTTTTTGCAGCAGTTGTTCTCGGCGAGATTGTCGCGATTGAGAAACATCGAACGGACGAGTGAATCCGCTGGGGCCGCTGTTGGTGTCGGTTAAATAAATGTACCCAGCTTTCGCCCCCAAAAATCCCGGTCCTCGTGTGATATTCGGATACCCAATGAGTACATAAGCCGGGGCATTTTCATTCACGGGCCCTTTATCGAAGGCAATAATCGAGCCGATGGACGGGTACAAAATGGTTCCGCTGGTTGGCCGACCGGTGTGCATTCGGTAGGTGGCCGCGGCGTGCTCATCGATCACTTCGTGATGCACGCTTCTTAAAATATTAAAGCGGTCTAAATGCTTTGCACATTTTGATAGATGTTCGCAAACTTGGACGCCGGGAATGGCCGTATCGATGGGTTTGTAGTAGGACCCCGGTTTCCCCATTTTGGGGTCACCCATCTTTTTGGGATCCCAGGTATCGATATGACACGACCCTCCGCCGAGCCATATCATAATGCAATGTTCGGCTTTACCGACGGGGATTTTATGTTGCTCTTCAGCCGCAAACATGGAAGCCGCCGACAAGGAGACAGCTCCCGCAGACAGCGTGCCGTTTTTCAAAAATGAACGTCGATTGATATCAGAAAACAGCATCCCGCAGGCTCCGTTATTATTAATGGATGACTTCTATAAAGTGTGGCACTGCTGGCTTGCCCAGCAGTGCGTATTGTAGGGCCGGTTGTACCGGCCGGGGTTTAATGTACGCGTTTTAATTCTTCGACGTCCGGCAAAGCCGGACCTACACAAAAAGAGCTAGGGTAAATAAACAAACTCGGGCGAATTAATCAGCACCCAAATGGCGTCTTCCATGCGTTCGCGCCAGCCGGGTTTCAATCGTTTCGTTGGTGTTTCCCCCTGTTTGACGAATTGCTCTAACTCAACTTTTATCTCATTAGCACGCGGGTTCAGATGGTTCGACCACGATACCGCATAACGTAATGGATGTTCTTGCTTGGGAGTTTTAGACGCCTTTAAATCTCGACGGTTGTCGTATCCGGGGCCTAGTAACTGTGCGAATGATTTTCTTTCAGCTGCAGAGGGTTGCCGTGAGAGAATTCGCAAATAAACCTGTTCGATCAACCGCCCCAACGGCACATCGGCGAACGCCAAATCGGTGAAAGCATTTTGATCAGAAAGGACAGTCACCCGACGGCTCAGCACGCCGTTAGCAAGTAGAGCCGGTTGCAAAACAGTCGGGTCTTCATTCCGCACGGTCAGTGGGCTTTGCCGTGAAGTTCTCCAGCCGAATGTTTCTAGAGTCGTGACAAACGGTTGAGCATAAGGCAGCGCCAAACTTGGCCGGTCGCGCTCATTCGACAGCGAGGTAAAATGCCAGGCCTTCGTGGCAATTCCTAAAGTAAGCGAAGACGTATAAATCCGGCTGCCGTCCGAATCGATACTAATTAAACCGGCATCAAAATCTTTACCCGCTGCAAGAAACAAACTATCGACCAATTGCTCGGCCGACAGCCTACGCAGCACGGGAGACTGGAAATAGTACGGATTGCTGGCTTGCACCACCTCTTCAGCATTGCGGGCCGTTCGTTGATAGGTGTGGGAATTGAGTATCAGCCGGGCAATGTGTTTTAAGTCATAATTGTTTTGTAAGAATTCACGCGATAAATAGTCGAGTAATTCCGGATGCGACGGGTCAGCGTCTTCCCAGTCATCGACCGGCTCGACAATTCCAATTCCCAAATAACGCTTCCAGAGCCGGTTGACAATGACTTGTGAAAATCGTTTATTTTCCGGCAAGGTAATCAACGCGGCAACTTCTTCGCGTTGATCTTTCGTGTTCCGCAATACACCGGCCGGAATTTTGACTGAGTTCAATTCGGTGAAATTCCTCGCTGGATAATTTGATGACCCCGGCTCGACCGAGACATTCACAATTAAATCGTCAATGGCCGCCTGTGAAAGTGGAATCGAGCTTGTTTTGGGAATTGTTTGCGAAGTCCGTTTGAGCATGGCGGCTAAACTAAATAAGTCGGTTTGGGTCAGGTCGTGGAACGGGGCATCGTGGCAGCGGGCACATTTCATTTCCAGGCCCAAAAATGCCTGCCCGACAATATGGGCCTTCGCCGCCATCGGCACATCGTTTTGCGAGGCCATCGAAAACCCGCCCGGTCCGCCGAAGTGCGTACTGCCTTCCATCATCACCAACTCGGCGGCGAAGCGGTCGAACGGTTTGTTGTCGAGAAACGAACTATGAATCCACCAACGAAACGGCCCCGTGTTATTCAGCGTAGGGTTCACAATGTTTGGGTTCTCGGCCAAGACGTCTTGCCAATAACCGACCCAATGATCCGCCCAGCCGGGGTGTTGTAACAGCTTGTCAATATACCGCGACCTGCGGTTAGCCGCTGGCTCGGCGAAGAATTCGGCAATCAATTCTTCAGTCGGAATGGTACCGATGATGTCGAGCGTGACACGCCGTAGAAAGGCCCAATCGTTAATTAACACTGTCGGTTTCAAGTTTTGCTTGTTCAATTGAGCCACGATGAACCGGTCGATGTTATTCAGAACCGGATCAGAACTTGCCACCTCAGGGAGTTTCGGACTGGGTGTGTTTTTCACTTTTTGTCGGGCCAGATCGTGCCTGAAGTTCCAATAACGCGTTTCTTCTGCACCCGCTATTTGTCTGCGGAGACTGTTCAGTTTGATGAACCGGTTCGTTTCATTCGAAACAAATTGGCTCCAGGCGGTATTGGTCAGTGGGAAGGCGAATTCTGAAAACGGTGAAACAACTTGGAAACCGTTTTCAGACGATGCGACACAAACGACAGCATCACCCGGTTCAGGGCGTAGGCGTTTGCCCCCGATGATCATTTCGAATTGGAGTTCATGAAGTTTGCCGTCGCCGGTGATTTCGACAATTTTTTGATTGTCTCCCCGTTGGACAGGGCGAATGTTTTCGCCGGCACTTTTGTCAATTTTGTGGACAGTGCCGTGGGCCGTTCCTACGATGTTATGAAAGGGCGTTTCCGAAACTATTACGCCATCGAAGAACAACCGGCTAGCATTTCGGCAGCGAATGAGCAACCGGTGTTTGCCTTTCGGAATATGGATTAGGCTTTTTGACCGCACCAGAAACGGACTGCTACGGTCGAGCCGAATGCCTTTGGAGGAATACTTCACCGGAAAGTCAATAAAGGCAAACCGGTTTTGGTTATAGGATTCGGTTGGTTGTGCGGGCACAAAATCCCAAGAGCGTGCATCGGGAATGCCTTCGACCACTTCGACCAGCACACTATCGGCAGGAGCCGCCGACTCGGCCAACGGCGGCGGCGGGGCAATGGGAGGCGGTGGCAGAACTTTGGGAGCCAGCTTACGAATTACTTCAGCACTTAGCACAGAACGGAAGATGGCAATTTCATCGATTGAGCCGTGGAATGAGCTGGCGACTTGTCCGCCTAACGATGTGCCGATCCAGACTTCGTCATTATCAACGACGGGGGCCTTGTCGGTTTTCCCGCCGTAATCCCAAACACCATCAATTTTTTTTCCATCAATATAACCGGTTAGGCTATTGCCATCGCCGAAGGTAAAACACAGCGCGACGTGATGCCAACCGGTGTTGGTAGGAAACGATTGTTTAGACGTCCAGCGATGCCAGTCGGGTTTTGGCCCTGCACTGCGGAACAAAAAGTTGAGCTTAGCCGAATTGCCGGAACCCATGATACGGATGGCGTAGTTTTGGTTGTTCGCGGAAACGCCTTTGTTATTCGTGCGGCCTTTACCGATGATGTAAGAGTATTGTCCGCTTTTTAGTTTGACCGGGTTCACCCAGGCGGTAATAGTGAGAGAGTCGCCTTTATCAAAATCGAGGGGGCTGCTCTTGCTGGGGTCTTTGATGCGGAGTGAACCCCCACTGCCGAAAAACTCAACCGCCAGGTTTTGACTTCCAAAAATCAACAAGGGATCGGACACCGGACCGGTGGCACCAATCTGCACACGACCGACAACACGCCCTGGGAATGTCGGACTACTAGCTGTCGCATTTCCTGAAGCGGAAAAGACTTTGTCGAATGACCAATAAGCGGCTGGATTGTTTTGCAAAACAAGTTCGCGATAAGGAACGACGACCGTCGGTTTACTGGCAGCGACCGGCTTTTGTGCATCAGCACTGATTGCAGCCGAAGTATCAACGAACAACAAGGTGGGGAAAAATAGTAAAGAAAGAGTCTGAAGAGTTTTTGGCATAATCTTTCGGTTCAATCTCGGAGGGGTCAACGACTATCTACGATGGATTTAAGCTGAATTATAACGGGGGCTTCCCCTCGAAAGGAAATGAAGGAAAGCTTCTGGTGCCAGGATTCACGCGATTGCGGTCATTTCGTAGCAGTTTTATCGGCCTGCTTAAGGGTTGTCATGTACTCGACGACATCGACTAAGTCTTTTACTGTCAACAACTTCTGGATATCAGCGGGCATCAGTGAGATTTTCTGCTTCTGAATTTCTTCAATCTCCGATTTCTTGAATGTTCGCGCGATGGCTTCAGCCGTTTTGATGGTGACTGAGTCGGCGGTTTTGCTAACCAGGATGCCGTTAATCAGGTTGCCATCGACGGTCACCACTGAATAGGTTTCGTAGTTGTGGCTGACGCCCGCTGACGGATACAAGATCGATTCGAACATGGCCTGACGGCTCAGTTTTTTGCCGATTTCAGACATGTTTGGCCCGACTTCTTTGCCGATGCCGTTTACAACGTGGCACTTGGCACAAGTGGCTACAGTATTGAACAACACTTTCCCGGCACTGATGTTGCCTTTGCGTTTGACCAAATCAGCCATGTCAGGAATTGGCTCGTTGTTTTTTGTTGGCGGTAGCGGGAACAGTTTATTGGCCTGTTCTTTGACATCGCGCCATTGTGCGGTATGCAGTGTAGCGGCGACTGCCTGGAACAGGTTTTCGTCAAGTTTTTTCTGTTGCGCAAGTTTCACTAAATCGAGCGCTCCTTTGCGGTTTTTACCAATCGCCCGGGCTGCTGCTCGCCTTAGCTCTAATGGTCGGTCTTCATCATTCATGACGGGCGTTAGCAGGGCGACCGCACGTCCATCGCCGGATGTTCCTAAAACACGAGCGGTTTTGATTCCCGGGCTTTCATCTTTTTCGTTTTTCGCTTTTGCAGAAAAAGAATCTTGAATCAGTTTTCGTTGTTTAAAATCGAGCAACGTGCGGATCGATGCGATACCCAGTTCGTCGGTTGCATGGTTTTGGGCCATTGCTAACAGTTCCGGAAATTGCCGACTGTCTTGGAATTTGCGCGTGAGTTTGACGAACTGCAGCGTGCCTTTGGTTTGGTTGAGAACTTTCGCAAGCACGGCCTTCCGGCTGGGATGACTGTTGATATCGAACCCGCTGATCCGATCCATCGATTCAGAGGCAATATAAGTTTGCCGATCAATCCCGCCGCTGTTTTGGCCAAATGCCAGCCGTTCCAAAACATCCGATTTGGATTTTGAATTCGGTTGGAAATCGAAGGCCCGGAAGTACCGAGGCAACTGGTCGGCAGAAATCGTCTTTTTCGAGATGAGTTCCTCTAATAACTTGGTGGTTTGCGAGCTACGTGACCGCCAGATGAGATCGCGACCGGCTGGTGTGTCCCATTTGTTTCCGATGCGGTCGAGCCAGGCGGAAAGAAATTTATCCCATTGTTGGTCGGCACCAATCCCTAAAGCTTCTAAATACCAGCGGTCTTGCCCGTCATGTTGGATGGCTAACTCGGTCCACAACTTGGCGGCTTCAATCGATTTATTATGCCGTAGTGCAATGGCACATTCACGGCGGACCTGCGGCGAACGGTCGCGAACCAGTTGCCGAACATAATTAATGACATCAAGTTTCATGCGACGGGCTGCGCGTAAACCGGTGATGCGAATATCGGGGTTCGAATCTTTGATAGCCAATTGCACATAGTTTTCGGCATGGCCTTTGATGTTGACCAACAACCACAGCGCCCGGGCACGGTGTCGGGAGCTGTCTGATTTGAACAGTTTAAACAGCGCCGGCTCGGCTTTCTCTTGCATGGCATTCACTGCATTCCAGGCAAGATATCGGGTTGCCAAGTTGGGGCTTTTTAAAGCAGCCACGGCACCTTTGGGAGTCGAAAAGTCGGGTGCTTCAAATTTGTACGAAGATTTCGGCGGAGCAACCCGGAACACGCGACCGCGGGTCACATCGCCCATGGCGTGTCCGCCGACGCCTGGGTCGTACCAGTCTGCAACGAAGATCGAACCATCGGGGGCGACACACACGTCGGACGGTCGGAACCAATTATCTTTCTCGGCTCCATCGAGAATATTCTCGATTTTTGCCTGATAGCCAGCACCGTAGGGAATGACCGGGTAAGAGCGAACAATGCTGGGGCCAGCATCGGTGTGAATCATTTGGTTTCGGAACCGTTTCGGAAGTAGGTCGCCTTCATAAATGCAAATTCCCGTCGGAGAACCAGCACCAGTTTGCAATAAATTGGGAACCACGCCTGGGTCATTTTGGTGGAAGTGGCGTTTGGGAATCTCGGCGTGCATGCCCGTTCGTGGAGTCCGCCAGCCAGCCCCGGTGATTTCATCAACGTAACCGTAGTTACCGTATTCCATCACGAAGTTAATCCGCACTCCGCGGTTGCCGTCGTCGTCGTTATCCGATTGCCACAAGGTTCCGAAAGAATCGACGGCGATTTCGTAATTGTTACGAAAGTTGTGTCCCAGAACTTCAAAATCACTGCCGTCTAAATTGCAGCGAAAAACCATGCCCCCGATATACGGCTTGCGGTTATCGATGACTTGATGGCCTGCTAAATCGGTGATCAATTTCCCATTTTTGTCGTGGACGTGTTTGCCCGTGTTCCCGAAATTAAAATAGA
>Ga0115002_10003072_pt1 | contig 21171 bp, 17 predicted proteins | sample ArcticOcean_MG_C_8_FD_89576 | JGI IMG/M metagenome (GOLD analysis project Ga0115002, IMG submission 89576) | Marine microbial communities from western Arctic Ocean - ArcticOcean_MG_CB11_86 | ecosystem: Environmental > Aquatic > Marine > Oceanic | place: Arctic Ocean: Canada Basin | collected... | reverse complement strand
TGACAAACTTCTTACTGACTTCTGACTCAATATTTGGCAGCTTTGGGTAATCTTTGGGTAAACCAACCCATTAGATAACATGAAAAAACCAAAAATATATTCCGTTTCAGCATTCATTACCAGGACCTTTGCGGTCTTTTGTATTAGTTTGATAGGTGCAGCGACATTGTCTGCAAAACTCTTAAAGTGAATGTTAACGCAGGGAACCAGGCTCTACCAGATTACGAAACCAGTAGCACCTTTATTAAGGTGGATCTTCAGGTCACGATCCACTAGAAACTTACAAGGGCTATGATGGTCGTATTTGTGATATGCATTTCAAGGACAAACGGATCGAGCAACAAGCTGGTAAGCCCGTACTTGTTGATACGCTTATTGGTGAAGGGGAAGCAGGTTTCATCCCCCTATTCGAGGAAATGAAACGGACTGCTTGGAATGGCGTTATCGCGATCGTAACAGATAGCAAAGAATTTCAAAAAGATCCTACCGAGTTGGTCGAAGGAGCAAAAGCGTTCTTTGCAAAGCACATGGGCGAGTAGGAGATTACCAGGTTTTCTGAAAGCCGAGGAATTTACTCAGTTGTCGTTCGAAAATTACTTGCTTTCTTCTAGGACCTTCAGCCAAAACGATACGGCTTAATAAGTATTTCAGTGTTCCTAAAACAACAAGGAGTCTGGGAATACGAGGTTGAGTGCGAACTTAAAAACGAGGGCGATACTCAAAACAATCGCAATAGAGATTAGAAAATCGGCGATGATAGGTTTTGTTTCCAGGAATTCATCTGCTTTGCCGATTCGTTTCGAATGAAACATGATAATTAGGTAAAATGTGGAAGACACAAAATAACCAATGGTTGATAGGGAGACGATGTAGATGGCTATTCCAATAACCAATACGGCGGACTTTGTGACGGAAGAAACCGTTGATTCGCTTCTTTTATAACCTTCTGAAAACCGTGTTTGGATGACACAGGCAAATGACAATAGAATGAGTGCTCCTGTTATCAGTTTCGGGTAGGCATCGAAAGGTTCGTGGGTGCCTGCTGTTTGGCTTCTGAATGCAATCGCGATAGCAGCGACGAGTATGATAAATACGTCGCTGGAGTAAATCTGTAGCTTACCCATTTCCCTGTTCCTTTCTCAGCAATTCTGCCTGTTGCGTTTTCTTTTCCACATAAAGTGCTGCGAAAAGAGCCACCAGACAGAAGACGATTAGGGCCATACTTATAGGACGGGCAAGAATGAAACTCAACAGGCTTGATTCGCTTTCGGCCATTTGCAGTGATTGTGCGAGTCCTTTTTCTGCGATGGGACCGAGAACCAATCCGAGAGCCAGGGGGCCTATAGGTATGCCAACCTTTAGCATGAGGTATCCTACTAGTCCCATTCCAAACATCACCCAAACTCCATAAACACTATAAGTCGCAGCGTAGGCGCCAACGATACAAAGCGCGATGACTCCAGGTCCCAGGTAGTTGCTCGGTATCAGTAGGACACGGGTCGTAAGTTTTACCATGTAAAAACCAATACCGAGTAAAAGAAAATTGGATACAATCAGAGATGCCATGAACGCATAGGCGATATCTGAACTGTTGGTGAGCAATCCCATTCCAGGTTGGATGCCAAATGACATAAGAGCACCCATGATTACGGCTGCATTGACGTTGCCAGGTATCCCTAGTCCCATCATAGGTACCAGACTGCTGGATACCTGAGCATTGTTTGCCGCCTCGGATGCCATGATTCCCTCAACAGCCCCTTTTCCGAACTTGCCCGGTTCCTTCGAAGTTCGCCTGGCCTCATTGTAGGCAATGATAGATGCGATTGCCCCACCTGCTCCAGGGAGAATGCCAATAACGCTTCCAATAATCGAACTTCGTAAAAGGATGGACCAGGACTGCCTTAACTTCTTTTCCAGCTTTCCAAATAAATTTATTTCCGAGGCATAGGGGGCGATATGACTCCCTTTTGCTTCCAGTATTTTCATGGCTTGGGATAAAGAAAATAGTCCTAGCAAGGCCGGTATCACTTCTATCCCGGATATGAGCGGATAAATACCGAACGTGAAACGTACATCTCCTGATACAGGATCTTGACCAATGAGAGCGATGAGAAGTCCAATACAAGCGCTGAGCAGTCCTCGAAGTACTTTGCCTTCGGAAATTGCAGCCACAGCGCAAAGCCCCAAACAGGCTAAAAAGAAAAATTCTGGAGGTCCAAACTTAAGTGATAGATTCGCCAACGGTTCAAATGCGACGATAAGGACCATCGTTCCGAAGAGCCCTCCGAGGACAGAGGCAAAGAGGGCCGCATAAAGCGCTTGGTTTGCTTTCCCTTGTTTGGTCATTGGAAACCCATCAAAAGCCGTGGGAAGTGAGGAGGGCGTGCCAGGGGTGTTAAGGATGATGGCGGAGTTGGCTCCTCCGTAAAGCGCAGCTGTATAGATTGCTCCGAGCATACTCAACCCGGTAACAGGACCAAAAGCGTAAGCGATCGGCAACATTAGTGATATGGCCATTACGGAGGACAGGCCCGGAAGGGTTCCCACAACGATGCCTCCTACGATAGCCAAGGCCATAATCAGCAGCGTTTGTGGATCTAGTAAGTCTAAAAATCCTGGTAGGAGTAATTCCATGATCAATTACAATCCTGTCTTCTCCAAGACCTTTTGAGCTTTTATCTGAAAGTCCTCTAGATATGCAGTTACCTCTTCTCCACTCAACCATGAGGGTTCATTGCCGACCTTTCGTAGATCGGCCTGAAAGTCATCATTATCGAAAATGGTTTTTAGTCCTTGTTTAAGCCGCTCGAGTTGGAATGTTGCCATTCCTGCTGGTGCCAAAATAATACGACCGGTTCCGGAATTCATAGGGATTCCTTGTTCGATCATCGTTTGGATGGTGGGGATTATTTTTAGCCGCTTGTCTCCTGATATTGCGAGAAACCTGGTTTGTTTCATAGAGCCATGAAATGGAGCTAACCCGCCAATTCCTACATCGACCTGGTTGCCCAGGACTGCGCTGGCCAGTTCCGTTCCGCCGGCAAAGATTACCACGCTTATATCAATGCCTTGCTCATCGATCATAGCGAGAGTCGCGAGGTGGTTTCCTCCTTTGGGTTGAGATATTCCCAGTCGCAGTTTTCCTGGGCGCTTCCTCGCTTCACGGAGGAATTCTTTCATATTAAAAAATGGACTGTCCTGACTGGTCGCAAAAACATTGGCGTCAAAGGCAATTTGTCCAAGCACAACAAGATCGTTTTGCTCGTAATTTGCTATGCCGGTCATATGGCCGAGCACGAGGTCCGGTGTATTGTAGGTGGCCAATAGGTAACCATCCGGTTTTGTGTTGGCAAGAAATCGAAGTCCAAGATGACCACCGCCACCCGGCTTATAAACAAAGGTAAAGGTAGAGCCAAATTCTTCTTTGGTATAGGCATCTAAAACACGCGCAATCCGATCACTACCACCGCCTGGTTTAAAGGGCACAATTATTTTAATCGGTTTCCCTGGATATGAGGCCTCAGGAGAACCTTCGTTTGTGAATGGTTTTATCAGCAATATGAGTAAAACCAATATACCAAGGCTAATAAGAAGGCGGTAGAGCTTTGGCAGGGTCATTTTTCTTCCTGGACGAAGTCCGGCTCCTGTCCGGGGGCTGGAGAATTGATAAACGTGCCCTGGGCTAGTACCTTTTCACGTCCACCAAAACGTGCGATTAATGCAGCTTGGCTCTCTTTGGCGATTCGATCTGTTTCTTCCGGATCCAGATGAGTTCTCAGCTCTTCTTCCATGGATTGAAGGAGCGCCGCGTGTTCGCTATTCAGTGCTAGATTGTCGCTTTCCATTGGATCGTTTACTACATCGAAAAGTTGATTGGGCGAGTCGAGGTAATAGATCAGTTTGTAAGGACCTTTTCTTAACAGGTACCAAGCGTTGCATGAGCCCACCGCGTGATATTCACTGATCACAGATCGTTCAGCGTGTTCCCCGTTTTGAATTACATGAAGCGAAATACCATCGGTGGTGTCATCGGGGTGGGCTGTTTTCCCAGTGACCATTTCCATTAAAGTGGGGTGGAAATCGACTAAAGAGACCGGTGTATCAATGACTTTTCCTATTGGAATATTGGGGCCTGACATCACCAGTGGAATGGATGCGGAATCTTCGTGCATAGTAAATTTTCCAAAGAGCCCTCGTTGGCCCAGACTCTCACCGTGGTCCGAAGTGTAAATTACGCTTGTGTTGTCGGAGAAGCCGGTAGCCTGAAGAGTTTTGAGTACTTCGCCGATGCGTTCGTCCATGCTGTTGATGGTTCCATAGTAAGCAGCAGCGACTCGTTTGTATTCGTCAGCCGTGAAAGGAGTGTCGATATCGAGGACCCGGCGCAGTTCGTTGAGCGATGGATTGTCGGGCCACTCTGAAAACTCACCTTGGAAGGGGAATGGAATATTCTTTTTATAATAATGATCAAAGTGTTCGAGTCTAGCTGTGTAGGGAGGATGTGGGCACACAAAGGAAACGAAAAGTATCCAAGGTTTTTCATTATTTGAACGGGCGGCATACTGTAACCAATCACTGGCTGTATCTGCAATTTTCTGATCGTAGTCCAGGTATGAAGACTTGCCTGCTCCCGCCGAGGCGATACCGTCATGATTTCCTGAGCGAACCGGGATGTTCTCACGAAGGCTCGATTGAGGATCGCCGATGCCATTGACAACATTCAAAGGGATATGGTGGGTGGAGAATCCATCCTGGTTTTTCTCATCTTGATAATGAAGTTTACCGATGGATTCAACACGATGACCGCGATCAATCAGTTCATGTCCCCAACCTCGAACAGCTCCATCGTAAGGGTGAGAATTGTCCCAGTAGCCGTTGTTGTGTGTATATTTGCCTGTGGCTAAGCACGCTCTGGCTGGAACGCATATTGGGGACGGTGTGTATGCGGCCGAGTAGCGGGTTCCTCGTTTAGCAATACTATCAATGTTCGGTGTGCGAATCAGATCGTTCCCGTAACAACCGGTGATGTCACGAGCATGCTGATCAGACATAAAGAAGAGGACATTGGATGCTTTCATAAATAGGGTAGGTGAGTCGGAATAAATTGAACGAGCCTATATCAGTTTCACTAATGACTCTTCGACGCCGTTGGTTGATAAGACCTGAAGATTGTGAACGTACTTCACATCTGGATTTTGGTAAGTCCAAACGATTTGTTTATCGCGGTTTACCTCAATCATTTTAAATCCATCCGTGGCTTGGTTTCCATAACAAGAAACCAGGAAGTTTCCATTCTTTAAAACCTGTAATCCACAGACATCTTGAAGGACTCCTCCCAGTTCGTCGTTTGATAGATGCCAAATAAGTTCTCCGCTTTTATCAAACACCACCATGCGATTTCCCGACGCGCAGGTAATTACAGTTGATCCATTGTCTAGGCGGCTTGCCGAAAAAGTCCCATTTTTGGCTGCTGGTCCTCCAAGTTCCGGAAGGTCGACTCGAAACGTGTGAACAACTAGTCCGTTCTTATCATATTCTTTGGCAAATGGCATGATTCGATGAGGTACCAGGTAATTTCCATTGGTCAGTTTTCTAGCCATGCGCGTCTGCATGTGAATGTTGTCCGTTTCGGGTTGAATAGAAATTACGGCAGTAACCGTTCCAGTTGAATCCACTTCTACAAGTCTGGGTGATTCGCCAAGCTCGGTCACCAAAGTCTTTCCATTGGGCAGACGTTGAGCACTCATGATTTCGGAATTAACGTTTTGAGTATACGTCCAGATAATTTCCTTAGCCGAAGTTAATTCTATAACACGTTTTGGATAGGTGATCAGATAATTTCCATTCGGGAGCTTGGTTATATCTTTGGACCTATCGTCATAACTCCACGTAATTTCGTCTTGTTCGTTAAACTCAAAAGTCTTTGGTCCGCTTATGACAACCGCGTGCCGAATTCCAAAGTCGTTTTTTTGTTGGCTCCACAAGTTATTCGTTAGCAGTAGAGTAAGGATTATGAAATATTTCATGGTGTATGGAGACGTTTCACCAACGGTATCTATGAACGAATAGTTGAAAAGGATTAAAGTTCTTTCACTAGTCCTTCGCAGTTTTAGCTGTGCGACTTTTAGAAGCTTGAGAAATAATTATTCCAGTTTAATTCCGTATCCATGATGGTTGATTTGGCAGAATATGCTCTGATCGAGTTACCCAAACTGGCCCATGTGATTTGTTAGAGCGATTGGTTGGGCCACGAAGGTTCGCCATCCTTGCAGGATATGAATGCTATCCTATTTTCAGCATCTTCACAGAAACCCCTTAACTCTTTTTCAGAAAAACTGGTGGTATTAGTTCCTACGATTGAATCGGTCAGGTGAGCGCATTACTTGGGATCGATGAAGATCAGGGCTTTGCAATTATTTCTTTCACCAATCTCCTTTAATACCGTGCCTAATTGAAAACTGGTTTTTTGAATATCGTTGAGCTGGGTATCGTGTGAAACCAGATGGTTTAGTTCGTTGAAAGAAACGCTGTTCCCTGCCAATAAAAACACCAGGGTGTCTCGACTATCGATTCCTTTAATGAAGTGTTTAAGCGCAACCTCAATAGCCGGCTTCGTTGCGTCCGAGCCTAGTAGCTTAACACAATTTACAGGCTCTGCTCCAAGAGCCTGCAAGGCTTCCACAAATTTTCTGCAATCGTTCTCAGCGAAATGAGCAGTGGAAAACTCGGTGTGCTCATAATGTACAACTGCAACGGCGAATACATGGATGCGAGGTCTCATGGGTATTATACGTCTATAGGTTATTTCGCTTCCTGGTGTTTAGAAATAACAAAGAGCAGCATTAAAGATAGTAAGGTTTTGCGAATGGATTTGGTGAAAATGACAATCAATGTATCTGAGACGTGATGACCACAAACAATTCTGTATTTATTTTCGTCACATTTTTTCATTTGGCTCCATTTTCTTTTTGCAAGGATAGAAAGATGATTCAACAGTTTGCCAAGGAAACAAATCTTATATGCCACCGAATACAGATAATCCAAATTCCGAAACAGCTGCTTCATTCGATTCGCCGCTTTTCTGTAATCTGGATGCGCACCGCGTTATGCTACAGGCGATCATTGATCACTCGCCAGCCGACATTTATTTGAAAGATTTGGAAGGCAAGTATTTGTTGGTGAATCGAAATTTTGGTGAAAGAGTCGGGATGGACCCGTCGGTGGTGATTGGAAATACCGTCCACAATTATTTTACCAAATCTGAAGCTGATCAAAAATCAGCGAACGATGAGATTGTTGCACGCGAAGGAAAGTCACGGCAATTTGAAGAGATCGTTACTATGGACGACGGACCTCACACGCTATTGTCGGAGAAGTTTACCATTCGCGATGAGAATGGTAAGATTTATGCGGTGTGCGGGATATCGACGGATATTACCTCGCGCAAGGCGTACGAGAAAAAATTGCGCCAACTAAGTCAGCAAATACAGCAGCAGGGCCGGACGCTAGAAACCGTGTTATCGTCTTCACCGAACCTTGTTTACATGTTCGATAGCCAAGGACGTTTTCTTTATGCTAACCAAGCTGGTGCAGCCAACTTTGGAGTTCGTCCTGTTGATATTATTGGAAAAACTCTCAAGTCGCTAAAACTGCCTGAAGGAGTTTTCGAACCTTTCATGCTGCACCTCGTTCAAGTTTTTAAGACTGGGAAAACGATTAAAGACCAATTGGAGTTTAGCTCACAAGTCAGTATTCAGGAACTCTCGTATACCTTAATTCCCATCATGGATATTCGGGGTAGGGTGGTTAATGTAATCGCTTATGTGAACGACATCACCCTGGACCGAGAGAAAGATCGTATGCTGAAAAGCCAAACGCGGGAAATTAACCGGTCGAATGAGGAGTTGGATGAATTTGCGAAGATTGCTTCTCATGATCTAAACGAGCCACTTCGCCTGGTTCAAAGTCATTTAAAAGCACTTAATGAATCTTTGGCTGATTCCCTTTCAGATGATTCGAGGAAGCACCTTGAATTCAGTTTGGAGGGTGCCGGTCGTATGAAAATTCTAATCGACGATTTGTTGAAATACTCTCGGGTGGGAATTGACGTTGGGCAGTTTCAACAATTGAAGATGAACGAAGTGCTCGATACTGTTGAACGGGACCTAAAGCTTCGTATTCAGGAATCGGGAGCAATCCTCACGATTGAAAAACTTCCATCCCTCTGGGGACAGGAAGAGCAATTGGTTCAATTGTTCGTTCAGTTAATTTCCAACGGGCTACAATACAATAAATCTGCTCATCCTAAAATTGATATCTCAGTTGAGCAGCTTAACGAGATGTGGGTGTTTCAAGTTAAAGATAATGGCGTCGGAATTGAAGACAAAGAGTTGGAGCGCGTATTTCAAATATTTCACCGTGTCCATACTCATAGCGATTATCCAGGTACGGGAGTAGGTTTAGCTATTGCGAGGAAGATCGTACAACAGCACGAAGGCACGATTTGGGTGAATTCCGAAATCGAGCAAGGGTCGTCATTTTTCTTCACCCTACCTATTCGCCACAAGGGTAGTCATCAGATGATGATTAATTTGTTTGGGGACTCCATAGAAGACGAGGATTGATCCCTTCTTGAATTTTTTGGAATGCTTCGGATTGGCTGCCAGGTTACTGGCTTAGATGGCTTTTTATAAAGCCAGGCCTATTTGTCGTTATGGACAATGCGCCCCAGTTCTTAAAACGTTCGGCGATATCTGGGTCATCAACTGTCCATACATGATATTCGAATCCTTGATTTAGGATGGTCCTTATGTAGGACGCCATGATCTGTTTGCGGGTTGAGCTAAAACCATCGGCTTGTATGTCGCGCAAAATCGTTAATGCCATTTCTGGAGTCGGTGTTAATTCACCGGTGCTAGTTTCTTTGAAGTCAGATAGCCAGCATGCCTTAAATTGAGGGGCTTGCGTTTTTATTTCACGGATAACCTCCTTATCAAAGGCGATGACCACAATTTGCTCGTTCTTCAATCCGGATTTCTTGATTTCCTCCAGGAGATTCGGGACAATCTCTTTTCCGCACTTCACTTCGATATAGATTTTTTTATTAGTCGGAATGGTAGCTAGCACATCGGCAATGATAGGGATTCTGGTTCCCTTGTATTTTTCACTGTGATGGCTGCCGACATCGAGTGTGAGAATTTCTTTTAATGTTTTATCCTTTACTGCGCAACTTTTTCCGGAAGTGGTTTTTGTATCCCTATCGTGGACGCAGACGATGTGCCCGTCCTTAGTTAAATGAAAGTCGCCTTCTATGGCGTCTGCTCCTTGCCTCCAGGCCAACTCGAATGCCGGAAGCGTATTTTCTGGTGCATCTTTAGACGCCCCTCTATGGGCAACTATCAATGGTTCAACAGCTTGAGAATTGATTGCGGTCATTAGGAGAATGATGGAGAAGAAAAGTGGTTTCATTATTTTTAAATGGGTGCGTCAACAGAGATTTATTGAACATCTATCACTGGGGCGGGTAAACCAAAATTAATTCTCGCACTTCACTAAGCCCGATTGGAGTTATTATTTCTCCACTGAGCGGAACTAACCTATTCTAGAAAAACAAAAAGCACTACCTTTAACGGGTAGTGCTCCTTGGATTTAAAGTCTTCGGCTAAACTATTTGCGGTTTAAGGCAAAAGGCTCAGCTCGATAAAGTTCTAAAGGCTCGATAATTCTTTTGGATATCAAGGAGCCAATTTCCTCAATGACTTATTGGTTGTGTTGAAACTAGATGGGTCTAACATCAACGGCACATGGGCCTTTTTGGCCTTCGCCTACTTCGTATTCAACTTTTTGGCCTTCATCTAAAGATGCGCGACCAGATGTTTGGATTCCTGAATGGTGAACAAATAGGTCTTTTCCTCCGTCATCCGGAGCAATAAAACCAAAACCTTTTTCATCATTGAACCACTTTACTATACCTGTACTCATAACTTACTTTTTTCTTATTAGATTTATATCTGTTTTCCGAGCAACGTGCTTTTCTAAACAGGTGCAGAAGAGAAATGTTAAGATTTATGGAAAAGGCAAGGGTGAACATACTCTTAAAATAAGCCGATAAAACGCCGTATTCTTAGGGTCTGCGGGGATTGGTGAAGCGATTTGTATACGTGAGTCAGGAACTTTTCTCTGAAATATGATGGTAATGGGCTTTTAATTGCGGTTTTAAGTTTAAACTGAAGGAATTAAAAAATAAGGGTGATTGGCGTCGTTCATTGCCTGGAAATAGTAAATTTTCATTTGACCCTCGATGACCCTCACCAATCGTACCGTTGATGGAACTAGGTGCATTGTTTGATTGGGACGGCGTAGTTATTGATTCTTCCAAGGCGCACGAGGAAAGTTGGTGTATGTTGGCTGAGGAAATTGGGAAGCCGTTGGCAGAGGATCATTTTAAACGCGGATTTGGCCGGAAAAATCAGGTCATTATTCCTGAGATTTTAAATTGGTCGAACGATTCCGTCGAAATCGAAAAATTGGGAAATCGGAAAGAAGAGCTTTATCGCGAGATTATTGCGGAGAAAGGGGTGGATCGAATTCCTGGAGTTGAGGTATTTCTGCAACAATTGAATGAAGCAGGCATCAGCTGTGCGGTTGGATCTTCGACACCTCGTAAGAATGTTGAAACGATATTGAGCATGGTAGGTTTTGGGTCGTATTTTAAAGCGATTGTATGCGCCGAAGATGTTTCTCAAGGAAAACCACACCCTGAAGTGTTTCTTACCGGGGCCTCCCAAATTGGATGTGATCCTGCAGCTTGTGCCGTGTTTGAGGATGCCTATTTCGGACTGCGTGCTGCCAAAGCCGGTGGAATGAAAGCTATTGCTCTCGCCACGACGCATCTTAGCTCTGGGCTTGAAGCTGAATCTCCCGATTTGATTTTAGAAAATTTTCTAGAGTTTAACGCGGAAAAGTTCATTGGATTGTTTGAGCGCTAAATTATCTTTAGAAACAAAATCTAAATTGGCTTAAAATATAAGGTATTCTTCCTTTGTGTTCTTTGCGTAATCCGTAGTTAATCTTCTTATCTCAACAGTATCACTTGTGATCTGTTAATTCCAATCGTCACCGTTTATGTCTCAAAAAAAGAAATTATCCCTAACTGCAAAAATTCTGATCGGTATGGTTTTTGGCATACTATTGGGAAGCCTTTTAAACGAATCATACTCCAATGAAACCTGGGTAAAACCTTACCTGGTGGAAGGGCTATTTGGAACGTTTGGGACCATTTTTATTAACGCTCTCAAAATGCTGGTGGTACCTTTAGTATTGGTATCGTTAATCTGTGGAACGGCCGCCCTCGATGATGCTCGTAGGGTAGGGACCGTTGGAGTCAAAGCGGTTAGCCTCTACTTACTAACTACCGCCATCGCCATTACCATGGCTCTGGTTTTTGCCCTCATAGTGAATCCCGGAAAGGGGATTGATCCGGACAAGTTTATTGAAAAGGAAATACTTGAGAAGTCTGACGTTGAGAAGCAGGTCGTATTATTGGAAAACGAGCTGGATACCGTAAAGACTGTTATTAATGAAGTTGCTACTAACCAACTTCAATTGGTTCCACCTTTTCAGTTGGATGAAAAAAAAGAGGAGACGGCAGTTTCGACCTTTGTCCCAGGAAAGGCTCCTCCTTTGAAAGATGTGATTATCAACATATTTCCCAGCAATCCCTTTCAAGCGATGGTCCAAGGCAATATGTTACAGATTATCGTTTTTGCAGTGCTTTTCGGATTAGCGCTCACGATGTCAGGAGATCGTGGAAAGCGTGTGCTAGCCATATTCCAGGATCTCAATGAAGTGGTAATGAAGCTAGTTATGATTCTCATTGAATTAGCTCCTTACGGCGTATTTTGCCTGGTCAGCAGAACGTTTGCGACTCAGGGCTTTGATGCGATTTGGCCGTTGGCAAAGTATTTCTTTTTGGTTGTGGGTGTGTTGATTATTCATGTGGCAGTTGTCTATCCATTACTGTTAAAGCTTTTTACTGGATTGAATCCAATAATGTTCCTGCGCAAAATGCGAAATGCCCAAGTATTCGCGTTTAGCACAGCTAGTAGTAATGCCACTATCCCCGTAACTTTGAGAGCGGTTGAAGATCGTATTGGCGTGGACAACTCTGTCGCATCTTTTACGGTTCCGCTGGGTGCCACGATCAATATGGATGGCACGGCTATCATGCAAGGTGCGGCGACCATCTTTATTGCCCAGGCTTACGGAATAGACCTTACTTTAGGAAATTTATTAACGGTCATCTTCACCGCTACTATTGCATCGGTAGGAACAGCTGGTGTTCCAAGCGCAGGACTCATTATGTTGTCTGTGGTGCTTACACAGTTGGGTTTACCGGTTGATGCGATTGCGATCATCTGGGGTATAGATCGACTTCTCGATATGGTGAGAACTTCTGTTAATATTACGGGTGATGCCATGGTCACCACTATAGTGGGAAAGTGGGAAGGGCAGTTGGATGTCGGCACTTTCAATAAAAATATAGCGCCGGACGGCACTATAGAGCAATAGAGCTCCGAATTTTTAAATGGAAGGTTCTAAACCATTTAAGTTGGCTGCCGATTACACACCCGGTGGCGACCAGGCTGAAGCCATCGAAACCTTGGTGAAGTCTATCAATGACGGAAATCGTTTCCAGACCTTGCTCGGAGTTACAGGATCCGGCAAAACGTTTACCATGGCCAATGTGATCGAAACGATTCAACGACCGACCTTAATTATTTCTCACAATAAAACCCTGGCTGCTCAATTGTACTCGGAGTTTAAAAACTTTTTCCCAGAAAACGCCGTCGAGTACTTTGTGAGTTATTATGACTACTATCAACCCGAAGCCTACGTTCCTTCGACTGATACCTATATCGAAAAGGACTCCTCGATTAATGACGATATCGAGCGATTACGAATAGCGGCCACGAGTTCGTTGATTAGCCGAAAGGATGTGCTGGTGGTTGCGAGCGTTTCTTGTATTTACGGGCTGGGATCTCCCGATGATTTTAAGGCGCTCATGATTTCAATTAGAGTAGGGGACGATATAGGTCGCGACGCGCTCCTTCATCGCATGGTGGATAATCAGTATAATCGAAACGATGTGAGCCTGACTCGTGGTAATTTTCGAGTTCGGGGAGACGTAGTGGATATATTCCCTGCCTATATGGAAACGGCCATACGGGTTGAGTTTTGGGGAGATGAAATCGAAAGCGTTAAAGAACTGGATCCTTTAACTGGCAATACCGCCGCTTCATTAGACTATTTCGACTTGTACCCAGCTAATCAGTACGTTACAACCAAGGATAAAATCGACGGTTCGGTTGGGGGTATTCGCAAAGAGCTTGAAGCGCGCATTGCTTATTTTGAATCCAAAGGTTTGTTGTTGGAAGCTCAGCGAATAAGTATGCGGACCGAGTATGATCTGGAGCAGCTTAAGGAGTTGGGGTTTTGCAGTGGCATTGAGAATTATTCACGTTGGTTTAGTGGGCGTAAACCCGGCGAACGACCGTTTTGTTTGATCGATTTTTTCCCGGACGATTTATTGATTATCCTGGATGAGAGTCATGTTTCTTTGCCCCAGATCGGTGGGATGTATGAAGGCGATCGATCCCGAAAAGCTACCTTGGTAGAGCACGGTTTTCGTTTACCATCGGCCATGGATAATCGTCCCATGAGCATGGAAGAGTTTTTGGTTTTGGCCAAACAAGTTCTGTTTGTTTCTGCTACGCCACGGCCGTTCGAAATGCAAAACTCCACAGTAGTGGCCGAACAAATAATTCGACCAACAGGTCTTTTAGATCCGGTTATGGAGCTCCGGTCTACCAAGGGTCAGGTGGAGGATTTGATTGGAGAAATCAAATCATCCGTTGATCAAAAGGAGCGAGTCCTAGTTACGACCTTGACGAAACGGATGTCTGAAGACCTGACCACGTTTTTTCGTGATGCGAAGGTGCGCGTTGAGTATCTTCATTCCGATATTGATGCGGTTGAACGCATTGAAATATTGCGACGTCTTCGCGCAGGTGATTTTGATGTCCTGGTGGGTGTAAATCTTCTGCGTGAAGGATTGGACCTTCCAGAAGTTGCTTTAGTCGCAATTCTGGACGCAGACAAAGAAGGGTTCTTAAGAAATTATACAAGTTTGGTTCAAACCGCCGGTCGAGCGGCACGGCATGAAAAGGGCCGTGTTATTCTGTATGCGGACAAAATGAATGACTCTATTCAGAAAACGATTGAAGTGACGGCTTACCGGCGGGAACGACAAGAGGCTTATAACGCGGAACATGGGATTACTCCTAAAAGCATTCGGCGTGGGATTCAGTCCAGTCTTATTTATAAGGGTAAGAAAGAAGAATCTAATCTTGTTGCTGAAACACTGGGGACGGACGAGCGTAAACAAGTCATCGCCGAAATGGAGCAAGAAATGCTTCAGGCTGCCGAGAGTTTGGAGTTCGAACGGGCGGCATTGCTGCGAGATCAAATTTCACTTCTTAAATCCGGCAAAGATTCCACGAAAAATAAAAATAAGAACTCCAGGGGATACGGTCGAAGAAAAAGCAGAAGGTATTGAACGTGATATTGTGATTTGATAGCTTGTTATCTCTCTCATTTTTTATCCTACTTACCCGAATGAACCCCAAGCAAATTTTCAAAGTCTCCCTTTTCTTTGTTTTTTCAATACACTCGCTGATCGCGGCAGATAAACCGAATATTTTGTTTATTATGTCGGACGATCATACGGCTCAAGCAATTGGAGCCTATGCGACTTTATTAAAGGAATTGGACCCAACCCCGACTATCGATACTCTTGCCGAAGAAGGAATTCTGTTTGAGAACGCATTTAATACCAACTCGATCTGCACCCCTTCAAGAGCTTGCATTATCACAGGGCAGTATAACCACATTAATGGTGTTTTTGATTTAAACGGGAACATCAAACCGGATAAGCAAATGTTGCCTATCCAAATGAGAAAAGCCGGTTACCAGACTGCGATGATCGGTAAGTGGCACCTAAAACAGGAGCCCAATTTTGATTACTACAAAGTGCTTCCCGGGCAGGGGAAATATTTCGATACCGAGCTAAGAACTCAGGGAGACAAACCTTGGCCTGAGAATGTTGAAGTTCATAAAGGGGAGCATTCTTCCGACGTCATTACTGATGCCACCTTAGACTGGTTTAAAAATGAGCGGGATCCGAACAAGCCGTTTTTCATCTGCCACCAGTTTAAAGCCCCTCACGATTATTTTGAAAATGCTACTCGTTACCAATCCTACCTTGCAGATGTGGAAATCCCTGAACCTGCCACCTTGTATGATGTACCCAAGACATGGGGTTCAATTGGCACTCGTGGTTCCAATGATGAGCTAACGCCGCACATTGGAACTTCCATTGGGAAGCGCAACCCTCGCCGTTCCTATGCCACTCATCTTTTTGCGAAATTCCCAGAAGAGTATCCAGCCGACTACGACCCTGCCAAGTTGAGCGAAGTTGAAACGACCCGAATTTCATACCAGGCCTATTTAAGAAAATATCTCCGCTGTGTTAAAGGTGTGGATGATAATCTTAAAAGACTTTTCGGTTACCTTAAAAAAGAAGGTCTCTTCGATAATACTGTGATTATCTACACCGGCGATCAAGGATTCTGGTTGGGTGAAAAGGATTTTCAGGACAAACGTTGGGCCTATGATGAATCACAACGTATGCCCTTTATCGTGCGTTACCCCAAGACCATACCCTCTGGTTTTCGTAGCGACGCAATCATCGAAAATGTAGATTACCCTGCATTGATGCTTGATTTCGCCGGAGCTAAAATTCCGAAAAGTGTTCAGGGTAAATCATTTCGTGAAATTTGCGAAACCGGCCGAGAGCCCGCTAGTTGGAAGGACGCGGCCTATTATCGGTATTGGATGCACATGGCGCACCACGATAACCCGGGCGAAATGGCGATGCGCACAAAAAACCATAAGTTGATTTATTTCTACGGCACCAATTATAAGGGAGAGTATCAAACACCTCCAGGTTGGGAGCTTTACGACCTACAGCGTGATCCCGATGAACTGAATAATGTCTACGACAATCCCGCCTATGCGGATATTCGGGACCGCCTTAAAGACCAATTTGCAAAACTCCGCAAAGATGTTGGAGACGATGGTTCGCATTATCCTTCTACCGAGAGAATCGTTCAGGAGTTTTGGGACTACGATGCCACTGATAAACAAAAGGCCATTCAGATATCTCACAAGTTCTTGAAAATCCGGGAAGCCGAATTGGCGAAGGTGGCCAAGTAAACATTGATTCGTTTCTGAAACTCATTTTTCTTTGAATCTTCTATGGATCTAAAACTTAAAAATAAGAAAGCGTTTGTTACGGGTGCTGGATCTGGAATTGGTCAGGCGATCGCAATTCGATTTGCTGAGGAAGGCGCTCAGGTTTTCATTTTGGATCTGAACGAAGCAGGAGGAAAAGAAACCGAGGCCGCCATCGTTGCAACGGGAGGCAATGCGAGTTTCCACCGCCTGGATGTTTCAGATGGTGAAGCCGTAAAGCAGCTATTTAACGACCTGGGACCCGCCGACATACTGGTCAACAACGCAGGAATCGCTTCCATCGGAAACGTTGAAAATACCTCTCCTGAAGAGATGGATAAAATCTATGCCGTTAATATTAAGGGACCCTACAATTGTCTCCATGCTGCGATCCCGGGCATGAAAGCCAATGGGGGTGGGGCAATTCTCAATATGGCCTCCATCGTGAGTAAGATTGGGATTGCAGATCGCTTTGCCTATTCGGCTAGTAAAGGAGCCGTATTCGCTATGACCCTTTCAGTAGCCAAAGATTATTTGGTAGATGGAATTCGTTCCAACTGTCTTTGCCCGGGACGAGTGCATACCGCTTTCGTAGATGCGTATCTGGAGAAAAACTACCCGGATAATAAAGAAGAGATGTTCAAAAAATTATCCGAATTTCAGCCTATCGGCCGTATGGGAAAACCTGAAGAGATTGCGGCTTTAGCCGTCTTTCTCTGCAGCGAAGAAGCCTCATTCATAACTGGTAGTGCCTACGATATAGACGGTGGCTCTATATTGTTGAGGTAGGGCGCATCTGTTGAAAGTAGCGTAGGCATCTTGCCTGCGTATTAGCATAAAAGGCCATTATTTATTCAAAACAGTGCCTCTCGATCGACTTCAGAATCAGTGTCGAAAAGGAGTCTCGAATCTCAATATGGGAACACTGCCAAGATGCCATATCCTTATACACATCCTGTGTGATTTGAAAAAATCCATTGCTAGGTTGTAGGAGAGGAGCTTGCTCCCGATTCTGCGACTCCAAGGACAATCCTATCGGGAGCAAGCTCCCTTCCTACATTGATATAAACGAGAATATTGGTGTAGAGTACCCCTCTACCGCAAATGGGTAAAAGGCACAGGCAAGATGCCCGTGCCACTCTATTTGAGTTTTCCTCTAGCTACCAAATTGTTCATCCTGTGCGCTACGTCCACTAATCCATCAATGGTACACTGAGTATAACTACGTCCGTCTCGTGTATCAATTCCGTGCCCGGGATCGGCTTCGCGCAGACCGGCGAGAGCGGGGTCTTCATGATGAAAGAGTTCGACCAAGACTATTTCCAAGGTTCCGGTTTCAGCGCAAGCGGTGAGTAAATGACCAATCCAGCCATCATCTGTGGATAGGCATCCTCTAGTAGTTGGCGCCGATGCGTGGAACATGCTGATGCCGCCTTGTTCTCCAATTTCTTTTATCGCCGCTACGTTCTCCTCCATGCTCAAAGCCGAGTCGCCGCAATGGGCCGCATCAATGATCACCTTGAAAAAGGAATGACCAAGCGCTTCGTTCATGGCGCTGACCGCCTTGCAGGCTTTGCGCACATCTGTGAATGTTTGAAATTCGATGCCGCGTAGAAACTCGATATGCCAGGCTTTTATGCAACTCCCCAAAGCGTCTGCTTCGCGAACCGCGCGGGCGTGCAATTTTCCAAGTTGGACAACTGCCGCATCAAAAGCTTCACCGGTGAGTTCCAGAGCTCCAGGTTTCATCCACTCCTCCAGGGACGTTGATGATACGTGTTCGATGCTGTATTTTTTAGCTGCCTCGAGCCCTGCTACCAGCATAGGCGCAACAATATCTTCATCGGCCGGATCCATTGGATTGCCTCCCGCAATCATCATTATGGTCTGGGGTTTTAGCCCCATAGATTTGATTCCAGTGAACAATTCATCGCAATCTTCTTCATTTAATCCTGGGAAGAAAGGAACCTGAACGGATGCCATTAGGACCGGCGACTGTTACTGTATTTGCGCAATTTCGACGATGGATAGCAGACGTCCGTCTTCGCCTCGAGGCAATTTGCCGACTTCGTCTGGAACGAGCCCGCCTACAAATTTGATATGAGTTAGGACGACGCCTAGATCGACCGAAGTTTTCAGGGTAATAGATGACATGGTCTACGAAGTTGATACACTCCTCGTAGGAATTCCAGCTTCATTTTAATTCAGCACAAAATTACAGTCAGGTAGGGACTCTTTTAATTGAGCCAATACCGAATCTTCGTATAAATCCGTTTGAAATAGGTAGAGGTTTTTCAGTTGGGTCAGCTTGGAAAGCTCACTCACCTGGGCGACACTGAGTCGTGTGCCGTAAAGATTTAACGATTCGAGCTCTGTGAGTGCTGAAAGCTTACTGATTTGCTCTCCCTTAATCTTGGTGTTGCTCAAGTTCAACGAACGAAGATTCACAAATGTGGAAAGAGTCTCCAGTGCTTGGTCCGTTAATTGAGTGTTACTGAAATCGGCTTCAACTACATTGGCCGAGTAGGTGGACAAATTTTCCAGTGATTGATCAGTGAAAGTCTTTTGAACTGCGAACGTTTCGATGGAGAATTTTGAAGAATCAGATTCGATTGGTATAATAAGGATTCCCATATCACTTTGAAGTTGAACCATATTTTGATAGAGTAGTTCTCTTTCTTCTTCTCGTCGCTCCAGTTCCTCTTCTGAGACCATGGAATCAAAAACAGTCTGAAAATAACCATAAACGGATGGAGGAATCTCACTGTATTCGGCAATGGTTTTGGAAGGATCAGCACCCTCCTGGATCCACCAACCAACAACTTCAACTTCTACATCGGAGAGCGGTGGTTTCCCGTCAGTAGGCATGAAATCCTCATCGTCATGAGGTAGGGTTATCCGGAAAAAGAGCTCGCTGTCGTCTAAGTCTCCTGCGGCAATGGCGTATCCCATTTCACCTCCCTTTAGAAGCGCCTCGTAGGTCTTCATATTAAGTTCGCCCTTTTTCTTATTCGGGTTATGACAGGTATTGCAGTTTTGCTCGAAAATCTCGTGGACGACATCCTTGTAAGCGACGAGATCTTCTACCGATGCCAGGATGACCTTCTCTTCTACTTCCAATCCAAACATGGGCCGTAAGGATTTCGGCATGTATTTGGTGAGGTAGTCCTCTCCATGGGTGATGGATCCGCCATTGTGGCTGGTAATAAACAATACCGCCAAAGCAGCGACCAAAGTAACCTTATACGTCAGTTGAGTTACTAGTTTATCCCCATACAGCTTTAATAATCCTAGGCCGAGACTAAGGATTCCTAGAATCAGACTTGCACGCATGTGGAACACAACCAGTGGTTCTGAAGATCCACTTGCATAGGCAAGTAGCAATCCTGTGAATACGGCTAGTAGCGTCACCAAAATCGTTAGAACCAAAACAATAGGAATGGATTCCTTAACTTTTGATAAATAGGGGATGAAGGAAAGAAATTCAAATATCGCCAGAATCACAAAAAATCCGATGGGGAGGTGTAAGACTGCCGGATGAAATCGTCCGATGAAATTCAAGATATCCGACTGCTCTTCACCTGTAAGCGGGTTTGATAAGAAAAACGCGAACAACAGTGCTGCCAGGAAGAAACTGATGAAAGTAAGAAGTTTTTTAGTCATTCGGGTGTTCTGGCTTTATTAAGTCAGTATTTCTTTTACCACGCGTGCTTCTTCAACACCGGTTAAACTCAAGTCCAATCCCTGGTGCCTGAAGTTCAATGTTTCGTTGTCGATTCCAAATTGATTTAGAATCGTCGCATTCAAATCACGAATATGAACCGGATTCTCCGTGATATTGTAACTGAATTCATCCGTATCTCCATAGACCGTTCCTCCTTTGATTCCCGCGCCCGCGATCCACTTCGTAAAGCATCGAGGATGGTGATCGCGTCCATAATTGGTTTCTGTTAGTTCACCTTGGCAATAAATGGTCCGACCAAACTCTCCCCCCCAGACGACTAGAGTATCATCAAACATGCCGCGTTGCTTCAAGTCGGTGATGAGTGCGTAGCAAGCTTGGTCTACATCTTGGCACTGGTTCGGAAGGTCTTTAGGTAGCGCGCCATGTTGATCCCAGCCGCGGTGGAAAATTTGAGAGAAACGAACTCCTTTTTCCGCAAGTCGTCTGGCCATCAAACAATTGTAGGCAAACGTTCCAGGAACTTTTGCATCTGGGCCATAGAGGTCGAATATGTAGTCCGGTTCATCCGAAAGATCCGTCAGCTCTGGAACGGAGCTTTGCATGCGAAATGCCATCTCGTATTGGGATATACGCGCGTGTGTTTCCGGGTCTCCAAATTCATTATAAATGTCTTCATTGATTTCATTTACACCGTCGAGCATGTCTCTTCGGAGTTCACGGCTTACTCCATGTGGATCTGTTAGGTAAAGAACCGGATCGCCTTTTGATCGCAGACTCACTCCCTGGTGTTCGGAGGGTAGAGGACCGGCACCCCATAATCTGGAGAAAAGGGCTTGAGCTTCTTTTCTTCCGGTCCAGGTAGAATTCAAGACCACGAAAGTCGGAAGGTTTTCATTTAAACTTCCCAGACCGTAACTCAACCAGGAACCCAAGCTCGGTCTCCCAGGGATCTGGTTTCCCGTTTGAATGTAGGTAATCGCCGGATCATGGTTAATCGCCTCCGTATACATCGATTTGATGATAGCGATGTCATCGGCAATTTTTTTGGTATAGGGGAGTAGCTCACTCATCCAAGCGCCTGATTTTCCAACCTGCTCGAACTCGAAAATCGACGGTGCCACTGGAAATCTTAC
>Ga0115002_10003070_pt1 | contig 21175 bp, 22 predicted proteins | sample ArcticOcean_MG_C_8_FD_89576 | JGI IMG/M metagenome (GOLD analysis project Ga0115002, IMG submission 89576) | Marine microbial communities from western Arctic Ocean - ArcticOcean_MG_CB11_86 | ecosystem: Environmental > Aquatic > Marine > Oceanic | place: Arctic Ocean: Canada Basin | collected... | reverse complement strand
CGATCGGTTGTCCTGGTCGAGGAATACCAACCGTGGTATGGCGAGAGTGATGCAGGGCAGAATTTGCGCTTTATAGGCGTGCCAACCACGCAGCACATTCGATTGCAGTGGGACGATCGTGACGATGCCTACGGATTTAGGGTTTACCGTAGCCTGTTTGCGCCAGGCTCGACGGGCGCGCTCGGATTGCCCCTGTACGAAACACCGATCCGCCAGACCCACTTCGAAGATCGGCTCGACTTACAGCCGATCGAGTATTTTTACAGCATCGTTCCGCTGGACCGCTTGGGACGAGAACTTGACTCGGTAGAGACAATTGCAGGCTCAACCACTCGCGTGTTCACGCCAAACGAAGCCCGCGAACAAGGCCTGCTGGGTGCCGATGAAAACCCCGTTTACGGGACAGAATATAGACTGGCATTGCACCCGCTCGGCACGGACTACCTCGGGCGTGACATGCTCTCCCGGTTGATGCACGGCGCCCGTGTCTCACTTTCCATTGGCATTTTTGCGCCAATGCTCTATGTGCTTTTCGGAGTCGTCTACGGCAGTACCGCAGGATTCATGGGTGGCGCGACAGACCAACTCTTGATGAGGTTCGCGGATTTTGTCGTCGCCTTACCCTTTCTGTTGTTCATGATCCTGTTCAAAATAATTTTTGGCATTGGCCCGGGCGAGAGCGGCATCCTGCCAATGCTGTTCGCGATGGTCCTCTTGCTTTGGCCGGCGACGGCGCGTCTGGTAAGAGGTCAGATTCTACAAATCCGCGAGGAAGGCTATATCAGTGCGTCGCGTCTGTTGGGCGCCAAGACCAACTATCTGGTAATGCGCCATATGATTCCAAACACTATGGGGGTCATCCTCGTCACAATTACCTTCGCAGTCCCGTCCGTAATTTTTACTGAAGCATTTCTATCGTTCATCGGCATGGGTGTCGCGCCGCCAACCGCATCATGGGGCTCAATGTGCAACGAAGGCATTAAGACCATGCTTACCCACCCACACGAACTCATCTTTCCCGCGCTCTTAATAAGCATCACGGTACTTGCATTCAACTTGCTCGGCGACGGCCTGCGCGATGCACTCGATGCGCGTATGCGAAATCAGGAATGATCGATCAGGTGAGGCCATGACTACCAAAGAATTCAGCCCTCTATTCAGAGTTAGGGACCTCAAGGTCGAGTTCGACACATTCGGCGGAACGGTGCAAGCGGTGCGCGGCGTCAGTTTCGATCTCGATGCGGGTCAGACGCTTGCCATCGTTGGCGAGTCCGGCTGTGGTAAATCCGTAACCGTGCAAAGTGTCATGGGGCTCATACCCATACCGCCCGGCCGCATCACACAGGGTTCCGCCACATTTCGGGGTCAAGATATCTTGGCTACGAAAACCATTGCTGGCCAAGATATTCGTGGCGACCAGGTTGGCATGATCTTCCAAGACCCAATGACTTCGCTCAACCCGACGATGTCTATCGGCAGCCAAGTCGCCGAGACGTTGCAGGTACACCGAGGCCATAGCAAAAAAGCTGCCCTCGCGCGCGCGGTAGAACTACTCGAACTCGTGAAGATTCCGGAACCGGCAAAGCGCGCAAAGCAATACCCATTCGAATTCTCCGGCGGGATGCTGCAGCGTGCGATGATCGCCATGGCAATTGCCTGCGAGCCCGCGCTACTCATCGCCGACGAACCGACCACAGCGCTGGACGTAACGATCCAAGCGCAGATACTCGATCTACTTTCTGACCTTCAGCAGCAAACAGGCATGGCTATCATTCTGATCACCCATGACCTGGGTGTTGTCGCGAGAATGGCCGACGAAGTACTGGTCATGTACGCGGGCGAAGTGATCGAACAGGGCTCAGCAGATGATATCTTCTATCGATCAGCGCACCCTTATACATTAGGACTTCGCGCAGCCATGCCGCGCAACGACCGTGATGCAGAACACCGACTAACACCGATCGACGGTTCACCACCCGATCTATTCAACCCGCCACGTGGATGTGGCTACTGCGCTCGTTGCCCATATGCGATGGCGGTCTGTTTGGACAACCCTGCACCAGCCTATGATCTGTCGGAGAAGCATTTCGCCCACTGTTGGCTGCACCATTCGGACACAACCGAACAGGTGCAGGGGATCCACTATGCTGGTGTCAAAGGCCAAGGCTCATGACCGATCTCATCGAAATCACCGACCTCGTTAAGCATTTCAAGATCGGCAAGAATGAAGTCGTACACGCCGTCGACGGCATTAGCCTGAACATTGGGGAACGAGAAATCGTCGGACTGGTTGGCGAAAGCGGTTCAGGCAAGTCGACTTTCGGCAAGACTTTACTAGGCCTGCACGATAAAACGAGCGGCAGTGTATCCTTTCGAGGCGAGGCATTGCCGAACCGATACACCCCGCAAGACTTTCAAAAATATGCGCCAAGCATGCAGATGATCTTTCAAGATCCGTACTCATCTCTCAACCCGCGCATGACGGTGGGAGAAATAGTCGGCGAAGGCCTTAAGTTACACAGCAATTCAACCACCAAAGTGATCCGCGACGCCGCCGCCGAATGGCTCAGTCGAGTCGGTTTGCAAGCCGACCACATGTCACGTTACCCACACGAGTTTTCGGGCGGGCAACGCCAGCGTATCGGCATCGCGCGCGCGCTCATTCTCGAACCCGAATTTGTGGTCTGCGACGAACCGATCTCGGCGTTGGACGTGTCAGTACAGGCCCAGGTAGTTAATCTACTTAACGAACTCAAGCAATCGTTGGGGCTTACACTCCTGTTTATCGCACACGACTTGTCCATGGTCCGATATGTCAGCGACCGAATGGCCGTCATGTACTTGGGCAGCCTCGTCGAGATCGGGCCGGCTAATGAGGTTTTCTTCGATCCTTATCACCCGTACACGCAAATTCTAGTCGGCTCCAATCCGGAGCCAGATCCGATTAGCGAACGGCAAAGGAAATCAACGACGATTCAAGGTGAGATCCCGTCCCCGGTCAACGTACCGAGTGGGTGTAGATTCGCAAACCGATGCCCGCAGGCAATGGACCGATGCCATCACGAAGCCCCAGTCCTCATAACGCTAACTGAATTAGATACAGAGCGGCACATAGCGTGCCATCTCTACGAGTAGCTGTGCGACCGTCTCACCAGCCGCGCACTTAGCGCTAGCGCCCTTTAGAAGGGTCGCCTGCCGCCACCGTCGCGGTTATCTCGTTGCTTGCTTTGTGCTTCGTTGACTCGCAAAGGCCGACCATTGTGGTCTTGGCCATTTAAAGCCTCGATGGCAGCTTCAGCGCCATCTTCCATCTCCACAAAGCCAAAGCCACGGGAACGTCCCGTTTCTCGGTCTGTTATTACTGTTCCTGACGCCACAGATCCAAATTCCGAGAACATTGTCTGCAGGTCCTCATCGGTCGTAGCCCAAGCGAGGTTCCCCACGTATAGCTTCTTCACTACTCACTAGCTCCTAGTTTGACTCTCATTCTGTGCGATAGCTTGTCAACCACTTTCGCACATGCTGCCTAACGCAGCTCATCCGAGGCACCAGCCCTGGATTTCGACCAATCAGCTTTTCCCAAACTCGCAAGAATCCAAGCAGAAAATTAGTCACGTTCACATAGCGTACGCTAACGTTGAGCGCACCACAAAGCATTTTCCCGCCACGCGCCCTGTCGGAGCACCTCATCAGACACATTTTTTCCCGATCCAGGCGATGGCGGCGCCCCGAGCAGATGTATGAAACGATTTTTCTTCGCGGTGGCCTCCCGGTCGATCGGGTGCCCCGAGTTGAATTGTCCGACACAAAGGATATCTTCCCATCTAAAATAGCGGCCATCTGCGGTGAGAAGGGTGCTCTTGGAGAGCAGGAATCACCGCCTCAAGCTCTTCATAAATATTTCAAAAGTTTTGCTAATGAATCACTATTCAATAGTTGAATCGATGCTAGGGTGTGCGCACTCAAAAACGGGTATAGGGGAAAATTCGCAGGCGGCTAACAATCGTTTTAGCTGTCACTTGTGCGCTCGTAGCTTCGATTTCAAATGCAGCAGAATCGGATTGTGCAGATGTAGAAGAGATCGTGGTAACCGGGTCGTACATTAAAGGTAGTGTTGAAGACGCAGCATCGCCAATCGACGCAATTACGCGCTTGTGTTGTTCAATGGTAACCGCCAGGTGACGGCCGCGGCCAACGAGCTTTCTACGCCGTACTAGGCCTCGACCCAGTGACCTCTTCATTCTTGTCGATGGCAGTCCTCGCAGGCGTCAATCCGATGACCAATACGCCAATCCGTGGCGCGAACGGCGGGCCCAACTTCTTGTCATCGATGGGCTAACAGCTGAGCAAGCGCGGCGTGGGCGAATTTGATCAGAAGAGCGAATCCGATACGGTGACGGGCAAATCGGTTTGCGCGGCGATTTTGACTTCGCCGATCGACGCTGGATCTTTGATCTCTCCTTCGGATACACCAAAAACACAACCTTCCGGGAGAACATAACGGTCAACCGCACGAACCTAGAATTGGCACAAACGGCTTGGGCGGGCCCAATTGTGTGCCAAATAGCCGCGACGACTACGACCTGAGCTTTCAAGGTGATCCAGGCGACCCGTTTGCCGGTCCTAACGGCGGCGTATTCGGTGGAGCCCTCGGTTTTCTCTTTACCAATGCAGCCCCAGGCTACGTGCTAAACATGCGGCGTACTACATCGCTCGCATTGACCTCCACCAACCACGGTCAGGGCGATTGCTTGCTCTTGAAGCCTTTTTTGACGAAGGAAACAACCATGCCCAACGATCGACGATTGATTGACTGGATCTATCAGATCATTCCCAGATCATTCCGCTCGAGGATCGCGAGTCGCTCAATCTAACGTTCGGCATGGTTAATGCTTTCGACTCGGCTCCCCCGCGGCGCGATGATTTCGCCCAGGGCTACGATTCGACGGTGCACGACCTACGTGGCCGAGGCTACTACATGCGCTTGGTACAATCCGTCTAGCGTAATCGTTCTGGACAGGAGCGGCATCTGACGGGCTCGACCGTCAGATGCCGGCGCTTCTCACCAACTCCTACCTCGTCGCGTACCATTTGTCGCGCATACGCAGAATTGAGGCTTCACGGGTCACTGTCGTGAGATCCGCAATCGGCACCCATGCCAAATCGTGCGACTCATCGCTTACCGTATATTCGCGCGTCTGCGCACTAAGCTCGAAGCGCACGTCAAAGTGGTAATGCGCCGGTTCGGCCTTGCGCGCCGGGATTTCATGCACATCGAGATCGAAGATCGCCGTATTTAAGAGCGACACCTGCAACCCTGATTCCTCACAAGCCTCGCGCAACGCCACCTGCGCAGTGTCAGGCTCACCATCGCTGTGCCCGCCGACTTGCAACCACATATCGAGTTTCTTGTGATGTGTGAGTAAAAGGTGGGTCTTTGTGGGGTCGACCAACCACGCTGAACCGGTAATGTGGCCAGGCCAGCAATCCCGCTCAAAGCAGTTGGCGTGCCCATCGATCAATTCCAAGAAGCGACTGGACACGGCATTTTCGTGAGGATGACGCGTCACATAATCTAGGATGGCTTGGCGGAGTTTGCGTCGATGCATCGGAGTCCCTACTCTGTGCGGCTCTCATTAGGATCCGCAATAATTTCTCAACTATTTCGCAAGAAGGAGAATCATGCTAGCAGTCATCGCAAAGCTCAACGTCAAACAAGACAAGGGCACCGAGTTCGAAGAAGTCATGCTCAACCTCGCCGATCAGGTTAAGGCCAACGAGCCAGGCAATCATCTATACCAATTATGCAAGGACGCAGATGGCAACTACCTCGTCCTCGAGCTGTACGAAGATGCAGACGCGATGAAAGCCCACGGCGAATCCCAGCATTTCAGGAATGCGGGCGCAGGCTTCAAAGGCATCATGGGTGGCCCGCCGGAAATCCAACGGCTATCGGTGGTCACTCGCTAGCCATTGTAGAAATGGGGTCCCTAATTAGTGGGGAATGTCGAAAAGTTGTGCGAGTTGCTCGGTCATCGCGCCGCCCAGCTGCTCAGCGTCGGTGATCGTGACCGCACGTAGGTAGTGATGGGTGACGTCGTGGCCGATGCCAATCGCAATCAGTTCGACCGGCGAGTAGCCCTCAATCATGTCGATCGCATACTTGAGATGCTGCTCGAGATAGTTGCTCGGGTTTACTAGCAGCGTCGAGTTGTCCACGGGCAATCCGTCCGAAATCACCATGAGCACTTTACGTTGCTCAGGTCTAGTGACAATCCGGTTGTGTGCCCAGATCAGTGCCTCGCCATCGATATTCTCTTTGAGCAACTCCTCGCGCATCATCAATCCGAGGTTGCGGCGGCTGCGCGCCCACGTGTCGTCGGCGGCCTTGTAGATGATGTGCCGTAAATCGTTTAATCGCCCCGGATTGGATGGCTTTCCGGCATTGATCCATTGCTCACGCGATTGGCCGCCACGCCAAGCACGGGTCGTGAAGCCCAGGATCTCAACCCGCACGGAGCAGCGCTCGAGCGTGCGCCCGAGGATATCGGCACACATGGCTGCGATGGTAATCGAACGTCCACGCATCGATCCGGAGCTGTCGATCAAGAGAGTTACCACCGTATCGCGAAAATTCATCTCCTTTTCTTGCTTGTAGGCAAGCGGATTCATCGGATCAATAATCACCTGCGTGAGCCGGGCGGCGTCGAGGATGCCTTCTTCGAGATCGAACTCCCAAGTCCGATTCTGCTTTGCCATTAAGCGACGCTGCAAACGATTGGCAAGCTTCGATGTCGCATGCTGCAGCGAAACCAACTGTTGGTCCAAGAGTTGTCGCAAGCGCCCCATTTCCTCTGTGTCGCAGAGGTCCTCGGCTCTGATCATCTCGTCGAATTCTTCGGTATAGGGTTCGTAATTGACGCCGACGGGAATTCGACCAGCGTCGTCAGGCATGGGCGCCGGCGCTTCATCGGGGTCCGTCTCAGCACCCGTTTCATCCATGTCCATGTCAGCGTCCATTTCGACCATGGTCGCGTCGCCATCCGCGCTTTCATCCGCCATCGAGTCATCGTCGAGCACGACGTCCTCTGGACTGAATTCCGAGTCGGCGTCTTCCGCATCGTCCATCGTTTCCATTTCGTCTGGATTCGTGTCCCCTTCCGGAGGTTCGTCCAAATCGACTGGCAGGCCCAAGTCGGCAATGATGTTACGGCACATGCTGGCAAACTTAGCTTGATCGACGACATGGTCCTTCAAGGCGTCAATATCATCACCGGCGTGTTCAAGCACATGGTCGCGCCAAAACTGCACTACGTGCTCCGCACTCGGCGGCAGTTCACGACCAGTAAGCTCTTGACGCACGATCAAACCTACTGCTACCGAGAGCGGGGCTTCGGTTTCAGCGGTTATCGCGTCAAAAGCGGCCTGCTGACATTGAGCTTCGAGGTGGGCATCAAGGTTTTGCGCCACACCTTCCATTCGCAGTGCGCCGATCGACGCTATCCGCGCATCTTCTATCCATTGGAACATTTCCTGAGCAGGGCCACCGCGCGGTGCATATCGAGCGTGCAGCGCACCGTCGTGATGCCGCAACTTCAGCGCAAACTCGTCACCGATTCCACGCACGGTGTTGATTTCATCCTCAGAACAACCCACCTGCGGGAGCGGTATTCGAACCTTGTTACCTCTAGCGGTGGGCGCGCCAGGGCCAAAGCTGACTTCGAGCTCATCATCGGCTGCAAGCGCTCGCATGGTCGCAGTGGTGGCGCGCTTAAACGGCTCCAGTGGGTTGTCTGCATCGTTCATATTGTCGTAAGAATCTGGTCAGCGAGGCATTACGCAGACTGTAGCGTTATACCTCGAGTGGCGAATCCTAAATCCTCGCCCAAGCAGCGCTGATAGTATTCGGCCACGATTGGACGTTCGAGTTCGTCGCATTTATTCAAAAAGGTCACGCGGAACGCAAACCCCAGGTCGCCAAATATTTCCACGTTTTCCGCCCACGTCAGTACCGTTCTGGGTGACATGACAGTAGACACGTCACCATTCATGAAGCCCTTGCGGGTCAGGTCCGCCACACTAACCATGTTGCTGATTGTGCGCCGCCCTGCATCGGTTTCGTCATATGTCTTGGCTTTGCCGAGCACAATTTCGCACTCCGCTTCGTGCGTTAGATAATTCAGGGTCGTGACTACACTCCAGCGGTCCATTTGCCCTTGGTTGATCTGCTGCGTGCCATGGTAGAGCCCGGTCGTATCACCCAAACCCACCGTATTCGTGGTTGAGAATAGTCGAAAGTAGGGATGCGGCGTGATCACACGGTTCTGGTCAAGCAGCGTCAGCTTGCCCTCGACCTCAAGCACGCGCTGGATGACAAACATGACGTCGGGCCGTCCTGCGTCGTATTCATCAAAGACCAACGCGACGGGATGCTGGATGGACCAAGGCAATATTCCTTCGCGAAACTCAGTTATTTGTTGTCCGTCTTGCAAAACGATCGCATCTTTCCCAACAAGATCGATCCGGCTTATGTGACTGTCGAGGTTGACGCGCACACACGCCCAATTCAAGCGCGCCGCTACCTGCTCGATATGCGTCGACTTACCGGTACCATGATATCCCTGGATCATCACGCGTCGGTTATGCGAAAAGCCAGCGAGAATCGCAAGCGTAGTATCCGGGTCGAAACGATAATCGTCATCGATCGCCGGCACATGCTCGTTTCGCGTGCTAAATGCGGGCACCATTAGGTCTTGATCAATGCCAAATGCTTCCCGCACACTAACGGTCGTATCGGGGACTAACGCCGGATCCAAACCGGCAGACTGCTTATCAGCCACGGCTCCTCTCTTACTTTGATTTGGGCAAGCGGGCTATTGTAAGGAACCGACAGCAAAAAGCAGTAGGAATTGGGAAAGATCTACGCAAACATTCATTTGTAAGCAAACGCAACCCAACGTTCGCGCAGACAATTACGGAGGCGCATTAATGCGACTACTCACAAGTTTGATTCTTGGTCTTTGCGTCACGTCAACGTACGCCGACTGGCCTACGTACGGCAACGATGCTGGTTCTTCGAAGTATGCACCCTTGACACAAATCAACGCTGCAAACGTCAGCAAGCTCGAAGTCGCATGGGAGTGGTCGTCACCGGATAACCCAATCGCGGCAAAAGACCGCGCCCTCACGCCCGGCGGTTTCAAATCTACGCCACTAATGATCAACGGCGTTCTCTATACGAGCACGTCTCTCGGACACGTGGCCGCGATCGATGCCAAGACCGGTGAGTCCATCTGGATCTTCGACACCCAGACTTATGCCGATGGACGACCCACCAATCTAGGCTTCAACCATCGCGGTGTGGCGTATTGGTCCGACGGCGACGACGCACGGATTTTGATGCCGACGAACAACGCCTATTTGTGGGCACTGGATGCCAAAACCGGCAAGCCCGTGGAATCGTTCGGCAACAGCGGCCGTGCTGACCTCACCCTCGGTTTGGGCCGTGCTGTCGATCGCAAACAATATTCGGCCATATCAGCCCCTATCGTCGTCAAGGATATCCTCGTGGTCGGCTCATCCATCTTGGACGGACCACGAACACTTGAAATGCCGCCAGGACATGTGCGTGGCTTCGACATCAAGACGGGCGAGCAGAAGTGGATTTTTCATACCATTCCCCAAGGCAGCGAGTTCGGCGCCGACACTTGGCAGGGTGATGCGTGGAAATACTCCGGCAACTCCAACGTTTGGTCCGGGATGAGCGCCGACTTGGACCTCGGCTATGTGTATTTGCCGACCGGAACGCCTACCAACGATTGGTATGGTGGCCATCGGCTCGGCGACAACCTGTTTGCCGAGAGCCTAATTTGTGTGGACGCTGCTACTGGCAAACGGATTTGGCACTTTCAGATGATTCATCATGGGTTATGGGACTACGACCTGCCTGCAGCTCCCACATTGATGGACATCGTTGTCGACGGCAAACCGATCAAAGCCGTCGCACAGGTCTCCAAACAGGCGTTCCTTTACGTTTTCGACCGGGTCACGGGAGAGCCTGTATGGCCCATAGAGGAACGACCCGTTCCGCCAAGCAATATCCCCGGTGAAGTCGCTTCGCCCACTCAGCCGTTTCCGACCAAGCCCGCAGCCTTCGATCATCAAGGCTTGGGCGAGCACAACCTGGTCGACTTCACGCCCGCCATCAAAGCTGAGGCGCAAAAGATCATCAGCGAATTCGACTACGGCCCAATATTCACTCCACCCACCGTGCGCGGCACGATCAATGTACCCGGATGGGGTGGCGGAGCGAATTGGAGTGGTGCTGCGTACGATCCTGACACCCAGATGCTCTACATTCCCTCAAACACCGGGCCAATGGTCGTTGCCCTGCAAGAAGGCAATTCAGATAGCACTGAGTTTCGTTACCGACGCGGCCGTGGAGTGAATCGTCTACGCGGCCCGCAAGGGTTGCCGATTACCAAGCCTCCCTACTCACGCATAACTGCAATCGACATGAGTACTGGTGATCATGCGTGGATGGTGCCGCATGGCGACGGAATTCGCAGCAAAGTGCGGCAACTCGGTATAGCAGACCCCGGCCCTCTAGGAGGTGGCCGTGGTACCGGTCCGGTCTTGACGAAGGAACTGCTGTTCATCGCGCAAGCAGACAATGGCAAAAACCTAATGCGCGCGTATAACAAAGCTACCGGCGAGGTGGTGGCAGAAATCGAGCTGCCGATGCGCGGCGCCGGCACCCCCATGACCTACATGGCGGATGGTAAGCAGTATATTGCCATCGCTTCCGGGCAAGCCAGGGACGCACGGTTGGTTGCGTTGGCATTACCGGACTAAGCGGTAAAGAGATTAATCTAGCTTACTCCGGAATTTTACTCTGCCCCCATTAATCTGGTTCTCCGACCCCATGCATCACCGTTTGGTCTTATCGGTGCTGTGGTTGGCCGCTGGGTCACCGGATGGGATATAGGGGCCATGTCAATGTTGGCGTTTTTCTCGCTGTCTGGCATTGTTGTAAACGATTCGATCGTATTGGTCAGCTTTTTGCGCCGCGATGTGGGTGCAGGCAAGCCGATAGTGCTCGCCCTGACCGAAGCGGCACGGTCGCGTTTCAGAGCAGTGGTACTTACTTCGCTGACAACGATGGCCGGCTTATCGCCGCTGATGTTCGAAACCTCGACCATGTCGACGTACGTCGCGCCTATTGCGGTCACCATCTGCTTCGGCCTCACGTTTGGCACCACCCTCGTACTGTTAGTCATCCCTGCGTTGATTCTTGTGTTAGAGCACGGCAAAGCAAGACTGCATCAAATTAAACAACGACTACTCGAGCAAACCGATGAAATTCCCGCGGATACCTCCCATTCTTAAGCGCAAACAGGTCGCGTGGTCTACGAGCTTTGTTGCCATTGCCATCCTTGCGAGTGCATCAATCTTCGCTACCGGCCCGACGGCATAGCCACAACCGAGACTGGAAAAGGCGTAGCGGGTGTCGACGACAGTCATCCATCCGCAAACCCTGCGTCCAACTTTCTCCGCATTCGGCAAACTCGAATCGAATAGAGTGGCTCGCCTGCGCTCGGATCTTGCGGCTGAAATAGATGCGGTCTACGTCCAGGAGGGGGATTGGGTCGAAACCGGTGCACCACTTGTCCACTTAGATGACCGTGAAGCCAAACTTCGCATACTTGAGCAGGCAGCTGAGCTCGAACAACAACAAACCAACTTGAAAAGTATGCAATCCGAGCTTGCGCTTGCTAAAGAGACCGAAGCGCTATTCAAATCGCGCCACGAGGTTGCGCAGTCGAAGTTGCGCCGGCACCAAGACCTTATCGCGCGCAGCCTCATCTCTACTTCATTACCCGATGAAGTCACGAGCCTGGCGAACCAAGCGAGCATTGAGTATCGCAACCAAGTCCGCGTCCTAGCCGACCTGCCAAACCACCTCAGCGCAAGCGAAGCAAATGCCGTGCGAGCACAAGCATTATTAGATCGAGCACAGCTCAACCTCGACAAGACCAATATTACGGCTCCTTTTGCGGGGTCGATATTGGCAGTCCACGCAGCACCCGGCGATTACAACAGTCTCAGCACACCACTCATCGAGATCGCGGCATTGGAAGGGTTTGAGGTGCGGGTGCAAACGCCCGACGCATTTACCGATACGTTTATGCAAGTCATCCGCAACGGGCAAGCGGTTACTGCGACCGCTGATGCCAACGCTGAATTACAGCTGCAAAGGCTCGCAGGGCGGGGCAAACCGGACTAGGCGCGTTTTTCGCTTTTGCCCCGGACGCCGAGATGCCGCCACTTGGCAAGGTCTTCAATCTAAAGATTGCTCTGACCGCGAAAGAGCACCTGGTCGCTTGACCGGTTCAATCACCCTACGAAAATAATCGCGTGTATTCGGTGTCCGGCAAGCGATTGGTGGAGCATGTCGTGGAGAGAATAGGCGAACGGGAGACGCTGGAAGCATACGAAGTTCTGGTACGGGGTAGCGCTCTTACCGCCGGCGACCGAGTCATTACGACCCAGTCACCCAAGGCAATGTCAGGATTGCTGGTCGAGGTGGCCAACGATCCGGCTACGAGTGGCTGAATTTTCGACTGAGCGCGGCTAGGCTACTGCCTCGACTCGACCAAGAGGTCAAACTCAAACGTATCGATGGACCCGCTCTCGTCTATATCTAATTCAGTAAAGCTCTCCGTGCGACCCAAGCGCGCACCGATCTCGCGCCGGTCCAATTGACCATCGCCATTACCGTCCAATGCGCCAAAACCGGGCAACACAAGCTGTGTGGGATCGGCTTCGCCGCTCACGATCGACTCAAGTGTGTCACTAGATGGAAGGCTCAACTCTATAGCTGCGGGCTCAGATTCTTCTTCGTGCGAAACTGAGACAGATTGTTCGCCACTGCGAATGACCGCCGTACGTCGACCATCACTAATCGTCGCTATCCCATCCTCGTCGAAACCACGACTCTGACCTGATCCAGATGGCACCTCTACGTCGGTAGGCAACTGCGCGCGAGCCGAAGCCAATACATCCGCGGAATCAGGCCAGGTGTTCGGACCAAAGCGGCGGGCGTTGGCGAGATCAGTCGTGTGAACGACCAAGAATTCGCCGTCCGCAGACATTTCCAACGCATCCGGGGCGACTGCGATGAGGTTATCGTCGATGAGAAAGCTGCCGACGGATACGACCACGAAAAGGAGCGAAAGGTCGTCGCGTTCGATCGCGAAATCCTCGACTCTACCGAGCAATTCCCCGTCCTGGGTGACGACCACGAGATCGAACCACGCACTCGCTTTCGCGACATCTGCGCGTGCACTCGCTGCCAACCACAACAGCAAAAAGGCAAGAACGTACATTCGAAGCAAAGCGACCTCCAACTGCTCCTGTCACCCTCGACTTTACTCTCCTAGGCCTCTCTCTGGACCTCTCACCGATAAAGTCAACTTAAATGACAATATAGCATAAATCTCGAACCCCTAGACCATTCGTATTGACTCGCGAAACACGAACCTAGGTAACAGTTTCCCGTCCCACCGGTTCAGCAAAAACGCGTGATATAGCCCGCAAAACCACTCTCTATTTGACTCGGCTCGAGACCAAATTGGGCTAGGGTGTACTCGTGCCGGGCGCTTTTATTGCGCGGGTGGTGCTCCAAATAGCGGCACATCGCCGCATGATCGTGGGCGGTGACGTCTGCACCAAGGAAATCAAATACATCCAAACAGCAGCCCAAAGGGTCATCGACGAGCCGACGGTAGTCGACATCGATGAACCGCCAGTCGACATCGTTCTCGCGACGGGCCGCATCCAGCCGATCGATCCCGCAGCGCCACTGTTCCACCACCGCTTCACCAATTGCCGCTAAATCGACTCGATCGCTGCAGGACTGCCGAAGATTCGCATACAGGCTTGCCATCGAAGGGATCACTTCGCACGGATGACGGTGCAACTGCACAAACCGCGCATCAGGGTAGCGTTCCAACAAAGCAGTGATTCCGAGCATGTGTCCTGGAGCCTTGAGCAGCCAACGCACATTGCCGCCATTGCCTTGCATGACCTGTAAATAGCGCTGGTGCCACTCGTAAGCCGGACCCCAATCACATTGCGCCAACCAGGCGTGGTAGGAGGCCACGTTATGAATCGCAAAAAATTGCATGCTGCGAAAACTCAGCGCTTGTATGGTCACACACTCGTGCGGCAGCAATGCGCCAAGACGATGAATGTGGCGGAAATCAGGCGCAAGCGCATTCAGAAACGCTATGCGTGCGCCACTGGTTGCGATCTTGGCGGCATCGGTCCAATTCCCATCAGGCAACGTTTCGGACTGCCAAAAGGTGGGCGTGCGAAACGCGCTTGTCGACCCACATAGCTCATGCAGCAACGTCGATCCTGTTCGAGGTAGACCAACGATAAAGACTGGTCGCTCTATGTCGGTCGGATTAATCGAACTGTATCGAGCGACCAAACGAAGTCGATTGCGCAGTAAACCAAGCACCAGTTTGCGCGCGATGACCCGACCGGTGCTATTGAGCTCTGCGCAACCTGCGAAGTCCTGCAGTAGGTAGCGCAACGGCTCTTGCCAATCATCAGGGCCAAAATCGGTCAAGCCGGTCGCTCGAGCGGCCGACTGGGTCAGGGCGGAAAATTCGAGTTCGTCGCTGAGGAGCTGACGATCCACCAATTCGCCGACGGCACGATGCAGCGCTCGCAGGTAGCTTGGGCGGGACGTATTGTGCTGCAACGAAACTTTAGGCGCTCGCCAGTCGGTCCAGCACCGCCGCGCAGAACTCGCCAGTAGACGCCGAACCGCCTTGATCAGGCGTCAACGATTCTCCGCTGGCATATACATCAATGACCGCCTGATCAATCTGCGCGGCTGCTTCCGTCAATCCCAAATAGGCAAGCATCATGGAACCGCTCAGCAAGGTCGCCGTCGGATTGATGATGAATTGGCCGGCAATGTCCGGGGCCGTTCCATGGGCCGATTCAAAGTAGGCATAGTCAACTCCGTAGCAGCCGCTCGGCGCTAAACCCAATCCACCGATCAATCCTGCGGCACCGTCCGACATGATATCGCCATACAGGTTTGGCATGACGACCACATCGAAAGAATGCGGCTCGCGGATCATGCGGCAAGCGAAGTCATCGATAATGAACGTATTGAACGCGACATCCGAGTACTCGCTTGCCAATTCCTCGGCGATCTCTTTGAAATAGCCGTCAGACTTCGAAAGCATGTTGTATTTCGTCGTGCAGGTTAGTTTTGCTGGGTTGCCTGATTTTGCCGCCCGCTCACGAGCCAGTTCGAATGAAAATCGCACGACCCGCTCAGTTCCTTCACGCGTGATGGCTTTGATCGCAAAGCGGCCCTCCCCCATATTGGCGATCGAGCCGCGTCGCGTACGGCTTTGGAAGTTGATCCCAGCAAGCTCGGCAAGATCGCCTTCGATACCGATATACATGTCCTCTAGGTTTTCGCGGACAATCACAAAGTCGATGCCTTCTGGGCGAGCCAAGGGTGAATTGGCGCCGGGGAAATATCGGCACGGACGTACATTTGCAAATGTCTCCTTGCCCCAACGCAAGTAAAATAAGGCGCGCGATGCAGATCCACTGGTAGAGCCGAAATAGGTCGCCGCGGCCTCGTCAATCACTTTTTGGGCGCTGTCTGGAAATGTAGAACCAGTCGCCTTTTTCGCCTCATCGCCAATTGTGGGATAAACCCACTCAATATCGAGATTCATCGAATCGATCAGGTCAACACACGGTTGCATCGCCTCGGGCGCTGCATCATCTCCTTCGATCACTGCTACTTTGATACTCACGTACTTCCCCCTGACTGGAATTTAAGACTGGCATCTGCGTCTGCCCGTCTGCGATTCTAACCTGAGAGTTGCCCGACATCTGCATCTACGTTCGGTGACCGCCGCACAAATGCGATGATCCATTGGGTATGCAGATAGTTGCTTGGACCCTGATTTGGATGCAAGGTGAGTCGAGCGCGGGCAAAGCCGCTGTTCCAGAAGTCGTTGTAAAAAGTCGTTTTCAGAAAAAGGGGTCCGGAATGTCGAGAATGTCCTTTGCATCCATTCTAGTAGGCTGTACCTCGCTCTACTTCACGGCGATCGTGTACGCCGCGCACCAAGACGAGTTCGAACCGCCTCTGACGGCCTGAGGAACACCCAACATCGAGGGGACACGGGACTTTCGAACCCTCACCCCCTTGGAACGCCCTCCGCAGTTGAAAGATATAGCGATACTCACTCCCGACGAAGCGGCCGCCTTTGTCGAAGCCACGCTGAAGGGCCTGGATGTAGACAACCGGACCAGTGAATCCAAAGTCGACATAGAGGGCGCCTACAATCGATTCTGGTGGGATTGGGGCAGCGGTCTCAACGAAGACCTTCGCACATCGCTAGTCGTGGACCCACCCAATGGGCACTTGCCGGAGATCACGCCATCCGCGCGCGAAGCGATGAAGCAGCATAATCAACTGCGCACTCCGCCCGTGCGTGACCTTCATTCATACAGTGCCGACCCGAGCAAGTTCAGACCTCTCGGGCCCGAAGCACATGGTCTCGCCGAACGCTGTATCGTCGGAATCAATGCCGGGCCGCCAGTTACACCCAGCGCGTATAACAACAATTTACGCATCATTCAGCCGCCTGACACTGTGCTACTCGTGACGGAAATGATTCATGATGCGCGTGTTGTTCACATGCAAAACGAACCGTTGCCCCCGCCGATATTACCCAATGGCACGGCGAGTCTCGCGGCCACCGGGAAGGCAATACCCTAGTCGTACGAACTTCGAACTTCTCCGAAAAGCGTGCAACATTCCAAATTCCCACTACATTCGACAACGTAACCGGCGGTGGCGCTGCCGGTTCCGCGGCGGCAATAAGCTTGACCGAACGCTTCACGCCAACCGCTGAAGGACGGTTAAGCTATGAATTCACCATTGAAGACGAAGATACGTTTACTCAGCCGTTCACTGTAATGATCCCGATGCGCGCCACCGATGCGCATATGTACGAGTACGCCTGCCACGAAGGTAATTACGCGATCGAAGGGATGCTGAAAGGAGCACGGTTGTTGGAAAACGAATCTGCAGCGGCGCGCGGCCGCGACTAACGCGGGCAGTCGTGGCTGAAGAGGGTGTCAAAAAACCCCCTCTTCAGCACTTTTCCCACTGCGCGGCCGTTCGACCCGGCTCATCTAACAAAGAACTCGGGGATGTTCGGGTTCATCGAATCGGACACTATCGAGGCTGTCTGCGAGGTTTGCGCGATCTGGGCTGGCGTGTTACTCGACTGCGAGGTTCTACCCGTGATCGACGCCGACGTCTCGATCTCACTAATTGAGAAAGCAATCGCCACCCGGGAAGCATAGGACTCTAGATGCGGGAAGGCGCTGGTCCGGCGGCTTTGAACGCAACAAAACCGCAGGTCTCCGCCGTTTGTGTGCTCGCTGTCCAGAACGGCGAATGGCGAGAACTAGGGAGAGGCTGACGATGGCCTCAGCTGGTAATCGTGCCGCGACGATTGCTACATCCGCCCAGACCGCATGACACACCATCGCTAACATATTCTCCGAGGGGGGAGAAAGATGAAACAACATCAGACGACTTGGATTTCGAGGGTGGCATTGCTCGGAGCAGCGCTCTCATTTTGGTTTTTCGGTCCCCTGCAAACATGGGCCGCTGAGGGAGAGATGATTGAAGAAGTCATCGTTACCGGATCTTATATTCGCGGCACCCCGGATGACGCAGCCTTGCCGGTGAAAGGATGGCGATGGGGCGTTCGACCTGCATGTCGCCAGCGACGGTAGCACGCTGATCGCATTGGATACCGAAACGAACGAAGGACCGCCGGACTATACAGGAGGATATGCCGGTCTTATTGTTGGCATACGCGTTGAGTAACACAACAATTTGATTCATCGCGAAGGAGCGCCTCGGTGCTCCTTTTTCATCCCTCTTGACGACCATTCCCGCTTTTTTTCGCGATCCATGGCGCGAAACGATAGGCCCCGTCTCCGAACAGCCTTTATTGATTCAGCTGCCTTTTTGCGAAAGAAAAACCTCGTCCTGACTCGGCAGCGTCACGAATCGGCTGCCCGACAAACGTAAGAGCAGCCTTTCCAGGCTGATCCAAGCATCCGCTAGTCCCTGCCCCTTTCCTTGCCGGTCAACCACCGCACATTCCGCGAGCACTAACGAGACATCTTTAACCCTGTCATGGAAGATCCGAACAAGGTGTTGCCGCTGTGGCGGCATCCCGCGCGTATTGCCGGCCCGCCTAACTTGGCTTGTTAGCGCACCCAAAATCGCAAATAGGCTCGTACCTTCTTCACGCAACCCAGCAACGGCTCTTCTCACACGAGCACTGTCACCGCCCATCACTGCATCAATCAGGTCAAACGTATTGAACCTCGAGGTATCCTCGAGAACCGAGATCAATCGGTCTACGGTAATCGGTTCCTCAAGTTGCATGAGCGCAAGCTTATCGACCTCTTGCGCCGCCGCTAGCAGGTTCCCCTCGACTCGTTCACTCAAATACTCGATTGCGTCGCGCTCCACGGTTAGGCCTTTCGCTTGCAGCCTTTGTCCGACCCAGCGCGGCATTTGCTGCACGCTTACCGGCCAGACCAACACGACAACTCCAGCTTTTTCCAAGGCTTTGAACCAAGCCGCGGACCGTTGCCTAGGTTGCAAGCGGCCAGTACGCAGCATCAGCAGCGTGTCCGGTGGAGGCGCCGCGGCCCATTCACAAAGCTCCACCGATGCATCCTTGTCAAACTTATTTGCAGGCACCCGCACATCGACTATTTTGCGATCGGCGAACAGTGACAGACTCGCGCCATCCTGGGTTAGTTCGTGCCAACCAAAGCGGGCCTCGACATGATGTACCGAGCGTCCGCCAAACCCTTCCTGTCGCGCGCGCCCAATAATTGCGTCACAAGTTTCTTCAACCAAAAGCGTCTCGTCCCCCGATATGAGATATATGTTCGCCAACGTATTATCTAAGTAGGAATGGAAATTTTCGAACTTGATCTGCACTATTACGACTCGGTATTCGACGCGTTACGACTAACAGTATCGACAATGCGTACGATCTGACTGACCAGGTCTTGCATCATCTCGCGTTCGAGAATGGTTTGCTCTTCGCTGCTGCCGACTATGTTTTCTCGATCGATGCGGTAGACACGCTCGCGCCACAGCCATTGGGGCGCTGCGAGTTCTGTCCCATCGGCCAGCACCCGAAAGCGGACGCCGTAGCTCATTTCATATTCAGCAGCACGGGCGCGCCCGGCAATTGAAGCACTGCGCCGATCGCTGCGTTCATCCAGCACATCAATCACAAGCGCGGCATCTTGGATGCTGATCTCGGTAACACCAGCCTGGGACATCGCCCGTCGCAACGGGCCCGCGATGCGCGCCCGCGTATCGCCCGTCAGCGCAAAGCTTTCGACCGCAGAGTCCAATTCGTAGGATCGCAGATGAAAGCCACATCCTGAAAGCATGGTCGACAACCCAATGAGGCACAACCAACTGCACCACATGCTCCGATGCACGCTAGCCCGCAACAATGTTGACAAGCTTCCCTGGGACTACGATTTCTTTGCGTATAGCCTTGCCCTCAAGATTACGCGCTACATTTTGTTCGGCCTTTGCTGCGGTCAGTATTGATACGTTGTCCGCATCGGCTGCAACATTGATCTTGCCACGCACCTTGCCATTCACCTGCACAACCAAGGCCAACGTCGAGACTTGTAGCGCCTCTTTATCGACCTGCGGCCAAGGATACCCGACGAGACTGCCGGTCTGACCCAGCTTCTCCCACAACGCGTCTGCAATGTGCGGCGCAATGGGAGAGATCACAACGGCTGCGATCTGCAAAGCTTCTTCCACGACTGCGCGATCCTGTTCGCCGTTCGGCGCGAATTTACTCACCGCATTGCACAGTTCCATGACGCCTGAAACCACTGTATTGAACTGCACCCTGCGCCCGTAATCATCGTCGGCACGCTCAATCGTCGCATGGGTTTTTCGGCGTAAGTCGCGTGCGGCTTCAGACAGGCCATCAATTTTCAAGGCAGGAGGTTGGCCCGGTATCGTATGTGCATCGACCAGGCCCCACAATCGTTTGAGAAATCGAGCAGCGCCTTCGAGCCCTGCTTCACTCCACTCAAACGACTGGTCGGGAGGCGCCGCAAACATCATAGCGGTACGAACCGTATCTGCGCCGTACCTATCCAACAACTTTTGTGGGTCGCCGGCATCGCCTGCTGACTTTGACATCTTCTTGCCATCTTGCAACACCATACCGAGCATCAACAATTTAGTGAATGGCTCGGAGCTTTCGACAAGCCCTTCATCGCGCATCATCTTGTAGTAAAAACGCGCATACAGAAGATGCAGAATCGCATGTTCAATACCCCCGACGTAATAATCTACGGGCGCCCAGTAATTCACGCGGTCATCTACCATGGGCGAATTCGCATCAGGGCAAGCGAACCGTGTGTAGTACCAAGCAGATTCCATAAAGGTGTCGAAGGTATCGGTTTCCCGACGAGCCGGCGCGCCGCAACTAGGGCAATCGACGTTGAGGAAGCTGTCCATCATTGTCAGCGGTGAGCGCACGCCCTGGAATTCGACCTCGGTTGGCAGCACAACTGGAAGGTCCTCTTCCGGCACCGCCACGACACCGCAGGTGTCGCAGTGAATCATTGGAATGGGGCATCCCCAATAGCGTTGCCGTGAAACACCCCAATCCCGCAATCGATAATTTGTTGTGCGGCGGCCGCCTGACTTGGCCTCCAACGAATCTGCTATGGCATCGAACGCAGCAGCGGATGACAGGCCCGTAAACTCCCCGGAATTCACCAGTTGCCCATAGTCGGTGAATGCCGATTCGTTCAAATCGCACGCAGCGTCATCGGATGGCTCGATCACTTGCACGATTGGAATATCGTACTTGCGGGCGAACTCCCAATCGCGTTGATCGTGCCCCGGCACGCTCATAACGGCGCCAGAACCGTATTCCATCAACACGAAATTGGCGACCCAAACTGGCAACGGATCACCAGTCAATGGATGCTCGACGGTCAACCCGGTCGGCATACCTTGCTTTTCCATCGT
>Ga0115002_10003067_pt1 | contig 21206 bp, 17 predicted proteins | sample ArcticOcean_MG_C_8_FD_89576 | JGI IMG/M metagenome (GOLD analysis project Ga0115002, IMG submission 89576) | Marine microbial communities from western Arctic Ocean - ArcticOcean_MG_CB11_86 | ecosystem: Environmental > Aquatic > Marine > Oceanic | place: Arctic Ocean: Canada Basin | collected... | reverse complement strand
TGGACATCGATTGTCCGTGGAGTTGTGGGCATGGTTTATGAGGTCTCGGCATCGGTGTCGAGAAGCTAGCGTAGTCGTGCTTCGCCCCTAGGATACCGCCCTAGAGGTCTACCGGCCCTCGCAAAGCGCTACGGCACTGTGTCGACGGTGAAGTCGGCCGGGTAGCCGTAGCGCAACTCGGCCCAAGACACAGGGGTCGGCATCGGCGCATCGGGCAGCGAACGCAGGGAGTAGACCGAGGCCATGTTCTTGCTGCGCGTGTTCATGTTGTGATCGAAGAACACCTTGCCCTCGTGCTTGCGTACGGACTACTCCATGGTCAGTTCGGCGGGGTGCTGGCGGAGCAGGGCATGGTCGGTGAGTCCGCCCGCCCGTCAACGCCGCGCCCGCGGTCTGTTAGGGCTGCGGGGCTTGCCTGCCTCGCTGGCCTCCCTGCCCGAAGCCCCCGAAGATCCCCCTCAACGACCCTGTGCCGAGGTTAATGAGCGCGGCTGTCGCCGGCCCACCGTCGGTGTCCGCGATGACTACGGTCACAGCCGTGCCGAAGATCAGTTCACCTCGCGCATTGCCGAGGCTTACCTGGGTTGCCACCATCGTGGCGGGGGAAACACGCACGTCGGAAGTGCCGTCGGATGTCGTGACACGAATGGTCATGCCGTCGAAGGAGGCGATGGTGCCGGTGACGAAGGAGATGCCACCGAAGCCGCCGCGGCCGCCGATGCCGAGGCCGCCAAGCCTGGCGCTGAGTGCTCCCAGCGTTACGATGTTAGCCGTCGTCGTGCCGCCATCGGCGGCCGCGCCGACGACGGTGACATCAGTACCTGCCGTAAGCAGGCCGCCCGCCTCGGCGATGGGTTTCTGTATCGTCACCAAGGTCTCAGCGGTAACCCGCACGTCGCTTTCGCCGTCGTTGGCCGTGAGGGTCAGCGTATCGTCGTCCAGCGACACGATGGTGCCACTGAGGACGTTGCCACCGAATCCGCCGAAGGCTCCGAGCCCCCCGGGCGCCTGCGAGCCGGCTTCAGGGTCGCCGCTTTCGGCGGGTGCCTGGCCACCACCCTGAAGCGCGCCGCTCCCGAAGGTGCTCGGGTCGATCGTAAACGTGGCGGATTCTGCCTGCGGCGCAACATCGTCGTCGGTGGCGACGGCGTAGGCAGCACCGGCCCCACCTCCAAGGATTGCGAGGATGACGGCGGTGAGAATGAAGGCCTTGGTGCTCATATGACGCCTCCGTGAGGAGTTTTGCTATTCATGGCGGAGTGCCTCGATGGGATGCAGGCGCGCTGCCCGCATGGCCGGATAGATGCCGAAGAACAGGCCAATGGCGGCCGAGACGACCATGGCCAGGATGGCGATGTCGCTGTTGAACGCGGTGTTGAACTGCTGCCCCGCGAGGTTCCGGCCGTCGAGGGCGAGGCCGGCCAGGAAGCCGGCGAGGACGCCGATGACTCCGCCGGCCAAGCTCAGCAGCGTCGCCTCGGCCACAAACTGCAACAGCAGGTCGCGCCGCTTGGCTCCCAGCGCCTTGCGTATGCCTATCTCCCGCGTCCGCTCGGTGACCGACACCAGCATGATATTCATGATTCCGATCCCCCCGACCAGCAGCGAGATGCTGGCAATGGCACCAAGGAACACCGTGAAGGTCGCGGAGGTCTCCTCGAGGGTCTCGATGGTGTCCTGCTGGTTGGTGATGGCGAAGTCGTCCTCGCTCGTATTCCGGTGGCGCAGGCGCAGCAGTGTCGAAATTTCGCGGGTCGCGGACTCTGTCCGGCTGACGTCGGCCACCTGCACGTTGATAGTGTCGACACTGATGCCGCCTTGCGCGGTCCGATCACCGGACAGCCGGTAGTAGGCGGTGGTGAGCGGGATCAGAATCTGCGTGTCGGGCGAACCGAAGCCGCCGCCACGTGCTGCGAGCACGCCGATGACCGTGAACTCACGCCTGTTGATGCGTACCGCCGAGCCCACAGGGTTGCGCTGGCCGAACAAAGTCTCGGCGACCGTCGCGCCAAGAACGACGACCTCGGAGCGGCTGGTCACGTGCGCGGGCGAAACGAACTCGCCTGTCGCGACCTGCACGTTCCGGACCTCGTCGTACTCCGATGTGATGCCCAGGATGCCGGCGGACGTCGATTCGCCCAGTGCGGTCACGATCCCGCTGGCCGACACCGTGGGAGCGACCCCCTTCACCGACGGGGCGAACACTGGATCGACGAGCGCGTACGCATCGTCCAATGTGAGGGGCGAGGCATCGCTATCGCCGGTGTTGGCTTCGCGGACGAACAGTAGGTTTGTGCCCAGCGCTTCGATGCGGCTGGTGACGACTTCCTGCGCCCCACGGCCGATGGCCATCAGTGAGATCACGGCAGCGACGCCAATGATGATGCCGAGCAGCGTGAGCATCACGCGGAGCTTGTTGGCGCCCAGCGACGACCAGGCAGTGAATGCGATGTCACGCAGGCTCATGACCGGGCATCTTTCGTCGGTTGGTGCTCGTCGCTTACGAGCAGGCCGTCGCGCAGCGTGAGCACGCGTCCGGTGAACTCAGCGATTCCAGGCTCGTGCGTGATGATGACGATCGTGACTCCGCGTTCGCGGTTCAGGCGCTGGAGCATCGCGATGATCTCGGTGCTGGCGTTGGAGTCGAGGTTGCCGGTCGGCTCATCAGCCAAGACCAGCGGCGCTTCCGTGACCAACGCGCGAGCGATGCCGACGCGCTGTTGCTCACCACCGGAGAGCTCGGGTGGGTGATGCCCTGCGCGCTCCGAGAGGCCAACGGCGTTCAGCGCCTCCCGCGCTCGGGAACGGGCGCCGCGACGCCTGCCGCCGTACAGCAGCGGCAGCGTGACGTTGGCCTCGGCAGTGAGCCGGGGAAGCAGGTTATAGGACTGGAAGACGAAGCCGACCTTGCCGTTGCGAATCGCCGCGAGACGGTCGTCGGTGAGGCTTCCGACTTGCTCGCCGTCTAGCATGTAGCTGCCTGACGTGGGCACGTCCAGGCAGCCCAGCAGGTTCATCAGCGTGGACTTGCCGGAGCCGGACGGCCCCATAATGGAGACCATCTCCCCCGCTTCGATGCTGATGCTAACCCCGGCCAATGCCGCCACCTCGACGTTGCCGAGACGGTAGACCTTGGTGACCGAGTCGAGCTTGAGGAGGGCCATCGCTAGCGGCTCCTGCTCTGGCCGCCTGGGCCCGTCACGCCGGAGCCACCGTACTGTTCGCGCAAGCCCCGCAAGACGCGCACTAGCTCCTCCGGCGGCTGGACCCCGGCCGGTAGCCGACCTCCGAAGCCGCCGAACCCGGTGAACGTCGAGCCGGCGTCCGGTGCGTCCATGACCACGGACTCGCCTTCGACCAGCCCGGCCACGACCTGCACCCAGAAGTCGTCGCTGTCACCGAGAGTCACCGGCCGGTTTTCTCGCGTACCGTCGTCGAAGACTTGGACGAACGGGTCAACGAAGGTCCCTTGTACCGCGGCGGTCGGAATCAGGAGCGCACCTGAAACCTGGCTCACGACGATCGACGCGGTCGCGCTCAGCCCCTCCCGCAGTTCGATGCCGTCCGGCACATCCAGGCGTATGCGAATGGGATAGCTGACCACGCCCTGCTGGCTGGTCGACCCGGCGTCGATGGCCGAGACGCTGCCCTGCAACGCCTGGCCCACGAGGGCGTCCATGCGGACCAAGGCGGGAACACCTTCGGCCACGGAGAGCACGTCGATTTCGTCGATGATGCCCTCAACCTCCACGATGGTAGGGTCGACGACCTCAAGGATCGCTGTGTCCAACTGTAGCGTGTCTCCCACCGCGGCCATGATGCTGCCGACGACGCCGGTCATCGTCGCGCGGAGCGTTGTCTTGCCTAGCAGCGCCTGTGCGTCATCGACCGCGATTGCGGCAATCTCAACGTTCTTCTCAGCCAAAGCTAGTGCCAGCGCGTCGGGGCCATCTTCGGCGTCCGCGAGCGCGTCGCGCGCCGACTCGAGGCTGTCACCTGCCGTGTTCACGGCCTGCTCGGCGACGAACACGGCAGTATCGTTCGTGGCCTGCGCCGAGGCCAGGGCGTCCGCGGCCAACTGGTGCGCGTCCCAAGCGGCGGTGATTTCATCGCTCACGCAGCGGTCTTGGCTTGTGGCCTGCGCGTTTTCGCAGCTCCCGAAGAGGGCACCGGGGAACAGACTCCACGAGGCCACCACCGTCTCGCCCCATGCCGTTGAAGGGTCATCGGCGGGCAGGCCGCCGGGGTAAGAACCCACGCCCGTGACAAAAAGCGCGTCAAGGTCGATGCCGAGTGCCAGGAGCAAGCCACTGGGTGCCGTACCCAACTGCGCCGTGTCGAGCTCGACACCGAGCCACTGGCGGAACGCCGCGGCGTAGGCGTCCCGCGCCTCGTCGTCGAGCTTCGCTGCGTCGGCGACCTTGCGATCCCGGGCAGTCAGCTTCATGGCTAGGGTAGCTCCGGCGTTGGCCAGCGTGGTGAGGGCGGCATCGCGTGCCTCGACGGCGGCGGCCCGCGCATCGGCGTCGTCGACGAGTGCCGCCAGCGCATCCCCCGTGTTGGCTAGCGCCTGCTGCGCTTCGATGAGCGCGCGCTCCGCCTTTGCGATGGTCGCGCCGTCGAGGCGTGCCAGCTCTTGGCCTTCGGTGACGGCGTCACCCTCGTTGACCAGGAGCACACCGAGGACACCCTTGGGCTCGAACACTTGCAACTCGCGCTCAGGGAAAGTAACGATGCCGTTCGTCGATACCTGATTCACGAGGTCGCCTATCTGCGCGGGGACGAGTTGCTCGTCGTCACCCACGGCGCTCTCGGAGCCGACGAGGACATTGGTCATGGCGTAGCCGCCGAAGACGACGACCGCCAGCATGCAGGCGAGCGCGCCCGCCTGCCACAGATGAATGGTTCTCAACGTTGCCCAGAGCGTGCTCATGTGTTCTGGCTACTCCCTATCCGGGTCGAAAATGGTCGACGCAGTCTGTGCCGGCAACTCAAAAGCGAAACGGCTTCCCTTGCCGGACGTGCTCTCCGCCCAGATGCGGCCGCCGTGCGCCTCGACCAGTTGCTTGGCGATGGTCAGGCCGATGCCGACGCCGCCAGTGGTCCGCGATCGCGAGGGGTCGGCTCGATAGAAGCGCTCGAAGGCGTGCTCCACCTCGCTGGGCTCCATGCCCACGCCGTTGTCTACGACGACGATCCGAACGCCGGACTCCACCTGCTCGGCGATTGCCTCGACGGCGCCGTGCCCGGATGTATGGATGATGGCGTTGTCCAATAGGATCCCGAGCACCTGGGCAATCCGCTTTCGGTCCACGTGGAGCGCCGGGAGGTCCAAGGCGATCTGGGACGCCAGCCCAACCCCCTTTGCCGACGCTCTCGGCTGGAACGCGTCCACCGTGTCCCGAACGAGGTCGCCGACCGACGCCAGCTCGAGGCTCAGGCGCAGCACGCCGGCCTCGGTCTGCGCCACCACTGAAAGGTCGTCCACCAAGTGCGTCAGGCTGCCGACCTGGCCTAGGACATTCCCTAGCGAGCCTTCGGTGGCGTCTATGACACCGTCTCGCATTGCTTCGAGGTACCCCTGAATGTTCGTGATAGGTGTCCGGAGTTCGTGGGCGACGTCGGCCACGATGTTGCGCCGCGTCTCTTCGTCCTGCTCGAGCTGGGCTGCCATGACGTTGAAGGTGCGACTGAGCCGACCGATCTCGTCGTCGCTCGAGACTGGCACCCGCTGGGCGAGATCGCCCTGGCCAAGCCGTGCCGCCGCGATCGCCAGTCCGCGCAGCGGTGCCAAGGTGAGTCGTGATAGGAAGGTAACGACCGCGATGCCGGCCAGGCCCGCGGCGAGGCCGATCCACAGTAGCGAACTGTTGATGGCGCTGGCCACCTGCGACACGCGCGGTTCCGCGGCGACGAACGGCGGGAGGTCAATCAATTCGACGCTGAAGGAGCCGACCTCGACCCCTTCGGTGCCGACGATGGGCACCACGATGCGCCGGCCGAAGAGCGCTTCGTGGCCAAAGTCGGGCGGCGGACGAGAGTCGATGTGCGAGTCGGCGATAACACCACCGTTGCTGTCGAATACCACGAGCCGCCGGTTGTAGAACGACCCCGCCTCCTCCAGTGTCTGCTGGACGTCCCGGAAGCTACGGGACCGAGTGTAATTGGTCTCGATGATCCCCTGGATGCGCTCGGTGCGTACTTGCTCGAGCTGCTCCTGGAAGCGCGTCACCTGTGCTGAGACAGCGAGGCGCGTCGATACGCTGACGCTCCCAAGGACGATGGCCAAGACGAGGGCGAAGCCGATGAGCAGGCGGACCTCTAGCCGGGTGAGCCACCTACTCATGGAATACCCACCGGTAGCCAACACCGTAGACCGTCTCGATCCGGTGCGGCCCGCCCTTCACCTCGATTTTGCGGCGCAGGTTCGAGACGTGGGCGTCGACCGTGCGGTCGAAGCCGTCGAACTCGTCGAAGAATGCCCGTTTGATGAGCTGCTCGCGGGTGAAGGTGCGGCCCTGCTCCCGTAGGAACGCGACCAGCAGCCGGAACTCAGTGGGGGTGAGTGGGACGGTTTCACTGCCGACGCGCACGTTGCGGTCGCGGACTGCCACGCACACATCGCCGGAGCTCAACCCCAAGGATCCTTGCCCCAGCGGGCCTTGCGTCGTCCTGCGTAGGACGGCGCGGATCCTAGCCGCGAGCTCACGAGGACTGAATGGCTTGGTCACGTAGTCGTCGGCGCCCAGTTCCAACCCCGCCAGCCGGTCTTCCTCGCCGACGCGTGCGGTGAGCATCACGATGGCGATGTCCGCCTCGTCGCGAAGCTCCCGGCATACCTGCATGCCGTTGATGCCAGGGAGCATGAGGTCGAGGACGACGAGGTCCGGGGACGACTCGCGGGCGAGTTCCAGGCCGCGAATGCCATCGTTCGCGACGAGCACGCGATGGCCGTCGCGTGCCAGGTACATGCGCACGATCTCAGCGGTGTCCTTGTCGTCCTCGATGATGACCACTGTCTTCGGCATGGCGGCCTTGCTCCCGTCTCCTATTAGACATCGCGACCTTGAAGGAATTGTGAACTATCAACCACTCCGGCGTTTGTGCCCGGGATGCAACCTCGTTCTTGGACCTCGAAATGGCCGCCGGAGTGGTGCGGGCAAATAGGAACTGGGCCAAGGCCACCAGCCGTGACAGAGAGGCGGGCCTCCGGCGCCGATGGGCTATGCCGCACCCTGGTTCCCCGCGAGTGCTACATACGATTGGCCTCGCCTACTCGGCCGAGGTCGTCGTTGTTGCATGCTGAGCCCCGCCTGGCGCGAGCCGGCCAGCGCGGCGTCGATGCGCCTCATCGCCTACACTTGCGCTTCGATAGCATTCGCGCTTGGGGAGAGCTTTGACCGAGGTCATTGGCATCGACACCGGTGGCACATTTACCGACTTCGTCCTGGTACGGGACGGTGCCCTCGTGACATGGAAGGCGCCGTCGACCCCGGATGACCCTGCCCGGGCTGCCGTGGAAGGAGTAGTGACTCTGGGCTCCGAGGCAGGAGCCGTGGTCCACGGGACGACGGTCGCCACCAACGCCTTGCTCGAGCGTAAGGGCGCTCGGACAGCGCTCGTGACGACGGCGGGGTTCGAGGATGTGCTGCGCCTCGGACGCCAAGCCCGGAGCGAGCTGTACGCGCTGGAGTACGAGGCGCCGGAGCCGCTGGTCGCGCCCGGCAGGAGCGTTGGGGTCGCCGAGCGCGTGGGCGCTGACGGTAGCGTCGTCGAGGCATTGACTGACGCCGAGGCACAGCGCGTCGCGGAGGTGCTGGTCGCGCTGGACGTCGAGGCGGTGGCCGTGAGCCTGCTCTTTTCGTTCCTACGGCCGGAGCACGAGCAGAGCCTTGCGGCGGCAATCCATCGGCTGCTGCCTGAGATCTTTGTTTCACTGTCGAGCGACGTGCTGCCGGAGTTCCGAGAGTACGAGCGGGCCAGCACCGTCGCGGCGAACGCCTATGTTGGGCCGCTCATGTCGGGTTACCTCGGTCGCATGCAGGAGCGCCTCCACATCCCCCTGCGTGTGATGCAGTCGTCCGGCGGAAGCACGCCCGTGGAGCTCGCCCGTCGCCACCCGGTGCGCACTGTCCTGAGCGGGCCGGCCGGCGGCGTCATCGGAGCGACGTACGTCGCTCAGGCCGCCGGCTTCGACCAGATCATCACCTTCGATATGGGAGGGACTTCCTCCGACGTTGCTTTGGTTCCAGGGCGTGTCCAGCTGACTACGGGCCATGCCGTGGGGACGGTCCCCATCGGCGTGCCAGCGGTCGACATCCACACCGTTGGCGCCGGTGGCGGCTCCATCGCGAGGGTCGACGCCGGCGGGGCCTTGCGGGTGGGACCAGAGTCCGCCGGCGCAGTGCCGGGCCCTGCCTGCTACGGCGTTGGGGACAATCCCACGGTGACGGACGCGAACCTCGCGCTTGGTCGGCTGGTGCCAGAGCACTTCGTCGGCGGGCGCATGTCTCTCGATGCCGATCGAGCCTCGGCATCCATGGCGCGAGTGGCGGACGCCAAGGGCGGCGCAACCGCCGCCGCTCTTGGCGTCGTGCGAATCGCGAACGCGGTCATGGAGCGGGCGCTACGCGTAGTGTCGCTGGAGCGAGGCCACGACCCGCGAGACTTCACCCTTGTTGCGTTTGGTGGCGCTGGTCCGCAGCATGCTTGTGAATTAGCTGCCGCACTGGACATCGGGCGTGTGCTCGTGCCCCGCCACCCCGGCGTGCTGTCGGCGCTGGGTGTCGCCATTGCAGACGTGGCCAAGGATTTTTCCCGCACAGTGATGGTGCGCAACGAAGAGTCCGTTAGCGGTGTCGCTGCCGCCTTTGCCTCCCTCGAGGCCGAGGGGGTAGCCGACCTGGAAAAGGAAGGGTTCGAGCGAGGGAAATTGCGCATCGAGCGGTTTGTGGATGCGCGCTACGTCGGTCAGTCATTCGAGCTGCCCGTGGAGTGGCCGGAGCACTCAGCGAACGCCTACGCGGACCTGACGGCGAAATTCCACCGAGCCCACGAGCAGCGCTTCGGGTACGCGAACCCACAGGCGCCAGTGGAGGCCGTCACCGCGCGATTGCGCGTCGTCGCTGCAACGGACCGGCCGCCGCTCGAGCGGCCGGAGCCGGCGTTCGACGAAGCGCCCGTCAGCGGACGAATCAAGGCTTGGTTCGAGTCCGGGCCGGCACTTGCCGAATTGTACGAGCGCGAGGCATTGCGCCCTGGCCATCGGTTTGCCGGACCCGCGCTGGTCGTCCAGATGGATGCGACCGTCGTCCTGCCGCCCGGCTGGGCCGGGTCCGTCGACCCGTTCGGTAACCTGATCCTCGTTCCGGAGGAGGGCAGCGTTGGCCGTTAACTCCGTCTCGCTTGAAGTGTTCCGTAACCTCTTGGCGTCGGTCGCCGAGGAGATGGGAGTTACGCTGGGCAGGACGTCGTACTCCGCGAACATGAAGGAGCGGCGCGACTACTCTTGCGGTGTGTTCGACGCGGCCGGGTCCATGGTGGCGCAGGCCGCGCACATTCCCGTCCACTTAGGCGCCATGCCTGCGTCCGTGGGCGCGGTGCTGGACGCTTTCGATGTCGGGCCTGGCGACGTGGCCATCCTCAATGATCCTTACCTAGGTGGCACGCACCTCCCTGACGTGTCGCTGATGGCGCCGGTGCACCTGGCGGACGGCACGCTGGCCGGCTACGTGGCGAACCGGGGCCATCATGCGGATATCGGGGGCATGTCGCCGGGCTCGCTGCCGCTGTCGACGGAGTTGTTCCAGGAAGGAGTCATCATTCCGCCCCTCAAACTCATCGAGGGCGGACGATTGAACGAGCCGTTGCTAGAGCTCATCTGCCGCAACACGAGGACCCCAGACGAACGCCAGGGTGACTTTTCCGCACAGCTTGCCGCCATCCGCACTGGCCAGCGCCGGTTCCTGGACTTGGTGGGCCGCTATGGCCTCGCAACGCTGAACGAGCATACGGCGGCGCTGTTCGACTACGCCGAGGTTCTGACTCGCGCCGCACTCCGCAAGCTGCCGGACGGCGCATATTCGTTCGCTGACGCCATGGAGGACGACGGCCAAGGCAACGAGCACCTCGTCATCGCCTGCACGGCCACGCTTGCCGATGGCCACGTGACATTCGATTTCGACGGGACCACGACGGAGACGGACGGTTGCGTTAACACACCCCTGGCCGTGACCGAGGCGGTCGCGCTCTACGTCGTGCGCTGCTTGCTCGGCGGCGACGTGCCGGCCAACGACGGCGTGCGCCGCGCTGTCACGGTCGTGGCCGAGCGTGGCTCGCTGGTCAACGCGAACCCGCCGCACGCCGTCAGCGGCGGCAACGTTGAGACCTCGCAGCGCATCGGCGACGTCCTGTTCGGCTGTCTGGCCCAAGCGGCGCCCGACGTGATCCCCGCCGCCAGTCAAGGGACCATGAACAACGTGCTGGCAGGGGGTACCAACCCAGCGACCGGCAAGCCATTTGTCTACTACGAGACGCTGGCCGGTGGCATGGGCGGAGGCCCGCTGCGCGCGGGTGCGTCGGGCGTTCATTCGCACATGACCAACACGCTCAACACGCCGGCTGAGGCGCTGGAGTTCGCCTTCCCGATCCGCGTGCGGCGCTACGCAATCCGACCAAGGACAGGGGGCATAGGTCGCCACCCCGGAGGCGACGGCGTCGTCCGTGAGCTCGAATTCATCGCCCGCTCCACGGTCTCGCTCATCACTGAGCGCCGCACGAGCCGGCCCTATGGCCTGGCAGGTGGCGGGCCTGGCGTTGGCGGCGAGAACGTGGTGCTGCGAAGCGGCGGCATGGATGAGCAACTGCCAGCCAAGGCGACGATTGAGCTACGCCCGGGCGATATCCTGCGCGTGTCGACGCCGGGTGGCGGAGGCTGGGGCAGCCCCTAGCGAGCCCCAACCTCCGCTCGTCGTCGCCGTTGACCGGCGTGCAAGGGCTTGCCTATGCTGTGGAGGCGCGGACGGGTCGAGCGGCTGGTTCCCCGCCGCATTTCGGTGGCAACGTAGCTCAGCGGTCAGAGCGGGCGCTTCATAAGCGCTAGGTCACAGGTTCAAATCCTGTCGTTGCCACCAGTCTTTCCTCTGTTGCGCCGAGCGAACGATACGCCATCATGCGCGAAGCGAGAGGGACGAGCCCTCCGTTGCTCCTTATGTACTCCCCACGTGCCTCTTATGCGACCTCGCCTACGAAAGCGTTGCCCCGCAGGGCAACGCTTTCGTAGAAGGCGCCAATGACGGCAAAGGGCTCGGCGACCTGGACCTAATGGACGTCTTCTCGGAAGACGATGCAGTCAACCAGGAGTTGTTCGTCATCATCCGTAGACTGACTGACGTTGAGGTCAGTGAAGTCACGGGTTGCCTCTGGGAGAAGGGCAAGATAACCCGTAAACGAAGAGCCCTTCGCGCGAACGCGGCGCGGCCTAGGTGTGCTCGCCGAATCTGCCTGAACTTAGACGCACCTCCCCCCAGGGCGCGAAGCTGACGCTACACTAGGTGGTGAGTGCATCGGGCTCGTGTCCACGGCATGGGCCCGAGCGAGGATAGAGTGGCAGCCACCGCCGCAAGCAGGGCCGTAGCGCCCAGTTCCGTCGTCGTCCGCATCCGCACCGCCATGGAATGGCTGTGGCTGGGCGCGATCGTCCTTGTCCCCATCATCATGATGCCGGACACGCTGGTGGTCGGCTTCATTCAGATGCCGAAGGTGTTCGTTTTCAGGACGATTGCCCTGGCTCTCGTCGCACTATGGTCGCTGGAATGGTCATGCCGTCCCGCCCTCGATTGGCCATGGAGGGGAGGCAGGGTGTGGTTCCGCCTGCGTGCCTGGCTGCGCGACGACCCGGCGCACTGGATCGTGGCCGGGGCCCTTGCCGTGTTCGCGATCACGATAATGGGCACCTTGGCCTCGCCGGTGCCCCATGTCAGCCTGTGGGGTATCGACCCTGGCTGGGACACCTACGCCCTCCATAGTGTTGCCGGCTACCTGGCTATCTTCCTCGTGATGGCGGCCCATATCCGGACCGAGACGCAGATTCGACGAATTCTCACCGCGTTCGTCATCGTCGGGGTGGTCGCGTCGGTCTATGGGCTCGGCCAGCACTTCGGCTATGACCTGTTTCGTGAGATGGCACAAGACAACACACGGGCCCGGCTGACGCTCGGGAACCCAATCTTCGCCGGCGCTGTGCTGGCCATGACCATCCCGGTCACGATGGTCCTTCTGCTCCAGTTCCGGGACCGAGTGGGCCCGCTGACACATATTTTCGTCTTCTCGTTGCCGCTGGCGATCCAGATCGCTGCGTTGCTGTTCACTTTGAGCCGTGGCCCCTGGTTCGGCTCGATAGTGGCAGCCTCTGTCACCCTGGTGCTCATCGCCCGGCAATTTGGGCGCGAGATGCTGACCCGCGCTCTGGCGATGGGCTCCATCTCCCTCGCTGTTGCCATGCTGATTTCACTCATCCCGGCGGGCGGCGTCCTGGCGACCGATGAGCAGAGCACCGTCGGCGGGCGCCTCGCGGGCATCGTCGAGGAGACGACGACTGGCGGACTGAGCAGCCGGCTGGTCATCTGGCGCACTGCCGGCCGCACGGTCATTGGCCGCCCCTGGGCGGATACCGATGCCTACCCCGAGCTGCCGGATCTGAGGGCGCAGTCGCTGAGGCCAATCATCGGCTATGGCCCGGACATGTTCCCGTACGCGTACCAATTCATCGGCGAGACGCGAGCAACGTCCAGCCTGGTCTCGCACGGGCATAACTTCCTCGTGCATATCGCCGTCGAGCTCGGCCTTCTGGGGGTTTTGGCCTACCTCTCCTTGCTCGCCGGGGCGGTCCTCGTCCTCGCCCGGATGCTGCGCGATGCACGGTCGGGCCGCTACTCCTTCGGTTTCACGCTGCTGGTGGTCGCCGCTGCCGGTTCCGTCGCGGGTAGGGTAGGCGAGCAGCTCACGGGCAAGGCGCAAGTGTCGGACCTCGTGATGATGTGGGCCGTGCTTGCGGTCATCGTCGCTCTGGCGAGGTTCGCCCGCGCTGAGCCGGCGTCGGAGGACAACAATGCGCCGCCCATGCCACGGCGGCACCCGCGGCAGGCGGCACGTGAGACAACGGTTGTCGCCTGGACTCCCGACTGGCGCATCGGCACCGCGTTGGCAGCCATCTTCGTCGTCGCGTTCCTCTGGTGGCAGGCCACCGCCCGCCCGGTCATCGCCTCCTTCGAAGCGCGAAACGCCGACGAAGCCTTTGCGGCCGGACAGCTGATAGAGGCTTTCGCCCATATCGACCGGGCGCAGAAGTGGCACCCGGCCGCCACGCTTTTCTACGTGCGCAAGGCGAATGCGGCCAGCTCGCTGGCTCGCCACCAACCGACGCCGGAGGCGACCCTGCAGCAGATGCTGGAGGCCGACCATGAGGCGCGCGAAGCGTTGGAAGGGAATCCCTTGGATCAGCGGGTTTGGTTACTAAGAGCAGGGCTTTCCCTCGATATCGCCCTCCTGCAGGGCGGCACCGACGTCGCCGCTGCGAGCGTGGACGAGGCACTCCACGTCAACGAATTGATCACCAACCTACTTCCTGGCTACTGGCAGGCCTTCGCTTTGCTTGCGTTGGCCAACGTGCGTCTCGGGCTGCCGGAAGAAGGCCTTACGCTGGCGAAGGAGTCCATTGCGATCGCCGGCGAGACGGCCAATGCCAGCCAGCCCTACTTCATTAAAGGATCAGCCCTGCGGGACCTCGAGCGCTTTGATGAGGCGGTGGCGGCGTTCGAGACCTCCATCACTCTGGCGCCGAACGAGCCTGCGATCGGCGCCCTGCGGGAACTCCAGGAGGCCACCAGTGCATCAGGGACTCCGTAAAGGCCCCCGGTATAATGCTTTGGGCGCAGCGGCCTGCCTTGGTGGTCGGCGTCCGTGTCGCCAATGTCCGTGTCAGGGGATGTGAGCCCATGAAACTGGCTGTCGTCGGTGGGTGTGGGTATGTAGGGCTGGTCACGAGCGTAGGCTTTGCGCAGCTCGGGCACGAGGTGGCCGCCGTCGACATCGACGGGGCGAAGGTCGCTGCGCTCCAGAGCGGACACAGCCCCATCTACGAGGTGGGGCTGGAGCCTGCGCTCAACGAGTGCCTCGCCGCCGGCCGCCTTCACTTCAGCACCGATATCCACGAGGCAGTGAAGGGCGCCGAGGTTGTCTTCGTTGCCGTCGGGAGCCCCTCACTGCACGATGGGGGCACCGACCTCTCGCAGGTCCAGGAGGTGGCGCGCCTGCTAGCGGAGGTTCTCGATCAGTACACGGTTATCGCCATTAAGTCCACGGTACCGGCTGGCACCGTCCAGATGGTCCAGCAGATCCTGTCGCAGCACGGCGCCGAAGGGCTCCACGCTGACGTGGTAGTGAACCCGGAGTTCCTTCGCGAAGGCCAAGGGCTCAAGGACTTCTTCTTTCCGAGCCGTATCGTCATCGGTACGGACTCCGACCACGCCCGAGCGACCATGCGCAATCTTTACTGGCCATTCACCGCCGCCGCGCCTCCTGCCGGCATCGAGATGGCGCAGGGAGTGCCGTACGTTGAGACGACTGCGGTCGCGGCGCAGATGATCAAGTACGCCTCGAATGCGTTCCTGGCCACGCGGCTCTCATTCATCAACGAGGTCGCGGGCATTTGTGAACAGGTTGGGGCTGACGTGGCGGACGTCATTCAGGGGCTCGGCTACGACAAGCGAATCGGCTGGGACTACTTGCAACCGGGCATCGGCTTCGGCGGTCCGTGCTTGGAGAAGGACATCAGGGCCCTTATCCATTTCTCGGGCCAGCAGGGGTACCAACCCAGTTTCATGCGGGCTGTCATCGATCGCAACGACTTCCAAGTCCAGCACATGGTTGCACGTGCCGGAGGCCTGCTCGACTCCCACCTTGCGGGCCGGCGCATCGCGGTACTCGGCCTAGCCTTCAAGCCCGGCACCAACGACGTCCGCACTTCGCTGGCGCTGCGTATCCTCCAGCAGTTGGCAGACCTCGGCGTGGAGATCGTGGCGCACGACCCCGTCGCTATCGAAGAGGCGCGGCTGCTGATGCCGCACGTCCAGTACTGCGAGGACCCCTACGATGCTGCCGATGGCGCCGATCTGCTCATGCTGCTGACGGACTGGCCTGAGTACCGGGACCTCGACTTTGACAGACTTGGTGCCCGCATGCGCCAGCGCAAAATCATGGATGGGCGCAACCTGCTGGACGGCAACGACATCGTTGCCCATGGCTTCGACTACAGGGGCGTGGGCAAGCCGACGCTCGTGCCGGTGCCCTAAGGAGATTGTCTATGGACAGCCCGCGTATCCTGCTGGTGGGATTGGGCGGCTTCGGCCGCAACCACCTGCGTGCATGGCACCACCTTCGACTTGGTGCGGGCCTGCATGTGGCCGAGCTCAACCCTGACCTGCACGCCGAGGCGTCGGCATTCAATCTCCCGGCCGAGCGGCTGACGACGGACGTCGAGCGCTTTATCGACGAGGTGGACGTGGTCGACATTGTCACGCCGTCCACGAGCCACTACGACTTGATCAAGCTCGCGCTGGAGCGCGGGAAGGATGTCTTCGTCGAGAAGCCGATGACCATGACGTCGAAGGAGGCGGAGGCGCTCGCCCGTCTCGCCGATGAATCGGGGAGGCTGCTTCAGGTTGGCTTCTACTACCGCTTCCACCCGATGTCGCCCCGCCTGCGGAGGATGATTACCGACGGTGAGCTGGGCGACATTCGCTACCTGTCGGGCAACTTCATGGGATTCAAGCGTGCGCGGACCGACGTCGGTGTTACGCACACGGATGGCATCCATTTCATCGACCTCTTCAACTGGCTGCTGGGGGCCGCGCCTTCTCAGGTGTACGCGGTCACCCGCGACCATTTCAACCGCGGACTCGAGGACTTCTCTGTGGTGATGCTTGAATACCCGAGCGGTGCCGTTGCCAAGATCGAGTCAGGGTACATCCAGCCGGGGCGCTGGCGCGACAAGGTGGTGCCTGGCGCCTTTACATCCAAAGAGATTTTCGTGTCCGGCTCGCGAGCGACAGTCGAGGTCGACTTCGAGACGGAGTACATGCGTATTCACGGCGTCCAGCATGAGTTTCTCAACAACACCTGGACGCCGGTCTCCAGCGGGAGCAACACGCCGCTCACCCCGACAGCCGACCCGATCCAGATGATCGCGGCAGAGCTCACTGACTTCCTGGCCTGCACGGCAACGCGGCGCCGTCCGAGCGCGGACGCGGTCGGCAGCGGGGTGGTGCTCGCCCGTATCATGGAGTCGCTCTACGAATCGGCGGCATCGGGCAGTCCCGTGCGGTTCGCATGGTCCGCCGCCGAGGTCGCCTCACTCGCTAATGCTCCTGTCACGGATGCACCATGACTTCCAAAGACGTTACCGAAGCCGATCTTCAGTCCAACATTCCCCTCGCGGGCCGTCACCCTGGCCAGGCCGACACTATCGTCAACGTCGGTGGGGTTGCCTTTGGCGGGCCGAAGTTCGTGGTCATCGCTGGGCCGTGCACGATCGAGAACCACGACATGATGATGGATACCGGCGATGCTGTGAACGCGGCCGGTGCGGCCATGATGCGCGGAGGCGCGTTCAAGCCGCTCACGTTCCCATACCGGTCGGACAAAATGTTCCAGCTGGGCGAAGAAGGGCTTCAGTACCTGGCCGAGGCCCGCGAACGCACCGGGCTGCCCGTCGTGACGGAGATATTGGATGTGCGTGACGTGCAGATGCTGGCGCGTTACACCGACATGATGCAGGTGGGTGCGCGCAACATGCAGAACTTCCCGCTGTTGGAGGAGCTGGGCAAGGCGGGCGTGCCTGTGCTTCTGAAGCGCCACTTCGGATGCGGGCTGAGGGACTGGTTGGGCGCCGCTGAGTACATCCTTTACCATGGCAACCCGAACGTCGTTCTCTGCGAGCGTGGTATCACGGCCCCCCACACCCACCAGTTGACCTCGCGCTTCATCGTGGACATCGAGGCCGTGCTGGCGGCGAAAGAGTGGAGCCACCTGCCGGTGATCGTGGACCCTAGCCATGCGACATTCAAGCGCGCCTATGTCGGGCCGGTCTCGCGCGCGGCGCTGGCCATCGGGGCCGACGGCATCATCCTCGATGTGCACCCAGTGCCCGAGCAAGCCGCCGTAGACCCACTCCAAGCGCTCTCGTTCCCAGCGTTTGACAACCTCATGGGTGAGCTGCGCGCCATCGGTGGCGCTATGGGTAGGGAGGTCTAGGTGGCCGCCCCCGCCGCACGCACGGTCGCGCGCCTTCAGCCGCTGGTCGAGAACACGCTGGACAGGACGGCGGACAAGCGCGAGGTCGTCTGCGGCATCATCGGCGACCACCCCTCCGAATACGCCAAGAGCCCGGGCATATGGACGGCGGCCTTCGAAGACCTAGGCACCGACGCCATCTACCTGCCCTTCGACGTGACGAAGGAGAAACTCCCTAGCCTTGTCGATGCGCTGCGGCACTGCGACGGTTACGTCGGCGGCAACGTCACGGTCCCCTACAAGGTGGCGGTCATGGACCTGCTCGACGAGCTGGACCCGGCCGCTGCACAGATCGGTGCCGTGAACACTATCTGCAAGACCAGCGACGGCCGACTCATCGGCTACAACACGGACGCAGACGGTGCTCTTGGGTCGCTGCTCCGGCCAACCCCATGGCAGGCGCAGCCGCTCCTGGCCACGCTCGATGGCCTGCGTGTTTTGCTGATTGGCGCTGGCGGCGCGGCCCGCGCCACGGCTTTCGCGGTCGCCTCCCAGCTTGGAGACCGGGGCAGCCTGGCGATCGCCAACCGTAGCCAGCCCGGCGCGCAGGCGTTAGCGGCGGCGGTGTCGGCGGTCCATGGCAACGCCGAGGCCGTCGACGGGGGGGCAGTGTCGGGAGCGGTTGCCGGCGCCGACCTCGTCATCAACGCATCAGTTGTCGGTCAGTCGGGCATCAGGCGCCTCGCTGAGGACCGACTGACCTGCTTGGAACCGTACAGTCCGCTGGCGCCCGCCAACGCCGTCGCCTTCGCCGCGTCGGCGCACCCCAGCGACGCAGGACTTTATCGTGCGTGGTTCGACGCCTCGTCCGAGGACATCGCCGCGAATCAACGAATGTCTGCCCGTGCGGTCGTGGGTGCGCCTGCGGCGGCAGCGTTCTTCGACCTCATCTACAGCCCCCTGGAAACGACGTTCCTGCGGCAGGCTAGGCTAAGCGGGCACGCGACCCTGAACGGAAAGGGAATGAACATCATCCAGGCGGTGGAGGCCTTCGTGACGCGGGTCATGGCTCCTCGCCTCAACGCGGACGGCTGGAAGCGCGAGGTAGCCTACGCTCGCGTATTCCAGGCCATGCTCGGAGCGTGGTGATTGCCGTGCCTGGAGTTTGGTGCCCGTGCCGACGGCGTGATGCCCATGCAGGGAGTGTGGACGAGTGACTGATTCGGCTCCGCGCGCCTACCTGATAGGCGCGCTCGAAGAGAACCATAACGCCGACGCGGGACTCACGGCCGACCTGGTCAGGCTCGCCGCGGAGGCTGGGTGTGACGCGGTGTCGGTGCGCCGCTGGGCGACGAACGAAGCCTTCGCCGGCGAGTTCCTGCGTGAGCCGCACGCTGGTGCAACCCGGGCTGCGGTGCTGCAAGCGCGCGAGCTGCCGCTGGAAGCTGCAGCGGTTGCCCGCAAGGCCTGCGCCGAGGCGGGCATCGACTTCGTTGCGGCACCCTACGATGCGCGGTCGCTTGGCGAGCTCGCCGACCTCGACCCCGACGCCTACCAAGCAGAGCCCGCGCTCATCGGCCAGTTGGATGCGCTGCGCCAGATCGCCTCGCAGGGCAAGCCGGTCTACCTGGTGGCGGGGCGCTGCACCGAAAACGAGATCGCCGGAGCCCTCCACGCTTTGGACGGCGCCGCGGTCACGATCCTGCACACGGTGGCCGCACGAGGCGTCGGCCTGGGCCAGACGGCCGTCGGTGTCATTCCATCTCTCGCATCGCGATTCGGGCTCCCGGTTGGCTACTACGGGCCTGAGCCGGGGACCGAGGGCTCGATCGCGGCCTTCGCACTGGGTGCCAGCGTCATCGAGAAGCCATTCACGACGGATCACCGGCTGCCGGGCCCCGGCCACGCAGCCAGCCTCGACCGCGATGAGCTGCGACGCCTTGCCTCCGCTCTCCAAGGACTGCAATCGGCGCTGAGTGCCACCGGGCCTCGCGTGCCGTTCCAGCAGGAGCTGGACGAGGACGAGACGGGGCGCGCGACACTGGTGGCGGCTAGGGACCTGGCGATAGGTGAAGTGCTGAGCGGTGAGATGCTCGAGACCCGGCTGAGCGGCCGAGGGGTGAGCCCGCTGCAATCGAAGCACGTGCTCGGCAAGAGCTTGGCTTACGCCGTCTCAGCGGGATCCCCTATCACGTTTGGCATCCTGGGGGACACTTCGTGATCTCGGTCGTCATCCGCACGAAGAACGAAGAGGTTTGGATTGGACGCTGCCTGGCTGCGGTCCGAGCACAGAACTACGCCGACGTCGAGATCGTTATCGTCGACAACGAATCGACTGATCGGACGCTCGATATAGTCGAGCGGTTCGACTGTAAGTTGGTCACGATATCTGATGCGGACTTCACCTTTGGGCGCTCACTCAACTGGGGGATCGAGCAGGCCTCCAGCGAGTTCGTTGCCATCACTTCCGGTCATTGCATTCCCGTCGATGACCAGTGGCTGGTCGCCCTGCGAGCCGCCTTCGACAGCGATCGCATCGCGGGGTCATACGGACGCCAAGAGCCGCTTCCCGACACCAGTTCCTACGACAAACGCGACCTGTGGACGACGTTCGGTACCGAACGGAAGGTCCAGGCACGTGACTTCTTTTTTCACAACGCCAACTCCATGATCCGCAAGAGCGTGTGGCACGAGGTTCCCTTCGACGACGAGATCGCCGGCGTCGAGGACCGAGACTGGGCCAGGCAAATCCAGGCGCGCGGCTACCAGGTTGCGTACCAACCCACCGCCAGCGTCTTTCACTGGCATGGCATCCACCACGGGCGCAACGAGGAGCGCTCGGCCCGTGTCGCGCGCGTCATCGAATGGATTGGAAGCAGGGAGGCCTAGCTGTGCCAGCCGACACCAACGTCGTCGCCGTTATCCCCGCCCGTGGCGGGTCAAAGGGCATTCCGCACAAGAACATCCAGCCCGTCGGTGGCAGGCCGCTGATTGCCTGGTCTATCGAGGCCGCGCGCAACTGTCCTCTCATTGACCGTGTCGTCCTCTCCACCGACGACGAGGAGATCGCCCGTGTGGCTCGGGAGTGGGGCGCCGAGACGCCCTTTCTCCGCCCGGCGGAGCTGGCGGGGGACGCGGCGTCGACCGAGTCGGCGCTCCAGCACGCCGTCGAGTGGCTCGACGAGAACGAAGGCTATGACACCGACATTGTCGTTTTCCTCCAGCCGACGGACATCTTCCGGCGCCAGCGCTGGCTGACGGAGTGCGTGCAGGCGCTCATGGACGACCCGATGCTGGAATCCTGTTTCGTGGGCTACTCCACTTACAAGAACTTCTGGCAGGTGCTCGACGGTGAGTATGCGCACCTCAGTTGGCGTGGCTACGGTCCGCGCCAGACGAAGTCCGTCGTGATCCGCGAGGACACGGGTTTGGCCTGCGCGACCCGGGGTGCGTTGGTGCGCACCGGCAAGCGGGTCGGCGAGCGCGTGCGGATCATCGAGGACGAGGACTACATCCCTGCCATCGACGTGCAGTACCCCTTCGATCTGTGGCTTGCGAACAAGGTCATCGCGGAATGGGGTCGCATGCCGAACGACGACGACGGCAACGCGACGTCGGACCCTGGCCCAGGCGGGGGGTAGGTCATGGTGCAGCATGCGGGACAGGTACTGGCCGTCATCCCGGTGCGCGGCAAGGACGTCGAGGGTGATACCGGCCCGGTATTGCTGGGTGGTCGGCCGCTGATCGCATATACCATCGAAGCAGCACTGGCCTCCCCCGCGATTGATCGAACCATAGTGACGACGGACAGCGAGAAAGTGCAGCGCCTCGCGGTTGAGTTGGGTGCCGAGGCGCCGTTCCTTCGCCCCGCGGAGCTTGCTGCGTCCGGCGTCACGTTGGACCACGTCCTCCAACAC
>Ga0115002_10003065_pt1 | contig 21214 bp, 19 predicted proteins | sample ArcticOcean_MG_C_8_FD_89576 | JGI IMG/M metagenome (GOLD analysis project Ga0115002, IMG submission 89576) | Marine microbial communities from western Arctic Ocean - ArcticOcean_MG_CB11_86 | ecosystem: Environmental > Aquatic > Marine > Oceanic | place: Arctic Ocean: Canada Basin | collected... | reverse complement strand
GTGCCAGGTGCCGCCAATTTTGATGGCCGAAGGGCCTTCTGTCCAGTAGTCACCTGTGATGGGTTCGGATGCATTTGAGTAGGGGCCTGATGCGTGATCGGCATACGCGATTTTGATATTTTTTTGCGGGGTTTGGGGTTTGTTGCTTTCGTCTTTGAGGAACATGATGTAACGGTTGTCATCACATACAATATTGAGATCGATGACGTTGAAGCTGGGGTCATAGAAGAGTTTGGTTTGTGAGAAGGTGGCAAAATCTTTGGTGGTGGTGCAATACATGCGGTGGTTGTTTCCTTGCCCTGTTTCACCTGTGTCGCTTTGGTAATCGGTGTCGGGAAAAAGGTCTGGAATGGTGGTGGCCCAAAAAAGGATGTATTCTTTTTGTTCTGGGTCATAGATCATTTCGGGTGCCCAACAATTTTGTGCATTTTCCTCGTGTTCCATGACGGGAATGCATTGTTGTTCTGACCAATGAATGAGATCATCGGATGAGGCATGACCAATGCCTTTTTCTTTCCAACTGACGGTCCAGATCAAATGGAAGCGACCATCGTGCCCAGGGTATATACAAGGATCACGCATGAGCTTGTCTTTGCCGACTTTAGGCGACAGAAAAGGTTTGTTTTTTTTGAGCGGTGCCCAGTTCAACCCGTCGTAGCTGTAGGCTAGATGTAGGCCATCTTCACCGTTGTTTTGGAAGTGTGAAAAGAGAAAGTTGTCGGGCATGGTGGGTTCCATTTAGATTTTGAAAGTTATTTTTTGGGAATAAAATTCATCGTGCATTTTGAAATCCAGTACGTTGGTAATCATGGCCTCCCCAAATGAGGAGGCCATGATAGATTATCTTGCGCCACACGCTTGCAAACAGGCTTGCATATGTCCGCGTGATTCTGCGGCGATGGTGCAGCATTGTTCGACACTGTATTCTTTTGCACCAATGACTTCAAGGTCGAGTGGGCCGGTGTAGCCATTTTCGTGGAGTACGCGGATATAACCCACGAGGTCAATATCACCTCGGCCATTGGCTTGGTCTTCTGGTGCGCCTGGGCCGTGTTGTTTGCCTTTGCAGTCGCGAATGTGTACGTGTTTAACGCGTGAGATCACTGCGGCAATGGCGTCGACAGGGTTTTCATCGGCACGGTGAATGTGCGAAGGGTCCATGTCGATGCCAAAAGAGGGTGAACTGATGGCTTCCATGAGTTTGAGGGTGGTCGGGGTGTTGTAGATGGCTGCACCGACGTGGGCTTTGACGCACAGGGTGACGCCATATTTTTCGGCCATATCAACAAGACCGCCAATGGTGTCTACACTTTGTTGAAAGGTGGATGGGTCATCGGTTTTGCCACCTGGGCCACAATTGATAATGGGAATGCCGGCTTCAACTGCGGCTTGCATGGCCTTTTCCATCAACTCGGCATCTTGGCGTGACTGCTCCATGGCCAACAGTTCCAGATCATATTCTTTAGCTAGGCGTTTGACTTCTGCGGATGTTTCTTGCCAGTTGTCGAGCACCAGGTGTTCGCTCATGCCCACAATTGCAGAGACTTCGATGCCATCATACCCTGCCATTTTAATGCTTTTGAAAGCGGTTTCCATGTCGTGACCACCAAAAAGAACTGAGTTTGCTCCGAGTTTCATCTGTTACTCCTTTAATGGGATGATGTGTTCAATGATTAGCTACAGTTTTGCTATCGCCTCTTTTACGGCTTCAATTCCTGAGCGTGGACTGGAGAGAATGGGGACCGTCTTCTCGTTGTCGGATAAGATATCAACAACACGGGCCATTGAGGCTTGTGCGAGTACGACAACGTCTACTTGGGGTATGAGTTGGCGCAGGCCAGCGGCCACAATGCGATCATGTGTGTCGGTATCACCCCCAATGACGGCCTGAAAGGCCCCATCGCACAAGTGGGAGATGATTTCGGGGCTTTTGTTTTGTGCGGTTGCCCGTGCTTGGACCAGTGCAATGGTGGGTTCGAGCGTTGTTGATAGCGTGGCAATGACACCAATACGATTTCCAATTTGCACGGCCTGATCGGCCATGGGTTCATCAATGCGTCGCACAGGAATAGAAACAAATGGGCGTGCGGCTTCTACGGCGAGGCCGATTGAAGAACAGGTAACCAGAACCATGTCTGCGCCGGCTTCTTCGGCCGATTGGATATATTGCGCCACGCGTTTGGATGTGTTTGCCGTGAGTTTGCCTGCTGCAATGGTGTTGCCAATGAGGCTTTCGTCTACAATGTTAAAGGTGTCTACCTCGGGCATGATTTCTTTGCTCAGGTCGCCAAAGACACCGGATAAAAAACTGGCTGTATGGATGAGTGCGAGTCGTTTGGCCATTTACGTGCCTCGGGTTTGTATGTGGAATTGTGTTTGCTGGACACACAAGATAAGGGTGTTTCGTGCTGCCGTCCATATGAAAATAATGCAAATCCGATGTTTTGTCGTGCTGTTTTGAAAGACTGATGGACGGGTGGTTTTTCTTTTGGGGAAAAGAGATTTCGGGCTTATTTTGGGTATGGTAAATGTGGGATATGGATCGCTATGACACACAAAAAACGGATTGTGATTTTTCACAATCCGTTTTAGCACATCGATGGTTGTCAGGGTTTTATCTTTTAGATATAAGTGTTCCATTGAGAAATTTGTGAACAATGCTTGAGATTAATGTCTGATAAGGTATGCCCTCTTCGACTGCGCGTATTTGTATTTGATGATAATCTTTTTCTGACAATCGTAAGTTAATCCGCTTGTTTTTTTTTAAGGTTTGACGCGCAGATGTTATGGCTTTCTTTTTTTCGGCTTTGAAGTTTTGGACGGGTTGCCACTCATCTGTTTCTATAGAAGCCATAAGTTCTTTTTCGTCATCATCCAGCGGCTGAAATGCACGTTTGGTTAGTTTGTTCATCATTCACCCTTTAGGTCGTATTTCTTGGTAAACTTACGACTTGGAAAAGCTGTTTTTAAGAAAATTTCAGTTTCGGTTTCAACATATGGAACAATGATTGCATATTGATCCATTTCGAGAACGTATATTTTCTGATTTGGATATCCTGGGTTTGTTTCGATACCTAAAATGTGACCCGCTTCAATCAGAAGGGCTATTTCTTCAAAAGATATGCCGCGTTCTTTTTGAAGTTGCCTGTTCTTCTCGGGGTTCCAGTTCAGGTATTTCATAAAAAAGTATAGACTTTTGTCTGCCTTTTGTCAACCCATGATGATGTTTAAAATTTAGATGGAGTAGTTGTTCAATGTTAAGAGAGGGGCATATGGCTATTGCAAAAGCTGGTTGGGCGCAGTTTGATTCAACGCCGCCATTGGGGCTTCCCATGGGTGGCCGAGGGCCACAGTTTACACTTGGGACTGTGGTGCTTGATCCTTTGCTTGTACAGGCGGTTGTCATTGAAGATGGAAAAGGATATCGCACCCTGTGGATTTCGATGGATATGATTGGTATGTCGTGGCAGATGACGAGTCGGTTTCGCTACGAACTGGCTTCTTTAACAGGCATTCCTTTTGAGGCGATTGTTATCAATTTTTCGCACACGCACAGTGGCCCAATGTCTGGATTTGAAGGATATGCAACAATCGAGGAAAAACCGACAGCGCTCGAAGCATATGAAATGGGTTTATTGCCTCGAACGGTGGCGATTGTGCGTGAGGCGATCAACACGCTTCAACCTGTAACGGTTCGTGTTTGTCGGGGGGCTTCAGAAATTGGGATTAACAGGCGGCGGTTGAATGCCGATGTCAGCATGGGCATGGGGCCGAACCTCGATGGTTATATGAATCGGGATCTTTGGGTGCTTGATCTGTGTGCAGATAAGGGGAGATGCGTCGTCTTTAATTATGGATGTCATCCCGTGATGGTTTATGGTTTTGCATGGGATGGTATTTCTGCTGATTTTCCAGGTGTGTGTCGCAATCGATTGGCAGAGGTGTTGGGGCCAAATACCCATGCACAGTTTATTCAGGGGCTTGCTGGCAATGTTCGACCGCGTCGATTGGCAGATTTAGATACGGGCACATTTCGTAAATCTACGCCTGAAGACGTCGTTGCGACGGGTGATCAACTTGCTGCTGATGTTCTTGCAGCAATTGATAGGGGAGGGGAATCTATAGATCTTGATCTGAGTTGTGTGTCTGAGTTTGTCATGGCACCTCGCGATCAGGATGCAATTCTACCGCTTTCTCATTGGGAAGCACTTGCCGCAGGGGAGGAAGAACTCGAACGCAATCTTGGCAGCTATTGGGTTGCACGTTTTCAGTCTGGTGTGCCCCCAGTTCGTTTTTTGCCTTGGGATGTTGGATTGATTCGGTTGGCGAAGGGACATACCATTGCATGGTTGGCCAATGAGGTCTTTGCAGAGTGGCTTCCTCATCTTCGAACATGGCTCAATGAGCCGAATCTCATCGCGTGGGGGTATTGCCAAGATGGTCGAAATTATATGCCTACGGATGAGGTGCTCCCTCAAGGGGGTTATGAAATTGATCGGGCGAATGCGTACACCAAAACGGGCCCGGGGCCGTTTAAGGTGGGTATGAATGATGCGGCAAAGAAAACATTTCGCGTACTTTCCAATCGGATTTGAACCAATTGTGGCGCTGATATTTTGGGTGGATTAAACTTGCATCTTTACGAGGAGTAAATATGACAACACAGATTCCAGAAGAATGGGTAGATAAAAAAACCGGGCATCGGGTGGTTCGCCTGTCTCGGCGCGAGGGGGATAACTTGAGTTGGTATTTTCATAATTATCCGTTTTGTGCCGATCTTGGCACGGGTGATGGCGATAAGATGGTATTTCGGGGGCAGACGGATCAGGGATGGCAGTTGTTTACAGTGAATTTGAAAACGTTGGCATTACAACAAATCACTGAATTTTCGGGCGATGACGTGAAGTTACTCGAGGTGTTGGGGCGCAAACGTCGTGAGGCTTTTTATCGACAAGGGGATGTTGTGGGTGCCGTAAATGTAGATGATGGCACCCTTAGACAAGTAAGTGAATTGCCCGAAGGGTTTTCGGGCAGTTTGGCAACGATCAATTCGGATGAGACTTTGATTGCTGGGTCATATGGCGAAGGTAAAGAACCGTTCTTAAAGCATCCTCGCAGCGTGTGGTTTACAGCCATTTATGAAGCGCATTTGTTGCACCATCTATTTACGGTTGATGTTGAGACAGGTGCGTTGAATGATTTTTACCAAGAGAACAATTGGCTCAATCATTTGCAGTTTTCACCAACCGATCCCAAAATGTTAAGCTATTGTCATGAGGGCCCTTGGCATCGTTTACATCGGATGTGGTTGATGGACATTGACGCGCAAGTGCCACACAAGATTCATGAGCGTACGATGGATATGGAAATTGCTGGACATGAGTTTTGGAGTTCAGACGGCAAAGACATTTGGTTTGACTTGCAAATGCCAAAAGGTGAAACGTTCTTTTTGGCTGGGTATAACCTTAAAAGCAAAGAAGAAGTTCGTTACCCCTTGCCTGCCGTGCAATGGTCGGTACACTTCACAACTTCACCCGATGGGAAATTATTTGCCGGTGATGGCGGCGGCCCAAACAGTGTGGCCAAACCCAATAATGGTCAATGGATTTACCTCTTTCGCCCAGAGGGTGATCGCCTGAATGCAGAACGTTTATGCTGTTTGGCCGACCATGATTACAAACTCGAACCAAATGTCCATTTTACCCCCGATATGAAATGGATCATCTTTCGATCTAATATGCACGGTGAATCCCATATATATGCAGTGGAAATCGAAAAAGGTTCTTGAATATTGTTTGTAGAATACAACCACCAAAGGTGGACTTCTCCTCCTGGTGGTGTGGGCCGTTGTGCAGTTGGTGTGGTGTTGGTGTGTGGGAACTGCGCGGGCAGGTGAGGGTGGCCTCCGCCCGTAAAAATACAGAAGTACATTAAAGCGCCACGCAGTGGCACCCTTCTTTTGGTTCTTTTCTTGGGGTGTACCAAGAAAAGAATGCGCCGCAGGCAAAGAAAGTCAAAAACAACTTCGAAAGGATTTTAAATGGCAACAAAACAACCGAATATCATCCTCATCATCACAGACCAACAAAGATATGACACCATCGCCGAGTTGGGTTTTCCACACATGGAAACGCCCAATTTAGATCGACTCGTGCGTGAAGGTATATCCTTCGATAAATGCTTTATCACAGCCCCTTCCTGCGCACCAGCCCGCGCAAGTTTGTTCACCGGGTATTATCCACATACAACGGGCATCTTTAAGAACGCCGATCGCTGGACCAAAACCTGGGTCGAGCAATTGGCCGATTCGGGGTATCATTGCGTGAATGTGGGCAAGATGCACACCTTCCCATTTGAAACACCTGCTGGATTTCACGAGCGATATGTGGTCGAGAACAAAGATCGATACTTAGAGGGCCGCTATTATTTTGATGAATGGGACAAAGCTTTGGCTGCAAAAGGGATCGTCAAACAGCAGCGTGTGTTGTATCGCCAACGCGATGATTACAACACATCATTGGGTGCGTTTGATTGGGAACTGCCTGAAGACACGCATCCAGATATGTTTGTGGGCAATATGGCCACGTGGTGGTTGGATACCCATCCGCAAACGGAACCCTTGTTTATGGAGATTGGTTTCCCCGGCCCGCATCCGCCGTATGATCCTACCCCCGAATATGCGCAACGATATATGGACAAAGATTTGCCCATTGATGACGTGACGGAAGAAGATCTGGAAGGTCAGCCACCGCCCTTTAAAGCAATGCGCCAACACAATTGTGATGTGGACCATGACTCGGTGGTACATCAGTTAAATCCCACAGCCGAACAACGCCATCGTCAACGGGCTTATTACTTGGCGAATGTGTCCATGATTGATCAAAAGGTGGGTGAGATTCTAGAGGCGCTGGATCGCAATGGGTATTTGGAGAATTCGGTGGTGATTTTTACATCGGATCATGGCGATTGTTTGACCGATCATGGCCATTCACAAAAGTGGACCATGTACGATACCATTACGCGGGTACCAACAATCGTGTGGTCGCCCGGGCAATTTGAAGGGGGGCGACATGTGGATGGATTGTGTCAGTTGTTTGATTTGGGCCCCACCATTTTGGAGTTGGGGGGTGTTGAACCGCCCAAGACGATGGAGGCCATGTCATTGTTGCCAACGTTGAAGGGAGAAGATCAACCCTTGCGGGACTATGTGTTTGCTGAACACGCACGCGATGGTATTTTGGAAGAGACCGCATTTATGACGATGGTGCGTTCTGACAAGTGGAAGCTGGTTCATTTCATTGACGAACCGATGGGACAGTTGTTTGACTTGGAGAAGGATGCAAAAGAAGAAAAGAATTTGTGGGATGATCTGGACTGCCAGGAAATGAAGCAGGAGATGTTGGACGCTATGCGCAAGTGGCTGATTGAGAGCAACTTGAAGACGGGACAATGGCAGGAAGGTTGGCGATAAGGTATGCTATAGATTCTGACATATGGTATTGGATGTTTTTAGCGTAGGGTTTTTGCCCTACGCTATTTTTTCAGTCCAAAACCTTGACTTTCAAGAAGGAGAGACTTTCGGTAAAGATCAAAAAGTCTGCGAAGTTGATGTTGCTATCTGGCACGAGATCAAATTCGGCATCGTAGCGTTCTTGCCCAAAATGACTGCCAAAATGTTCGGCAAACAACACAAAATCGCGAAAACCAACAAAACCATCGTTGTCAAAGTCGGCGTCAAGGCGTGACAGTTCTATACTGAGGGGGGTAAAAAAAGGATTGAATGTGCCACTTCGGCGGATCTCGGCACCCGACATAACAATGGCTGTGCGTGCGAGGTCTTCGTTGGGTTTGAATAAGAGGGTGCCCAGCAGGCCGTCTTCTACATTGGCACTGCCACTAAAGGATGCTGCCGTGACTTCCACTTCGGCCAGCGGGCTGTCAAGTTGGGTTATGACGGGCTCTAATGTTTGTGCATTCGGAAGGGCTGTACCCGGTAAAAAGTCATCAAATGTGAGTTGGCTTTCGTCAAATTCAAAGCGGAGAATAAACCCGGTCGTGAAACGAATGCGTTCGCCAAAAACTTGAATGCGGATGCCATTGGTTGTGCTTAGGCCGGTTCCTTTAACAACGCCCTGATTTCCTGGTGCGGTGTCTAAGTCAAGAAAGAGACTGAAGTTTGGTCGCCCAAATGTGATAATGGAATTGCCTACGCTGAGTATATCTGGTGCCCTGGTGTTCTCATCTGTGATGGTGGTACGCGTGGGATTAAACCCCAATCGTTGTCCTGCCGTGAGATCTTTTTTAGCGCGTAATGTAACGGTAGCAAAGTAGCCACTTGGCGGAACGACCACGGGAAAGTTAGCGCCGGCTTTGACAAATGTTGGCCCTGCGACATCGGTTTGGGGTAAGATGCCATCGATACGTTCTATGGCAAAATGCTCGCCAAAGTTATTTTCCGAGTTGTCAAATGTAACTGTGAATGCGCGGGTTCTTCCGCCTCGCCCCCCTTCAACAAACAGTTCGATTTGAAAGATCTCATTTGCTAAGAGTACGGGTAAATCTTGAATACCGTCGTTGATCGGGCTTAGTTCAGTACCCACGCGTGTATCAATGCGCAAGAGGCTGGCTGAAAAACGATCTGCAAAGAGCGGTGCCGTGACCCAAAAACACAATACAATTAATATGGGGATGGTTTTTATGCGTTTCATAGTTGGTCGATGTTTTGGGATGGTGTTGGAGTGGTTCATGACCTTGAGGCATAGATCTGCCTCTTCTTATTATCGGTTCGTCATGTCCCAATCTTGAAAAGATCGGACAGGTTTCTACCTGTCCGATCTTTTTTTGTCTGGCGATTGTCTTGTTTTTTACTCGTTTATGTGGGCATTAGAGCCCCATGAACTGCGAGCCAGATGCACGGCGGGTCTGTGCTGGTATAGACCACGCGGTGTTTTTTGTGGGCTGGAATCAGGATGTGATCACCTGATTTGAGGGATAGGGTTTGACCATCCTCATATTCGAGTTTGGCATTTCCTTGGAGTAATATGACCCATTCATCGCGGTCTTGGTCATACCATTCTCCTTCGGGTGTGATTTGACCCGTCGAGAGGATACGCTCAATTTTGACCCCGTGGTCAGGTATGAGGGTGTCAAATTGTTCCTGAGTAGGGAGTGGATCGGGTAGGTTGAAGAGGTTTGGCATAGATCCCGCTTTCGGCTCTCGGTATTTGGACTGCCCACAAAATGAGGCACCTTCGTACACCTATTTTAATCCCGCTTTTTTAAGTGCATCGGCAAAGGCCGTATTGCTTTCTGGTGTTTCGCGCTTTTGAGGCAGGCGCTTTTTTTGGGGTGGGCGTGTATTTTTGGGTTCTGTTTTTGGTGTTTTGGAGGCTGACGGGGTTTCGGGTCTGGCTTCAGGGTTTTGGCGCATAGAGAGGGCGATGCGGTTGCGTGCATGATCGATTTCGAGCACGGTGACGGTCACTTTTTGTTGCACCTGAACGACGTCTGCAGGGTTTTTGACAAAGCGGTCAGCCAGCTGGCTGATGTGTATGAGGCCGTCTTGGTGGACTCCAATGTCTACAAAGGCACCAAAGGCGGTGATGTTGGTGATCAGACCAGGTAATTTCATACCGGGTTTGAGGTCGTTTGGCGTGTTGATTCCTTCTGTAAAACTGAAGGCTTCAAATTGGTCGCGTGGATCTCGCCCAGGTTTGCCTAATTCTTCAATGATATCTGTGAGGGTGGGCAAACCGACGGTTTCTGTGACATACCGATTGAGGTCTATTTTTTGTCGCAAGTCGCCTTGTTGTATGAGGCTTTGAATGGTGGCTTGAAGATCTTTGGAAATGGCATCTACAAGGCTATAGCTTTCGGGGTGAACCGCGCTGGCATCCAGTGGGTTTTTGGCATCTTGAATGCGTAAAAACCCCGCAGCTTGTTCAAAGGCTTTGGGACCCAGGCGAGGTACTTTTTTGAGGGCTGCGCGCGATTTGAATGGGCCATTTTCATCGCGATAAGCGACAATGTTGCCTGCAAGTTGTGGGCCCAAACCCGAGACATAGGTGAGCAGTTGTTTGCTGGCGGTATTGACTTCGACTCCCACGGCATTTACGCAACTCATCACAACATCATCCAAACTGTTTTTGAGAGCGGTTTGATCCACGTCGTGTTGATATTGCCCCACGCCAATGGACTTGGGGTCAATTTTGACGAGTTCTGCCAGGGGATCCATGAGGCGACGCCCAATGGAAACGGAGCCACGTACGGTGAGGTCATAGTCTGAAAATTCTTCTCGCGCAACTTCTGAAGCAGAGTAGACCGATGCACCGCTTTCATTGACCATGACGATGAGAACACCCAGTGAGAGCTCGCGTACCATACTTTCAAGTTCCCGCCCCCCAGTTCCGTTGCCAATGGCAATGGCTTCGATGGCATATTGCTTGGTATATTTGACGAGTTTTTCGCGTGCTTCGGCATCGCGTCCTGCACCTTGACCGGGGTAAATGGTGTCGGTGAAACCCAGTTTGCCCTGACGGTCGAGGCAAACGAGTTTGCAGCCTGTGCGAAAACCAGGGTCAATGGCCATGACATTTTTTTGTCCCAAGGGTGCGGCCATGAGCAATTGGCGCAGGTTTTCTGTGAAAATCTGGATGGCATCTTTGTCGGCTCGCTTTTTGGTATTGAGGCGAATTTCTGTTTCAATGGAGGTTGATAGGAGGCGCTTATAACTGTCTTCGATGGCGAGTTTGACCTGATCTGTTGCTTTGTTTTGAGCTGTGACAAAGAGCGATTCAAGGCTTGCAATGGCGTCATCTTCAGGGGGTAGAACGCGCATCGTGAGAATGCCTTCTTTTTCGGCGCGTCGCATGGCCAGTATGCGGTGGGAAGGTGCTTGTGAGACCGCTTCTTGCCATTCAAAATAATCGCGGTATTTGGCCCCTTCTTCTTCTTTACCCGGAATGAGTTTTGAGCGAAATGTGCCGCGTGTTTCATATAGGTTGCGCATCTGTTCACGGGCTTGTTGGTTTTCACTGACCCATTCGGCGATGATGTCGCGTGCACCTGCAAGGGCGTCTTCAATGGTGTGCACTTCTTTTTCTGTGTCGATATAGTTTTGGGCTTCTTGCTCTGGATCGATGTTTTCTTGGTCAAAGACCTGTTGTGCAAGTGGTTCTAAGCCTTTTTCGCGGGCAATGGTGGCGCGAGTGCGGCGTTTGGGACGGTAGGGCAGATAAATGTCTTCCAGTTCGGTGAGGGTTTTGGCTGCGTCTACCTTGTTTTGAAGGTCATCATTGAGGTGACCATGTTCTTCGAGTGATTTGAGAATGGCTTCTCGGCGTTTGTCTAGTTCAGCCAATTGATCTAAGCGGTCGCGAATGAGTGTGATGGCCACTTCGTCTAAACTATCGGTGGCTTCTTTGCGATAACGGGCAATGAAGGGCACCGTGCCACCTTCTGCAAACAGATTGGCAACGGCCTCTACTTGGTTGATTCTGATGCTGAGTTCTTCGGCGATAATTTGGAGGTGGGATTGATTCATGTATTCCTCTGTTTAGGTTTTTAATAGATTTGGGAGAGGCAGATGGGGTATTGGGGGGCAGTAAAATATAGGTTCTACGCAATAGGGTCAACAACAAACCCCGAAGCAAAATGCTCCGGGGTTTGTTGTTGTCCTTCGATGATGTTTTGAACTGCGACCGACCGGGATTCTATGGATGGATCGCTTCGCGTCAAACGCACATTAATATCCTGAATGATTTCTTTCATGTGTGTGATGCGATTCTCCATGGCCTCTTCGGCCTCTTCGGCCTCTTCGGCCTCTTCGGCCTCTTCGGCCTTTTTAGTCTCCACCTGATTTACATGAAACGTGTCTAATTCCACTTTTTTGGTGTGCAGTTCTGTTTTTACCGCGTGCAAACGACGTTCAAGTTGTGCCATTTCTCTGGAAGTATAATATTTAACTCCCACAACGACAAACAATGCGACTATGACCCAAATATACAAGGATGCCTCCCTATAAAAAGGTATAGAGGGATCCCCCCTAGGGGGAAGTATACAAAATTGTATGCTGGGTAGTCAAGGTTCTATTTGAATAGGGGCAAGCCAAACCCCGAAGTGTTTAGACTCCGGAGAGTTTCGATGGTTTTGTCAATGTGTCTACGGTATTCAATTTTACTCAGTGTAAAATACTTCTTCCATTTCGACGAGGATTTCGTCTGCACGGGCACCATTTGGAGATTCAAAAAAAGGGGCCATCATGTTTTGCCATTTGGTGTTGATGTCTTCATTGTTCATGGCTTCAATGGCGGTTTGCAAGTCATGCGGCGTTTCGAAATAACCAAATAAGGTACCGTCGTTATGCATGAAGAGCGAGTAGTTGTGCCAACCACATCGACGCAGGGCCTCAAACATGTCGGGCCAGACATTGGCGTGAATTTTTTTGTATTCGTCGATTTTGTCTTTTCTTACTTTGAGCAAAAACCCAATGCGTTTCATTGTAACTCCAAGTAAGGTGAGAGTTCTTTTTGCAAGAACTTTTCAAGACTGGGTTCAATGTGCCATTGGTTGCGCAATGTGAGATATCCATCCACCTGCTTTTGAGTATCTGTATGAGAAGCTTTCTTAGCGCGAATGAGGAGGTTTTTGGGCGTGTGTTTGGAGTCGATAAATTCGACAATGTCGGCGCGATACCCCAAGATACGTAAAATTTGTGCACGGCACGCATCGGTGAGGATTTCGGCGGTTCTTTGTTTGAGAATACCGTGTTGCAAAACGGGTAAAAAGTCTGCAGATTCGATTTGGGAACGCAACTCGTGTTGGCAACAGGGTGCTGCTAAGATTGCGGGACTGTGCCAGCGAACACCTTGGGCAATGGCATCGTCGGTGGCTGTATCGCAGGCGTGTAGGCTCAAGACCAAGTCGGGTGGGGTCGGTGGCAAATAATCTGCAATGGGCGTGACGATGAAGTTTAATCCTTGCCATCCCAAATCGTTGCGCAAATTGATGCAGTTTTCTATGACCTTGGGGTTGCTGTCTATACCCGTGAGCTCGGTATTGATGTTGTGAATGTGTGTGAGATAATGGTAGGCGGCAAATGTGAGGTAGGCATTGCCGCATCCACAATCGATGATGTGAAGGGTTTTGTCGGTATAGGCTGTTAGGGAGAGGGTTTCTTGAAGTTGTTTGAGGAATTCATTGATTTGGCGAAATTTGTCTTGGCGTGTGGGTTTGACGTTGCCTTCATGATCCATAATGCCAATGCCTTGTAAGAAGCTATCGGGCGTGTCGGCTGAGATGGGGTGGCGTTTGACGCGGTTGTGTTGGAGGTCGGGTGTTTGTTCTTGGCGTGAGGGTGCGGCTTTTTTGATGAGCACTTTTAGTTTTTTTGTGATGCGAACGTGCAGGTCGTAGGTGGTTGTTTGCAAATGCGTATTGCTAAAAGACAAATTGAGCAACGCGTCTAATTTTTCAATGCTTTCTTGTTCGGTATAATTTTTCGTGTTGTCTTGTTTGGCATCGAAATAGGTGAACTGGAATTGTTTTTGTTGTTTGATCTGAATAGGACGCACAACAGCTTTGAGTAAGGGAGAGGTTTCATTGCGCATTTTGCCGCTAAAGGTAAGTCTCAAGAAGCTGTCTTCTGTGAGTGCATTTCTAATGGCTATCTTGTGATCTTTTTGTGTATCAGGGTCTTGAGGACTTATTGGGTCTTGCTGCATAGAGGTGTATGTCCTTTATCAATTTAGATTTGGACCAGAGTGGTTTTACCCATGTAATGCGAGCCATTCTTTAAAGGCTTTGACACCGGCTTCAAGGTCATATTTGGGTTCATAACCGAGTTGTTCTCTTGCAAGCGTAATGTCAAGAGGGGTTCCGCGTTCGAGGTTCACACCAGGACCGACTTCTATTTTGTTATCACCTGGGGCATGCTTGCGAACCATTTCTATTATTTCGTCAATGGGATTAAAGGTACCCGTTGCAATGTTGAAGGATCGGCTGGTGACATTTCGTGCTTTGAGCATGAGGATCACACCGCGTGCGGCATCTTCGATATAGGTCCAGTCGCCTTTTTGGTCGCGGCCTTTTGGCATATTCACATCTTGGCCTGCCAATGCACCAAAGAGGTTGGTGTTGAAGCCAGAGTGTGGTCCGGGTGTGTTGGGTGGGCCATAGAGGAAGAAGAGTCGGGCACAAAGGACATCGACATCATAGGTGGCATAGTATTGATGGCAAAGATGTTCCGACATGGCTTTGGTTGCACCATAAGGGTCACTGGGAATCATGGGCATGTCTTCGGTGAGGGGGCCTTCTTGTTTGCCGTATACAGCACCGCTTGAGACATAGACCATTTTGAGGCCACCTACTTGGCGTGCAATTTCAAGCACGTTATGGGTGCCACCCACGTTAATTTGTGTGGCAAAATGTGGACTGTCACGCACGTCGCTACCGAGTAGAGCAACGGTGTGAACGATGCCCGTGAGGTCGGGGTGATTGCGTATGACTTCATTCAGATGGGCAAATGCGAGAATATTGCCTTCAATAAAGGTGATTTTGTCTGAGACGTGCGATAAAAAGTTATCACGGCGTTCAAACATATCATAAATGATAACGTCCTCACCTTCTTCTGCGAGCAACTTGGCAACCCAAGAACCGACGAGACCGGAGCCTCCTGTGATGAGAACAGACATTTGCACCTCCAAATAAAAGAATCAAAAATATAAAGAATCCAAACTAAAAAATAAAAATGAAAGGTACCGTTTAATAAACTGGGCTCATACGGCGGAACCAACTGCTTTGTGAATCACCCAGTTCATTCATATAACGTCCCATACGTTTCATTAGATCTTTTTGAACCTCTGCATAAGCTGGTTCACCAAAGTGGTTTTTAAGCTGGTAAGGATCTTTTTCGAGATCGTATAGTTCGCCAATATCGGCTGGATTGAAAGTGAATTGATGGGTGCGTGTGCGAACCATGCGTTGATTGGCTATGGTGAAGTGGCGGTCAAAAACACAGAAGACTTCTTCGCGGTTGTTAGGTGTTTGGTCGCCGCACATGGCAGGGTAGAAAGACTGGCCGTCTAAGTTGGTGGGGGCGTCGAGACCTGCTGCTTCTATGAAGGAGGGCATGCATTCGTGTAAGTAGACAAAGTCATGATTGGTGCTGCCGGGGTTTTCACACTGGGGGTGGGCAACAACGAAGGGAATGCGGTAGATTTCGTCGTACATAAACTCACCCTTTTCGATGAGTTTGTGCGCGCCCAAACAATCGCCGTGATCTGCGGTGTAGATGATGATGGTGTTGTCGAGTTGACCCAAGCGGTCTAAGGCGGCAACAATACGGCCCACTTGATCATCGAGCAACGTGCAGTGGCCATAATAGCGGGCACAGATCTCGCGAAAACCGTCCCACCCATAATCACCCAAGCCCCACATGCGTTCGATAACAGATTGCACGCGGGGTTTGTTTTCAAAGGTTTCGCAATAACTGGGGTGTTCGGGAATGGATTCGGGATCGTACATAGAAAAATAAGGTTCGGGAACAAGGCTGGGACTGTGGGGTCCCCAGAAGTTGGCCCATAAGAAAAAGGGTTTGTCTTGGGTGTTGAGCGACTCCATGACATTAATGGCTTCGTCGGCCACAAAGTATTCGATACAGGATTCGACAGGTCCGTTGTGCAGGGCAAACATTTCTTGTGTGTTGCACCCTGGGTTGGTGCCTACAAACCGGTTTGATACGGTGGGAATATCGAATCCTTTTTCTTTGAGATATCCTTCATAGTGGTTGGGTTTGTTTAATGGCGCTGCTCCAAATTGTAAACCCGGAAGCACTTTGGAACCGGGGAAAGCGTAGCCCATGAAATCTTTGCCTTCAAACCCATAATCGGATGGACCACGTGTATGGTCGGCGTGCCATTTGCCTGCATAACCACACGCGTAACCTGCTTCTTCGAGATGATGGTTAATGCCTTTGATACCGTCTTTAATCGATCGGCCATTTTCAGTCACACCGTGGTGGTTGGGATAGAGGCCCGTATAAAAAGATGCGCGGGCAGGTGAACAGATGGCGGTGGGTGTAAATGCATGATCAAACAACACACCACGCTGGGCGAGTTTGTCAATGTTGGGTGTTTTGCAAATGTCGTTCATGCCATAGGCACTGACGGTGTCCATGCGTTGTTGGTCACTCATGATGACGACAATATTAGGCTGTTGATTGGCCATAAAAACTCCAGAGTATGTAATAAAGATAGGTTGAGAATTGCGCGCTTGTATGATAACTGCACGTGGTGGAGATGTCAATGGCTTTGGCTAAGCAGGTAGCGAAATGCTTGACATTAAAATGGGATTTCGTACCCTCATGGCGTATCGTGTTAAGTGGACACCATTTCTTTTTTGGAGGAAGTTATGCCAATAGTAAAGTTAACGGTTCAAGCTGGGCCACACGGACGTATGAATTGCCCTGTATCGGTGGTGGTGGATGCACCAAAAGGGACTTCTTCGGCAACATTGAGTTTGGGACAAAAGAATGTGCCGTGCCAAGCGCGAAGTGTGCGTGGTGGTTTGGAAGTGAGTTTTGTCGTCGATAATTTGGGCGCAGGAAAGTCGGCAGAATACAAGCTGAACGTGGGTGGCAAAACAAAGGATGCGGGTAAGGGTGTGTCTTTGACAAAGGGACGTGGTAAGATAGATGTATCGATTCGAGGCCGCCATTTTACGACTTATAATTATGGCAAAGAGCTGGCACGACCCAATTTGTATCCCGTTATTGGTCCTTATGGAGATCCCGTAACGCGTCGATTGGCCACGCCTGAAGATGGACGCGGATTGGATCACCACCATCATCGGTCGGTGTGGATTGCCCATGGCGAAGTGAACAGTTTTAACAACTGGGCCGAAGGAGACTCGCATGCCCGTACGGTGGTGAAAAGATTTGAGACGCTTGAAGAAGGCCCTGTTTTGGGTCGCATTGTGAGCAAGGGGCCTTGGGTGGGTAGCGATGGCTGGAAAGGCCCACATCGCGGGTCTAATGTGCTGCTTGAAGAACGTGCCGAATGGACAATTTATAATACCCCTGCTTCGGTGCGCATTTTTGATTTGCATTTGACGCTCACAGCGACCGATATGGACGTTGTGTTGGGCGATACCAAAGAAGGTGGATTGGCATCTATTCGCGTGGAAGAGTCGATGGAAGTGAAACGCGGTTTGGGCGGAAAGATTGAGAATGGCATTGGTGGTATTGATGAGGAAGAGACGTGGGGCAAGCGCGCGCCGTGGTGTCATTATTCGGGGCCAGTGAATGGCAACAATGTCGGGATTGCATTGATGGATCACCCCGATAGTTTCCGGCATCCTACGTATTGGCATGTGCGCAATTATGGATTGATGACGGCCAACCCATTTGGGTTGTCTTATTATCCGGGTGACAATGGGCGTGGGCATCATACGATGTCGCCAGGAGATTCGATAACGGGCATCTATCGGTATTATATTCACAAAGGTGATGCAACCGCTGGCAATATTAAAGAGCGGTATCACGACTTTGCACATCCACCAAAAGTGACGGTGGGGTAAGGGCTATTGGGCCACAGGTCACAGGTTGGGATCTTCCCCAAATTGGATTTGTCTTAGACCTGCGACTTGTGACTTGATTTTGGAGTTTATTGTGGCAGATGATTTGGCAATTAAATTAGGTGCGTTGCTGCGTGATAAGGGTTGGACGCTTGCTGTGACTGAAACGACTACGGGCGGGTTGATCAGTGCGCGTATTGTGGCCGTGCCGGGCAGTTCGGCCTATTATGAGCGGGGTGTGGTTGCTTATAGCAAGGCGTCTAAGATTGAGATGCTGGGCATGAATGAAGAGGTGATGGGGCAGTTTGGTGCGGTGAGTGAAGAAACTGCTGTTGCGATGGCAGAAGGTGTACAAAAGGTGAGTGGGGCTACATTGGGTTTGGCCGAGACGGGTATTGCTGGTCCTATACTTGGGCGATCCCCCAAACCTGCCGGAACGGCGTATGTGGCTTTGGTTGGCCCTGGTGGCGCTCAATGTAAGGTATTTGTATTTGATGGGGATCGCGATGCCATTCGCGAGCAAATTGCTGAGGCTGCGTTGCTTCTTGTTTGTGAGCGATGTTTGTCTGAATAAATGGAAAAGTCCCGTGATTGAAAAGATCACGGGACTTTTTTTATAAAAAAAGTTAGGATATGTATCCCTGTGCAGGGAGCGTTTATGGGTCACAACTTCAGTTCATGATGCCGAGATATAGGCAGTTTCTTCTTGACCTTTTTGTTCATCTACAAAATAGAGCAGGGTACCACCAACAATAAAGAGGAGGGCAATGGCACTGATAGAGAGGCGTGAGGCGATGTTGCTGTTGTAGCCCATGGTGTATACCAGTAGACCCACGCCACCCATAATCGCAGGGCCTAAAACGGCAGCGAATTTGCCGAGCATGTTGTAAAACCCGAAATATTCTGCAGATTTATCAGGCGGAATGAGGAGGGCAAAATAAGATCGGCTCAAGGCTTGAATGCCCCCTTGTGCAATGCCAACCATAATACCAAGAAGATAAAATTCGGTGGGTGTTTGCATAAATGCGCCACCTATGCAAATGAACACATAGATGGTAATGCCAATAAATATTCCGCTTTTAGCACCTATGCGATTGCCGAGAAAACCGAATAGCAGTGCCGATGGAAAACCTACCAGTTGGGTTAGGATCAATGTGCTTAAGAGCGTATTCGAATCAAAACCGATGGACATGCCATAATCAACAGCCATGCGAATGACGGTGCCCACCCCGTCGATGTAGAACCAGTAAGCGAATAAAAAGAGTACGACTGTTTTGTGATGGCGAATATCCCGCACGGTTTCGCGGAGCTGAGAGAGCCCCGCTATGATCATGCGAGCACCCGATTCGGTTTGTGGATTGCTTGATTCTTTCACCCATATAAAAAGTGGAATGGCGAAGATTGCCCACCAAATAGCTACAGAAATAAAAGAAAACTGTACGGCTTCTGTTGCGCTGGTTAACCCAAAGGTTTGTGGGTTTTGTGTCATGTAGGCGTTGAGGGCAAAGAGCAACCCGCCACCTAAATATCCAAATGCATATCCTTTTGCAGATACGGTATGCATGCGGTCTGCTGAGGCAATGTCGGTGATGAGTGCATCGTAAAAAATGATAGCACCCGAAAAGCCAATATTTGCCAGTGCAAATAAGAGGACAGCATTTTGCCAGGCGCCTTGTCCAACCGAATAAAGCATGGCCGTGGTGATAATACCGAGCAGGGTGAAGATGAATAGGAAATTCTTTTTGAATGTGCCACGATCAGCAATGGCACCCAAAATGGGCGCGAGAATGGCAACAAACAAACCCGCCGCAGAATTTGTGAATCCCAATCTCGCAGAACTGATGGTTGCATCGACGCCAGCGCTCCAATATTCTTTGAAGAAGATTGGAAAAAATCCCGCTAAAACGGTGGTGGCAAATGCTGAGTTTCCCCAGTCATATAGCACCCAGCCCCACGTGGCTTTTTGGTCATTGAGCTGAGGTGTTGGTTTATTCTTTTTATCGTGCATCGTAGATTCTCAGAATGTTTGTGCAAATCGCATGTAGAGGGATTGATGGTTTTTGGTTTTTCCGTAGTCGAGGCGCATGATGGTGCTGTACCAAAAGATGCGCAGCCCCCCCCCAAAACCGAGTTGCCAATCGTTTAGACTGGGACCATCGGTCCGTTTGTATATTTGACCGATGTCTGTAAACAGGACCAGGCCACAGTTGACATTGTAGCGCTGTGATAACGCCAATTGACGCCAACGGAGTTCGGTGTTGATCAGTGTTTGACCTTCTCCTCGTTCTCTTGCGGGTGATAATCCGCGAACGGTTTTGCTGCTGCCGAGTTTGGGTTGTTCATAAAATGGTACATCACCTAAAGTGAGTGATGTGATGAGGCGTTGAGACAGTGTCCAACCTTGTGAAATGGAAATGAAATGTAGGTGTTCAAAACTGAGTTCGCCACCGTTGTAGGTGCCACCGGGTCCCCATCCGTATTCAACGAGCACCTCTTGTAAGGACCCATGGATACTATTTAAATAGTTATCACGCGTGTCACGTCTCAGGGCGGTGTGTGTTTGAATGAGGGAACCCCCATTTTGTCCTACGGGTGCAAGTGTTGTTAAGAGGGCATTTTGGCTGGTGTTGGGGGTAATGCGGTTGTGTCCACCAATAAATCCGATACGGAGTTGATACGGTTTTTGGAGGGTATGATACCAAATAATGCCGAGCGTTTTGTAGTGGGTTTCGTATGTTTGCTCATCTTGGCTATATTGTGCAATCTCTGTGTCGGAGAGGGTGCCATAATAAGCGGCTTGCGCTTCTTTGTCGTACCGGAAGTCGACTTCAAGACGGTCATTGGCGTGAACTTTGGGGAGGTCTAGTTTGATTCGGTGTGTCCATTTGCCTTTGCTTGTAACAAAAAGCTGTAGGGCGTAGGCTTGTTTGTAGGGTATGGTCTGTCCATCATATCGATATACGTTGCCACGAAATCCATACCCTATGCCATCGTCTGAACTGAAGCCTGCAAGCGGGAGCAATGTGAAGCGTTGGCCTTGGCTTTCATAGGGTTCTTTTTGTGCACGGCAGTTTCCCGTTTGTGATAGGAAACATAAAACCAGGCAGATTGCGAAGAATTTTTTGTTTGTAAAGTGTTTATATATATGCAATTACAATCCTTTGTGTTGTGGCCAAAAATGGGGTATACCATTTGAAGGTAAGCACAAAGTGGGCCTTCGTCAGGCTGTTTTTCTTATCTGTGTTAGTTCTGATTGATTTTTCGGGAGATACGCATTATTTTATGTAGGTTGGTTTTGGTCTGACATGAAAATTGGGGATCGTTATTTACGGAGGTTGTATGAATATTAAAGAAGAGATCCGGGAAGATGTTGCGGTGTTGAAGGTGACGGGTGCATTGATGAGTGGCCCAGAGGTGTCACCTTTTCAAGAGCACGTTAAAAGGTTGGTACGCGATGGGATTAAATATGTGGTGGTGGACTTTTCAAGTGTGAAGTGGTTTGGCAGCTCGATGTTGGGTGTGTTGACGGCCAGTTTAACGACTTTGCGCAATGAAGGTGGCGATTTGCGGTTGACGGGTGTGACGAAGAAAATCGAGAGCATTTTGATGGTGACGCGTTTGGCCAGCATTTTTAGAACAATAG
>Ga0115002_10003055_pt1 | contig 21269 bp, 26 predicted proteins | sample ArcticOcean_MG_C_8_FD_89576 | JGI IMG/M metagenome (GOLD analysis project Ga0115002, IMG submission 89576) | Marine microbial communities from western Arctic Ocean - ArcticOcean_MG_CB11_86 | ecosystem: Environmental > Aquatic > Marine > Oceanic | place: Arctic Ocean: Canada Basin | collected... | reverse complement strand
TCGCTGCCCAGGCGCCAATTGCATGCATCGACAATCCTGCGGCTTGCGCAGAAATCAGGTTTGGAGTGGGTACGCTCACGAAGGCGTCACACCCGAAAAAGGTGGCAGTGGTCGGAGCTGGACCGGCGGGTCTTCAAGCGGCCCTGACAGCGAGTAGGCGTGGCCATGTGGTCTCACTCTTTGAAGCACGGGCGGCGGTAGGAGGTCAGGCAGCGTGGTGGTCCACCGTCCCGTCACGCCAAGAACTTTCTGGGATCGTCACCTGGTTGTCGGCGGAACTCGCCGAAACTGACGTCAGTGTCGTCCTCAACCACAAGGTCGACCGAGAGTTCCTTCTCGATGAAGGTTTTGAGGCAGTTGTTTTGGCGACAGGGTCGCAAGCGGTGACGCACGGCTGGTCACCTCTACGACCAGAGCGTTGGGATGCCGCACCGCTCCCGGGAGTGACCCTGCCGCACGTCCATTCCTATACTGAATATCTTCAGGTCCAACCGAAGCTCAGCAAACGCGTTGCTGTGGTGGATTCCATCGGAGGTCGGCAAGGCGCGGTCGTCGCTGAGTTGCTGGCAAGTGGCGGGCATGAGGTCGTCTTCATTACGCAGCTTGGCCAGCCGTCACCGGACCTTGCCTCTTCGCGTGATTGGGGTAAATCGTATGGGATGCTTCGACGGCTTGGGGTCACGTTTCACGTCGATCGTGAGGTAATCGAGATTACCTCCGATCAGGTCCACACTCGTGACGTCTACACTAACGAAAACGAGGTGTTCGATGCCATTGGAGGCATTGTCCTCGTCATGGGAGCAGTCGCTGAAGATCAGCTCTTTCACGATATCTCGCTGGCACGCAATGACGGTATCGAAGTCCAGTTAATAGGGGACGCTCTGGCGCCCCGGCGTGTTAGCGATGCCATTCGGGAAGGCGAAGTAGCGGCCCGGGCCATCTAAATTCCCTGAGTTGGTGGTGCCTCAGCTAACCAGGTCGGCAAGGTCTATGCCTATTGGGTGATGCTTGGCGCCAACTCTGGGCACTTGCTGCGTGCGATCAAGTCACATACTGATCCGGACGGTCAGTTCGACCGGAAAGTACCAGTGCTCTAGTCGGTCAAGCTTGAGTTAGCCGCCAACCCGGCTCGGTATGATGGCCGTTCTTGGATCATTTTGACCCATGCCGCCAGGGAGGGACGGCTGGCCCGCCAATCGGTCTGGTTTCCTCGATTCCTATGCTGCCAGTCGAACCAAAGGAGCGCGCCGGCGATTGATACGAGACCGATGTGGAAATGGTCGAATGCGGCTGACTCTTGTTCGAGCCGATCGAGGCAGCGGTCTACGGCTGCCTGGTAACGATGGATCCAGAGTAGTGATTTTTCGTCTTCGGGTCGGCGCAATTCGACAACTCGTAAATCCGCTGCGTCGAACATACCCTCTGACAGGCCAAAAAGTCGCAGCGCGTCCCATCTAGCTGCGGTGTCTCTTGGGTACAGCTTTGCGCCGTCGTGCAGTGAGTCTAAGTATTCATAAATGACGGGGCCGCCAAACATTGGAACCCCGTCGTCGCGGACAAGAGTGGGCACTTTGCTCAATGGATTGGCTGCCACCAATTCCTTGGGGCTGTCGAACGGGTTGGTTGCCACTAGAGTTAAGTTGTTCCAAAGGCCCGTCTCCCGCGCTACAATTTCAACCCGGTGCACGTAGCCGCTCAACGGCGTATAGAAAAGCTTCACGCAGCGCTCCCGTCTTATTTAGGCGTCGATGTTAGTTGTTAGTGTGCCATAGGCAACTGTTCGCGCTAGAACCGGCGTTCGGAGGAACCATGAAGCTCTTCTACACGCCGATCCCAAACCTCATTCACAAAGTTCAGGTTGTCGCCATTGAGGCAGGTCTCTACGATCAAATCGAACGTATCCCAACTAACCCGTTCGATCGAGATTTTGCTCATGTTGCTGCGAATCCACTGAGCAAAGTCCCGACACTGTTGCGTGATGACGGCTCGTCACTCTATGGCGGCCCAGCAATCTACGAGTATTTTGATTCGCTGCATGAGGGACCCAAGATGTTCCCGCCGGATGGCGAGGCACGTTGGACGGCGCTGCGTCATTTGGCAATCGGAGATGGCCTTTTTGATACCGCGGTCCTTCGCGTCGTCGAGATGAACCGCCCGAATGAGGTACTCTTTCAGGGCGCTCTTGATCGCCTCACCGGAACTATGACGCGGTGTCTGGACACTCTGGAGGGCGAAGCGCCGACATTCGCGGGATTTACCATTGGGCTGATCTCGATTGCATGCGCGCTGATCTATCTTGATCGTCAGAGGGCGACATTAGAGGGCATGGTGGATTGGCGAGAAGGGCGGTCCTCTCTCACAGCGTGGTCCGAGCGTTTCATCGACCGGCCATCGTTTCGCTTTCACGACGACGACTTTCGTGCGGCTTGGAACGCGGGCGACAAGTCTTCACGGGTCGGGTTGCCAGACTAAGCTGCCGCCGCGGCTTCGACCCCGCTTGCCGGTATTTTCAACCCTGCTGCTCGCATCGACTTTTCCAAGGCTGCTAGGAAGACGAGAACATGGCTGATGCGGCTCGATTCTCCCATCAGTCCGATACGCCAAATCTTGCCAGCAAAGGGCCCAAGGCCGGCGCCGATCTCGATCCCGTGGTCACGTAGCAGCGCACCGCGCGTTGCTGCGTCGTCGAGTCCATCAGGAATGAAAATAGTATTGAGTTGCGGCAGTCGGTAAGCGGAATCGACGAGGAACTTTAGGCCCATCGCGTCAATTCCTGCGCGCAGGGCATTATGGGTTTGCGCGTGGCGCGCCCATGCGTTCTCCAACCCTTCGTCCTCAACCATAGTGAGTGCCTCGTTCAGGCCGTAGAGCGCATTGACGGGCGCGGTGTGGTGGTACGAACGGCCGCCATCGCCGTCCCAGTAGGCCAGCACGAGGTTGAGGTCGAGAAACCAGCTTTGCACCTTCGTCTTGCGCGTCTTCACGGCCTCAATGGCGCGCGGACTGAACGTGACGGGCGAAAGTCCCGGCGGGCACGATATACACTTTTGCGTGCCGGAGTAGGTGGCGTCAGCACCCCACGCGTCGATCTCAACCGCAATGCCTGCCAGCGAAGTGACCGTGTCCATGATGGTCAAGCTCCCGGCATCGCGGGCGATCTTGCACAGCGTAGCTGCATCTGAGGCGACACCCGTCGAGGTTTCGGCATGGACGAAGGCAACCGCTTTGGCGTTGGGGTGTGCCTTGAGCGCGGCGCGGAGTTTATCGGGGTCGACCGGTTTGCCCATCTCGTCGTTGACCGCGACAACCGTGCCGCCGCAGCGTTCGACGTTCTCCTTCATGCGCCCGCCGAACACGCCGTTTTGGCAAACGATCACGGTGTCACTGGGTTCAATAAGATTGACGAAACACGCCTCCATCCCAACGGAACCCGGGCCCGAGACCGGAAAGGTCACGTCGTTCTGAGTGCGGAAGACACGTTTGAGCTGACCTTTGATGGCATCCATCATGATTTGGAATTCGGGATCGAGGTGACCAATAGTCGGCTTTGCCCCGGCGGCTAGCACACGCGGGCTGACATCCGACGGGCCGGGGCCCATCAAAATGCGAGGCGGTAGAACCGGGCTATTGCGGCGGGCGTCGTTCATGATTTGCTATACCTGCTGGGGTGTTGAAGAGGCGACGGCTGTCGCGAGATGTGGGGTCGTCTTTTTAGTAGCGCTGGGCCGGCCGCTTTGGCTGGGCGTAGACCGCAATCTCTTCGGGCACCGTGACACGGTGCGGCGGGTCGTGGCGGAAGGGTTCCTCAAGGTCGTAGTAGTCGACCGTCAAGCTGCCGCCTTCAGTGCGGCTGAGAATGATCGCTCCGGTCTTAGTGCCGTAGGGGCCGTGCAGGAGTTCTTTCGGGCGCCAAAAATATGAACCTTCGACGAGCAGGCCGGTATTCCCCGACATTTCTCCCCATACCATGTAGCACTCTTGGACAACAGGATGGCTTTCGACACGCTTTTCGCGATAGGACGGGATGACCCCCATCAACCAAGTCTGGTCGCCCGTCACGGGGTCGGTGCGCAGCAACTTTTTTCGTGACCCGGAGCCCGCGATTTCCGGGCTGTTGACTCCGGCATAGTCGATATCCCAGCCATCACCATGCAACGATTGTCGCGGTACGTGGGCGCGGGAATCTACGTCGGTGCTGTCTGTCGTGTCAGGGACGCCTGAAAAGAACGTCAATGCAACGGCGCCGTCTTCAGAATGTGCATTCTTGCGTAAGAAATGTTTTGGCAGGCAGGTATAGTCGCCAGGACCGAAGGTCTCGTCGCCGATGCACAGCCTACCCTCAAGAACATAGATTTCTTCTTCAACTGCTAGACGCTCGACATCATCGCGCCGCCAGCCCGCAGGGTATTGGACCAGCAAACTTGTCGCCCCGCTTTCCGCGTCACGGCTTAGTAGTTTGTGCGCTACATCGGTGCGGCATGGCCCAAGGGCTGTTTGATCCCAAGGCATATCCGGAGCGTGGATGAATTCAATCCACGGCCTCATCGTGCCACCCCCGTGGTTGAGGATTCCGTCGACATCCGGGCCGCGGTCTCTGGCGGGATGGCGCACGTTAATGGCTCGCCGGATTTGACCAATCCAGATCCAGTCGCAGTGAATGCAAGGGGACCGCCGTGTGTGCGGATCAAGAAGACGGTGCCAGTACCGGCGGCCATCGGAACACGGGTTGAACCCTTGGGGCGCCAAATGTAGGCGCCTGGTGTCATCGTGCCGCGACCGCTTACGGTGCAATCGCCTGCCAAGAGATAGTACTCGGCGTCGACATCCTGCGTTTCAATCGTGTTTGCCTGCCAAACCGGTGGATAGCCGACGATCACGGTTTGACCACCACCATCTGGGTCGGACCACAACACGCGCACCCGCGCGTGGTGCGCCGCAAGGTCAAGGCCGTGCTGCTCTTCGGCGGCGGGCCAAATTGCAGAGAACACGTCAGTACGAGGTTCCCATCGGCTGTGATCGTAGTCCGATAAATCTTTAGATGTCGTCGGCGTGTAGATGGCTAAGGCGACGCTCCCGTTCGGTGCAGTGGCGCGTTGTCGCGGAAAGCCCGCCGGCAGAAAGCCATAAAAGTCTGCGGCGAAGAACACCGCGTTGACACTGACCGCGCCGTCGAGCGCGTAGAGTTCTTCGTGCATCGGGCAAGGTGGTGCTGCATTTGCGACCCATCCGGCTGGGAACCGCAACAACGTGGTCAGGGCGCCGGTTTTGTCGTCACGGCTCAACACCCGGTGCGCCACGCCGGTCAGGTGCGGCCACAAGGTCTCGGTTCTCCACGGGAGCCACTGGGCCTGGATGAACTCGGTCAAGGGACGTGTCATGGCTATTACTCTAGCAGGTTGGACCGGTCTGGGATGCCTCTGTTTGGTTAGGTCATCAACGTTGGATAACCCATTGATTTAGGCCGGCCTGGGACTTCTTTATCGTTCCAATTGGGGTTCACGGTCACCTTACGGTTGCCGCATTGGCTGCATTTCATGTGCTGGGTGACGCGTGGAATAGGGAAGTTTGCCCCCAGTTTTTCGATCAGAAGGCTCGCTTCAACCGCCGCATGGTGGTGGCACCGAATGCACCATACGAACATCCTGAGTTTTTGGTCGATCAGGTAGAAAAGGCGGGTGGGGTCAAGAATCGGTCTACGCATGGCCCGACCCTAGGGCTCGGGAAAGAAGACGTCTGTCCGCATGTTGCTGGCACTTCAGCGGCCAATCTAGGGTCGCCCTGCCCATCCATGTGTGTCAAGGACGCTGCCGGTGTGCTGGGTTAGGACCGAGCGCCCGAGAACGACGGCAACGGCAGACAACTAAAAGACGGAAACGCTAGGGGGGCGAAAGCTTGGGGAAATGACACGGAAGAAATTTCAGAAAAAATATTCCGAGAGAATCATTAGCGAGTTTGAGATTCGTGGCACGTATCAGTAGTCTTTTATTTTAGCTGTAGTTCAGCTCATAGATTGCGCGCAAATTTTCTGTTTTTTTAGACGATGAAGACGGTCACAAGAGTTCTTTAATGAACTTGTTTCGCGTTGGTGGCTCGATGAAGCATTTCACCTAGTCGACCTTATTTCTAGATGCGCGCTCTTGTAGCCAGAGCCTTAGGGACACGAACGCAAAGTATCCGACCACAAAACCGAAAAACGGGCCATCGGAATAAGGAGCGATCGAACCTTTTATAACTGCGCGTCAGGGCTGGATTGGATGGAGATCCCCTTCCTAACATCAAGCTTAGGAGTAAGGAGCTTGAGGCTCTCGCTGAAAGTCTTGTGGCCGTTATCACCGAAACGCCGCTTGAGAAATTGCACACGGATACCCTGAGAGATCGGTCTGTTGGCTAACAGGCTTGAAGCCGCAAGTTATTAGTCATCAAAGAAGTCGCGTACCATTGCGCCCGCTCCAACCGGGTCGACTTCAAAAAGCCAATGGCCCCATTCAAGTCGCTCAAGATATCGACCGTTTCGGATGACTGACGCTGCGCGTCGGGTCGGTCCCTCAATATCATCCTTGGTGCACAAGACGAGCACTTCGTGATCAATGCTGCCAAGACGCGCCGCCATATCGTGCTCGAACACAGCCTGGTGCGCCCACCAATGGCGCTCGAAGTCCTGCACTGAATCGGCGGCATAGCGTCCAATCATCTCGTCTGTGACGCCCGGCCAACGCCAACTCGCCCAGCCCGTCCAACTTGAGGCGAGATGGCTCCCGTCTTGTTGCACCGGTTTGGGGCGGCCAAAGGCGACTTTCTGCTTTTCGCGTTCCTCAGCGGTATAGACTGCTGCACCGAACAAGATCAGACGGTGCACACGATCAGGACGCAGGTGCGCAATTTCTACCGCGAGCCGGGAGCCGGTATGTGCGCCAAACAAGTCCACCTGATCCAAGTCGAGACTATCGAGCACCGTCGCCAATGCTTTGGCGTATTCGGTTAGACCGGTGGGGCCGGGCGGCGGGTCCGAACCACCATAACCGGGCGTGTCGACCGCCACGGCCAGACGGTCGGTGCTCATCTCCTCCAGAAACGGGCGATACATACGGCCACTCCCCGGGCTGAGGTGAAAGCACAGCAGAGGTCGTCCCGACGCTGTCGCGGGCGGTGCTGCGACGTGGAGGTGAAGCTGTCCCCAAGGTCCCGAGACGTATTGGCGTTCCATTGTAGCCCGTCAGGCCTGCGCGAAGTATTGGTGCGATGCTTCGGCTTCAGACTTGATCCCCGCAAGGCGGTATTTGACCATATCTCCGATACTACCGATGCCGGTGAGGGCGCCACCATCGAGTACTAGTAGATGGCCGATACGCCGCTTGGTCATTAACACCATTAGTGAGAAGAATGAGTGCAGTCAGACGATCCACATAACGTAAAGTTCGGTTAGTGCCAATCCTACAAACCAAATTGCGACAAGAGCCTTGAACGCACCCCAGGGTGTGGCGTCAAACCGTTTTGCCATGTTCGTTTTGGCCTCTTCCTCATCGAAGTCGAGGGTGATGCCGCGGATATCATCCATTGCTCCAAGCACTCCCATTACGACTAGCAGGTTTGCAAGGACCACCATGACCGTCATCGGCAGATGGGCTGCGTTGCCGCCAAAGGTCAAAATGCCAATGATTGTGAGGTTTCCAACCAAGCCCATAGACATAATCCAGAAAAGATCACGGCCTCTTAAGCCTATCATTTGGATGCGGTTTGCCCGGTCGGCACTTGTGTTCATAATTTTGATCCTAAAAATAAGGAGACAACTAAATTGCGTTGCCGAGCTTACAAAATAGCCCGCTTAGGTGTTCTTGGCCAAGCAGTGAGTTCATCGCAAATCTGTTCATTGATGTGAATGACGATTTGGTTTGGCTTGGCCGGCTGGAACGTCATCGCTATCTGTTTGTCTTAGTGTTTTAGCCATCTTAACAAAGTCCGCTATCTGAATCGTAAGTTGCTACGAGATAGCTGGTCAACGGAGGTGCACCCCATCAATTTCATGCCGCGTTCGACTTCGGCGCGCATTAGAAAGAGAGCACGCTCGACCCCCGCTTGACCCGCAGCTGCCAGCGGAAAGAGATAGTAGCGCCCGACCCCCACGGCCTTTGCGCCAAGTGAAAGCGCCTTCAGTACATGCGTTCCACGGTGGATCCCGCCGTCCATCATTACATCAATTCGGTCTCCCACCGCATCTACGACCTCTGCAAGCTGGTCGAATGCGGCCCGCGACCCATCAAGCTGTCTGCCGCCGTGATTTGAGAGAATGATCCCGGTGCAGCCAATATCGGCGGCACGTTTTGCATCGTCTACGGACATGATCCCTTTTAGGCAGAATTGCCCGTTCCAAAAACTCACCATCTCCGCGACGTCGCTCCAACTCAATGTTTGGTCGAGCATTTCCGTGAAATAGCGGCTAACCGTAAGCGCGCTCTTGCTCGTATCAATATGTTCTTCCAGCTGAGGCAGCCTGAAACCCTCATGGGTGAAATAGTTGAAGGCCCATGCTGGATTTAGTGCGAACTGTGTCACTCCCGACATCGTAAGACGAAAGGGGATGGAAAAACCTGTTTTTAGGTCTCGTTCGCGATTGCCGCCGGTAATAGCGTCGACGGTAAGCATCAACACATCTACCCCGGCACTTTTTGCGCGCTCGAGCATTGCTCGATTCAATCCCCGATCTTTGTGGAAATAAAATTGGTAGGCCTGTGGTGTCCGGTGTTTTGACCGTATCTCTTCAAGGCTGACTGTGCCGAGAGATGAGACGCCGAACATCGTGCCAAATCGCTCCGAAGCCGCGGCCACGGCCCTCTCGCCGCGATGATGGAACAGGCGCTGCAACGCGGTTGGGGAACAATAGAATGGAACAGCTAACTCCTGCCCCATGACTTGCACCGAAAGATCAACCTCAGCCAAACCATTTAGAACGTTGGGCACAAGATCGCATGCGTTGAAGCTCTCTGTATTTCGATGAAGAGTTAGCTCGTCATCGGCAGCGCCATCGATATAGTTGAAAATAGGCCCAGGCAGCCGCCGCTCTGCTAGCCGACGGAAATCAGAATGATTAAAACATTCGGTTAAGCGCACGGCTGTAAAAATTTCATGGCAAAGTCCTAAGCTAATATTTTTAATGCAGGCGCTGACTTGGGACAGTTACTCGACTGTCTACATATATAAGTATCGTAAATCTCTATGCGAATTTTATGAAGTTTTAGACCTTCCAGCAAGCCTGGCACCCGGTCTCGCATAAGTCGCTGCGCCAGATGTATAGCACCAGGAATTGAACTGCCGCCGCGCCAAAGCTGTGCCACAGCCAGTGTGTACCCATCGGTAGGATCTCGATTAATACGCGGCCGTTGATGGTACGGAACGACATGGCGATCATGAACGAAGCTGCTGTCCCAACTACCAGCCGCCAGTCCATCCAGCCGTTCCGCTCAAGGTGCCGGGCTATTGGCAGTCAAATCGAAATGGCGCAGACTGCATATCCGGCAAAGGGTTGCATCGCATCGGGCATGCCTAAAAAATTCCTTCCAGCCATCACAAACACGTACGGCCCGAGGACCAACATTGGCACCCACCACCAGTTGACACCCTGGCGGTGCTAAAAATACATGGATACCGCCGCCGCCAACAGCGCAATTGGTACAAAGTCCATGAACAGCCATAAGTTGTGCGAGCGCGTAGCGTGATAAACCGTACCCCCGACCCAGCTGATGATCAGCACCGGCGATAAAGCGGTGGGCGCGAATTTGGCCTTTTAGCCGCCATACCCAATAGAGAATGATCACGAGAAACAATAAGTTGCTCGCTGTGTTCCATGGCTCCACAGGGAAGCGGCCCATGATGGTCTCGATGTAGGTTGGGCCTTGATCGAGTGGCATTACCATTGGAACCTTTGCATCATCGACATATTCACGGGACTAGACCGATCCAATGACGTGGCTATCGAAAAACTTAATAGTGTTTCCGGCGGAATCATGTACCTCAAAAGTCGTGTGAACATTTCCGAGGCTGATCTCAGTCGTGCTGTGTCCAGGATTAGTCAGTGTGGTGTGCTGCGCTTCGATATCGTCCACCATCAAGTCAAAACTCACTTGTTGAACAACCCGGCCGGCGTTAGCCCGCAACACAAGGTGTGTGCTGGCACGCAGTTACAGAGATTTTAGGTTTTTCATCTTCGCTACGAGGCGCATTACGAGGCCGGTCATGAACTCAAAAAATCAGTAAGCTTGGATTATTGGCTTGCTGATGCTTGCTGATGCTTGGCGATGTGTTGAGGCAGGTGAGGTGGATCCATTTGTCTTTTGCTTCATAAGCTCGATCTATTTCAGACCACACGTGCGTGATTATCAAACTCAATAAATGCATCGTTCCAACTTGGAATGGAGTTTGCCTCGTACCCAAATACATTTCCTATGCCAACCTGTGAAATACGATTCATCGCCCGGAAGTGTGCTTGGGATACTTTGTAAGTCATCATGTGCTTTTTAGTTTCCCAAACGGTCAGCGGATGTTGCCAGCCGTTACGAGAGTTAAAATTGCAAAGCAAGAGACCTTCAGAATTTTGCGCACTGCTAGATGTATATCTCGTCAACAACCCAAACCGCACCCAACCAATAACACCTCTTGGTTTAGGTCCCGTCACTGAAACATACATCGACCACTCCCTACCAAGGGCTTACCTGCACCCAGAAAACTGGAGGTGCCCCGACCAGAAATGGGTCGCCTCATTACGGACTGTGACTTTTACGCGTCTTGCGGCATGACCGTGGCTCGGATGACAAGGGGGTGGAGGTACTTTCGGCACCGGCTGCTACTAGCTCGTCACTTTGCTGGCGGCGGCCAATGCAATCTAGTCACCATCTTTGAGGAAGAAAATTGAGACTTGACCGATTTCCACGCCGAACTTGGTCACCCTTGCCCGGTTTATCAATACACCGCTCTCTTGCAACCATAGCCAGTCGTTGAAGCGAACACGGAAGGTGCGCTTCCCGACGGGCAAATCCATCACGTAGCCCCAATTAAAGGTGTTACCGGCTGCGCGGCCAGTCGCCACACCTATGACATCACCGGCGCGGCCCTCGTAGCGACCGTCGGATTGCTTGGCAATTGACCAGACCCGACGGTCCTCACGCCCGTTTGCATAGACGAAATCTTCCTCAAGGGTCAGCGTTTGATCTTTCCAGGTACCCTTGATGTCGACGGTGAATTGGGCGCGAAGGTTCCCGAAACGATCCTCAAATACACCCCACGCCCTGGTCTTTCCCTCAAAAAATTCTTCTAGGACTAGTTCAGGGGTGCCGTCTTCAAAAAAATTGTTAGCCATCGTGCCACACGATGAGAGAAAAAAAGCTGAAACCATAAGAGCCAAAGTGCGCATAACGATGGACTTTCATTTGAGGAACGGTCGCGCTTAGATGCGACGTATTGGGTTTTACGAGCAGGCAGAGAAACTGGATCACGGCACGACAGAATCTTTTAGGTGATCCCATTCGTTCGTTCACGCCTGGGTATCCCTGTCAACCTGAGAGAAAACCGAGGGCTTAGGTGAAATGGTTCATTTTGAGGAGCTCAAGGAGCCACTGGCAGCAAATTCTCTTCTCAACCTCAGCGAACTTACGTCCAAAATCTCTGACCTTTGCCGCAGCCTACGCTCAATGTGTTGCTGAATATTAGGCGGCTGGCTGAAGAGGTCGCTGAGGCTGTCCGACAACGTTTAGTAGCCGCTAGAGGTCATCTTACGTTTTGTGGCAACACTTTGACGCCGGGACTCTCCTAAGATTCCAGGAAATACAACCAGCGCTAACTCCCTGACGCTAAATGGAAAATATTCTGTTTGGTCGGCTTGGGTATTTAGGGAGGAGGATGGCTCCGACCGCTACCCAATTTTGAAACTAAAATACCAGGTTCTTACGATGTGCCATTAAGGCAATACGGGCTATAGTCAGGCCGAACGCGGACGCAACTGTCAGGTCATGTGCTGGACCGGTAGCTACACCTGGACGATGCCGGGTTAGCAGTGAAATGCACAACGTGTCGACACAAAGTCGCGTCCGTGATGTTTTTTCTAGCTGTGAGTATTTGCATCATGAACTCATTCTTGGAACGCCAATTTGCGCTCAAAAAACACGGCACGACTGTCGGCCGCGAGGTTCTAGCCGGCATCGCCACCTTTCTCACCATGGCCTACATCATCGTGGTCAATCCGCTGATACTGCAGGATGCTGGGATGGACTTCGGCGCAGTGTTCACAGCGACTATTCTCGCGGCTGTCGTTGGAACCTCGATCATGGGGCTTTGGGCCAACTGGCCGGTAGCGATGGCTCCAGGCATGGGACTCAATGCCTTCTTTACCTATGGCGTAGTGCTAGGCATGGGCCACAGCTGGGAGATCGCACTAGGTGCAGTGTTCTGCTCAGGCATTCTGTTCGTTGCCCTGAGCGCCACGAAATTTCGCCAATGGGTTATTGAAGCAGTGCCAATGAGCCTACGCCTCGGCGTTGGTGCAGGCATAGGTTTCTTCCTTGCAATCATAGGTCTAAAAAATGCCGGCATTGTGGTCGACAGCCCAGCGACACTGGTGCAACTCGGCGACCTGACCAGCGCTACGACGGCGCTTGCCTGCCTTGGCTTCGTGATCATGCTGGTATTGGATGCGCGCAAAGTGCCTGGTTCGATTATCATCGGCATCCTGTCGGTTACCGTAATCGGTCTCATCACTGGGCACGCGACATGGGGCGGCGGCACCTGGATGCCTCCTAGCATGGCGCCGACGTTCTTAGCTCTAGATATTGGAGGGGTGTTTGAGCTAGGCCTCATTTTAGTTGTACTAACGTTCCTGTTCGTCGATTTCTTGGACACTGCGGGCACCCTAACCTCGGTCGCCAACATGGCGGACAAGGTGTCGCCGGACGGTAAGGTCAGCAACATCGGCAGGGCGGTATTCTCGGACTCAATCGCTACTGTCTCCGGTAGTCTGCTCGGGACTAGCAGCACTACCAGCTATATCGAGAGCGGTGCCGGTATCAAGGAAGGTGGCCGGACCGGCCTCACTGCCGTTACGACGGCAGTGCTATTTCTTGCCTGCCTGTTCCTTGCACCTCTGGCCAAGACGATCCCCGGCTGGGCGACGGCTCCGGCACTGGTCTTCGTAGCAACGTTCTTCGCAGTTGGCCTCAAGGACCTCGCCTGGGACGACATCCGAGAATACGGTCCTGCGATGCTCGCGGCACTGGTCATGCCGTTCACATTCTCGATCGCGAACGGCATAGCCGTCGGCTTCATAACCTATGTCGCCGCTAATGCACTCACTGGGCGGTTCCGTCAGTTACATCCGGCCATCATCATTCTCGCAGTTGTGAGCGTCCTTTATTTCATTAAGGACTTTTAACTCCCAATCCAGCGTGCCCGACTCACCTGGGTCGTATGTTTAGGTAGACTAAAAGCTGTGTGAAGGAGTGGGAAAAGGCTGTATCGCCAAACGCCCGTGCTGGTAACGCGGTGTGGTAGTTGCGTGTGGCCATCAGCTGCACGCCGGTGCAGCTAGTTAGACAATGGTTAGACCTCTGCTAATCGAGAAACTCTACTACTTCAACAAAGTTGTTTTCTGGATCAAGACCCATAAATGATACGGACCGTTTCGGCTCGAAGCTGTCGGGGTCAATGCTTTGGGCGACTTTTGCCTCGCTTGCAACTTTGCCGCCAGCGTCAACAAAGGCTGATAATGATTCTTCGATCGAGTGACAGCAGAAAATCAAGTTTCCTTGCCCGGATAGCACTTCACAATCAAAAGCCATAAGTCCCAACATCGTTTGGCCCCCTGACTGCATCAATCCTAGTTTCATCGTACTGCCGGGATTACTTGCGCAAATGGGATGGCCAGGTATTCTTATGCTCGGGATTTTTATAGTCTTCATTAGCTCTAGGTTTACAGCATCTGAATAAAACGACACCTGTCGCGCTAAGTCTTTGACCACGACCGTCGTCCTTAAAAGACTCGCTTTCTTATTCATTTTTAAAGCGCCCACATATTTTCATCTAATTTGTCTGACCACAATAAGACGCTGATTTCATCTTGTGGTCACAATCGTGCCACTAAGCGGTTAACTTCACCGTGCAAAACCTAACGGGCTCTAAACAGCCGCACTCGGGGCAATCCACATCTAGCCCATGTTGCATCCGGGACGGAGGCCAAGCGACCCCAGAGTAGCGCTCGGGGGTAGTGGTGCCAGATCAGTTAAGTCTCGGAAAGGAAGGGACCGAGAGATGTGATCGGCAGGCTGGGGGGCGTTACCAAAAATATTACCGCATCCCCCAAGGCTCCCTCCAGTAGCGGAAGGGAACCCTTTGTCAGGCTCTCTAACGCAAACTCAGCGTTGCCCGACGGTTCCTCCGCGCGGAAGTACTTTCGGGAGTTTGCTGCAGGAGCTGTTCTTCACCCAGCGCATGAACTTCTGTTGGTGAGGTAAATAGTCCTTCGCTAGCTACGATCAGAGAATCGCCTCGCCTTTGCGATAGGCCTAGATTGTAGTTATTTCGACCTACGGTATCCGTATGGCCTTCGACTTCGACCAAATTTAACCGAGTCGGAGCATCTTCTGAAATTGCAGCAAGTAAGATCTTCTGGAATTGGGATAGTGCGAAATCGTCATGATCGAAAAAGAAAAGGTATCGGTCACCTGAGTCAAAATCAGCATCTTCAACTGGATATCCTGCGACCTGATAGAGGTGTACGGCAAGCATTCTTAAAAAGGCTTTGCGCTCTTCTTTAAGCTTTATCGCAACTGCAAGCGGGCGGTCCGTGATCCCTGGCGCCCAGTTCCTTTCCTCCCGCTCATACTGTTGTTCGCGTGCAAATAATAATTCTGCGGCGACATGCAGTCGGGCTGCCTCATCGAACTGACCTTGATCTCTCAGCATCTCCACGAGTGCAAAAGTATAGTTGCGTAACGTTCTAATCTTTGGCCTCTTAAAGTGGCCTACTTGCCACTCTCCAGAAGGGTCCAGAATCTCTGGTTTCGAGGCGACCGCGGCATTACCCTTTTGAGCCATTTTAGCGGCCTCGCGAGTGCCGGAGTTGTGCCCGCCAAGCCGGTATGAGGCTACTCTATATTCTTGCGCCAAGCTGTCGCTAAAGTTCTGAACTTTTGCTGGCACTGAGCCGTCTAGCCGGGCGAGCTGTGGCATTGAACAACCTGTCAACACGAGGCCCAAGATACAGACGTATAGATAGCCAGCCAGTCCTTTGCACTCTTCATGATTCGAACAGGGCCTATTTTCTTTTGTCATGAGCAGCGCCTTTTCTTTGTACCAATGCAAAGCCTTGTAGGCGGGGAATATGGCAATCATTGGACTTGATTGTGGCGCAACCGGGCCAAGTTCTTGTCCCAATTGTGTCGCACGGAAACTGTTGCTTGAGTGTCGCTGAAAAAAAGTCTGACCCCGCGCTTACCCCAGTGCCGAATCAGGGAGAAGGCAACCTTTATCTCGCAGCGGGTTCGCAGTACCCAAAGACAGTCACCTCGCAATCATCATGTGATCAATGGCTGCTAAGCTGTAAGGGAACATTCACGAGGGTAAAATGCTTTCGACCAATGTCCTTACACGTGATCCAGTTAGCGACCTTGCTGTTCTTAAAGATGACTTCAAGCCAAAGAAGTTTTTTGCATTCAGCAACAAAAACTCTGAGTTGCTTCAGGACGTGTCTGTTGCAGGCTTTCCTTTTAAATAGCGATCGAGTAGCAATGTGAAGGTCACTAAAGACATTGTTACTCCGTCGACAGGAATGCAAAACAACGATGCCAACATGCAGACCGACGTAGCCATGCAGCCTAGTGGTTCTGTTGGTTCTGGTGGTCCGGTATTGGATGAAGTGAGGAACGTTATCGGCATAAGGGTCGTCAGGCTGGAAACCAAGGTAGCTCTCGAAAAGTTTGACGCGATTCTTAAAAGCACAAACGTGGGCGTAACGGCTAGCGTTGCCAAAGCGATGCTATCGACGTTCGAAATAGACCTCGGATCAGGGAATGGTAAGGAGATGCCCCGCTCAGAAATGGGCGGCCATCAACACTGATGTTACCTTCTGCTTCTCTAGGGGTATGACCATGGCTCAGATTGAGAAGGTGAATCCCCGGCAAGGTGATGTTTGAGTTGCTGGAGTAGCCATCAGCTGCAGCTCCTCTTCTCAGCCTCATCGAACTTCTGCCTAAATCTTAGACCTTTGCAGCACCCTATTCTCAATGTGTTATGGAATATTGGGCGGCTTAGGGTTTGCGACGATCTTCTGAGTTCTAGTCGATCACTCCAGCGGCCCGCAACCGTGCCGATAGCTGGGTCTTCCGTTCGGTGCGGTCAGGTTCGGGGTCGTCGCGCATGCGTTGGGCTATCTCCACCAGGATTCTTCGTTGGCAAGCCGGTTCCGCTACCCGCCATTTGCCTATTTCCTCTAAGGTGCGATAGCAACCCCGGCACAATTCCGACTGCATATTCATCCGACACACAGAAATGCAGGGGGAGACGATTTGGAGGGGTGTCTGCACAGATCATCCTCAAAGCAGGCAGGCGTTGTCTAATGGGTAGTGTGACGGCGCGTTAGTCAGAAATCTTCTCACCGTTGCGGTAGGTGCCTGACAAAGGCTGAACCTTGTTACCGTCTTCGTCGTGCCAGAGCCAAGGCCCTTCTCGTTTACCGTTTTTGTATTCGCCCTTGTACCACAACCAACCGTAGTCGTAGTACTCGACCCAAAGCCCTTCTCGCTCTCCGTTCTTGTACTCGCCCTTCTGTCCTAACTGACCGTTGACGTGATACCAGACAAAAGGCCCTTCGCGTTTCCCGTTCTTGTGCTCGCCCGCCTCTAATAACTGACCGTTCTCGTAGTACCAGAGCCAAGGCCCTTCTTGTTTTCCGTTCTTGTAATCACGCTTGAACCACAACTGTCCGTTATCGTAGTGCGTAACCCAAGGCCCGTCTTGTTCCCCGCCCTTCATCCGACCAAGGCTTGGCCCATCGTCCAATTCCCCAGTGAAGGGGGCCTCCGTGAATTTCTCGTACCAGAGACCATCTCGATAAACGAGGTTGCCCATGCTCAAACTCAGCGCAGCCGACGTGCTCAGGACCAGGGTAAGGAAAATGGAGGCAAAGAAACGGATCATTCGCTCATGCTAGTGACGTGATGGCAAACATCAAAGCGCAGGCTGGGGATGTCTTGCTACCTTGCCGAATCTTGGCGATGTGTTGAGAGTGTTGGATCGCGAAAAATTTTACCTTTGACTGATCCTTATCGCGTTGCCGGCCGTATCTATGAGTATTGCTCAATTATGCAACCGACCAACGTATGGAGACGTCAAGATGAAACCGATTACCCTGCTGTCTGGCTTAATAGTAGCTGGTCTGCTCACATCCGGCGCAGCGGCCACAGGTTGTGGCGATATGTATAAAGCTTTGGCAACGACTAGCTCATCGACTGTTGCAAGCTCAGAAGTTCTATTTTCAAGTGGGTTGCAGATAGCCGCAGACGAGGGGCAAGCTGATTTTGATAAGGAAGTGGAGAACGTCACACTACAGGTCGCTCGAGATATGAGGCAACTACCCGTCGTGTATGGCGCGGTGGCAAGGGTTGGTTCGCCGTCAGTTGACAGTGCCGATGTTCTATTTTCGAGTGGGTTGCAGATTGCTGCAGACGAGGGACAAGCTGATTTTGATCAGGAGGTGGAGAATGTCATACTCCAGGTCGCTCGAGATATGAGGCAGGAACCAGTCGTGTATGATGCGGTGGTAAATGTAATGTAGGATTCGGGCCTGCGCAGGACAGGTATGCATGCCACAAAACACGCCCTGTGAGTCCATTGCAGATTCGCTGAGTCATCTCTGACTCTTCCTGTATCTAGTTACATCATAACTAAAGAATCATTCCCAGACTAATCTCTGCGTCACACAGACCAGGTTCCGATAGAGACCACCGAGTCTTCCTAGAGGCTCGGGACAGTCATCACATCGATCTCAGATGCGGCTTTTAGGCGCGCGCCGGTGAGCGCTTGCAGGTCGTCAAACGAAACACCGTCCAATATCTCTTGCACGATGAATGAGCCGTCGACGACGTCAATAACAGCAAGATCGGAATAGGTCCGTGATACGACGCCAAGCCCGGTTAAGGGGTAGGTGCATTTTCTGACCAGCTTGGGTGACCCATCTTTGGCGACATGTTTAGTGAGGATGACAACACGCTTCGCCCCAGCCACGAGGTCCATAGCGCCGCCAATCGCGGGGATCGCGTCTTGAGCACCTGTTGCCCAGTTGGCAAGGTCACCATTTGACGCGACCTGAAAGGCACCGAGGACGCATAGATCGATATGCCCGCCACGAATCATCGCAAATGAGTCGGCGTGGTGAAACAGCGCGGCGCCGGGTAAAAGCGTGACGGATTTCTTGCCCGCGTTGATGAGTTCTTCATCTTGCGCGTTTTCCCCGGCGGTTGGGCCAACACCAAGTAGACCATTTTCGGAGTGGAGGATAACTTCGCGGCCCGCGGGGATATAGTCCGCTACCAGTTCGGGCATTCCGATACCGAGATTGACATAGGTCCCCTCCGGGATGTCTTGCGCCGCGCGCCACGCCATCTGGGCAGCACTCAACCCTATTAACTTGTGCCCGTTCATGGGTAGCTCCGTCTCTCATGTATCGCTTGGCGTTCGCTGAGCGGGTTGGCAACCTCGACCACTGCGTCGACAAAGATGCCGGGCGTGACGACGGATTCGGGATCGAGGTCACCGAGCGTCACTATATGCCTGACTTGTGCAATGGTGCGCCGGGCTGCCATACACATGATCGGACCAAAATTTCGTGCCGCCATGCGGTAGGTGAGGTTCCCCCACCGGTCTGCGGATTGCGCTTTGACGAGTGCCACGTCGGCGTAGAGCGGCGCCTCGAAAACATAGTCGGCGCCGTCGATCGACCGCACCTCCTTATTGTCCGCAACTGGAGTGCCGACCGATGTCTTGGTATAGAACCCGCCGATGCCTGCGCCGGCCGCCCGAATGCGCTCTGCCAAAGTGCCTTGTGGGATGGTTTCAAGCGCGACCTTCCCGGCTCGAAACAATTCTTCAAACACTACCGAGTGGCTCGACCTGGGATAGGAACAGATAAACTTTCCCACCGCCCCGGACTTCAATAGCGCGGCAAGACCGGTCAGACCGTTCCCGGCGTTGTTATTGATCACGGTAAGGTCGCGTACGCCCTTGTCGATCAAGGCATGAATGAGCTCAGTAGGTGACCCTGCGTCGCCAAAGCCACTGACCATCACGACCGCGCCGTCTTGGACCGGCGCTAAGGCAGCGGTGATATCGATAACGACTTTGTTGATCATGCGCTGCCGCGCCGCACGAACTTGAAGCCTATGTCCATTTGGGGCACTTCCGGCACCGGCTCGCCCGACAAGCGGTTCAGAACTGCGTTAGCTGCCGACAGGCCGATCGCCTCATGATCAATTTCGATCGAGGCGAGCCCGGGGTTCACTGCAGCAGCCACGTCGGCTGGGGCGCCGAACGTGGCAATGGCGAACCGCCCCGGAATGGAAATTCCATTTTGCTGACAAAAGATCAAGGAGCCGATGGCGGGCCTGTGGGAGCTGAAAATGATCGCGTCGGTATCGGGGGCCTTGTCCAAGACTTGGTTCATCAAAGAAATGCCGGCCGCGGTTGTCGACAGCGATTCGAAAACTAAGTGGTTTGGCAAGCTGTGCGCGTCCATCTCCGCTACGAACGCCGACAAGCGCTCTGATTCTCGGTCACTCGCGTCCAGGTGCGGCGTTCTGGCATAGGCAATTCGCTTTCGTCCGCTATCGGCGAAATGGCTAGTAAGCGACCGCATGGCCCTGCCGTGGTCGAAACCGACGCACATGTCGATCGCGCTTGGGCCGATATTGAGAATCTCGACAATGGGGAAGTCAACATCTCGCAAATGGTCCCGAACCTCGGTTAGGTGCTGCAGGCCGGTCAGGACCAGGCCGGCGGGTCGATAGGACAAGAACGTTTCGACGATGCGCGCCTCGGTCTTCAAGGAATAGTTCGTGATCCCAATCAGAATTTCGTATCCGTTGTTGCCGAAAACTTCGGTCAGTGCGGTGACGATTTCCGAAAGCGAAGTGTAGGTGATGGTCGGAATGATGACGCCGATTATTTTGGTCTGGTTTGCGGCCAACGCGCCGGCAAGTCGGTTGGGAGTAAAGCCGAGGGAATCGATTGCATCGCGAATCCGTAATTGCGTTGCTGGGGCAACCCGGGCCGCTTCACGCAGCGAGAGCGACACGGTGTTGACCGACACGCCCGACAAGGCGGCCACGTCGGCCATGGTGGCTTGGCGTGGGGTGCGCGGACGGCGCCTAGCGCGACTTTGCCTCACCTGGTTAGATTGATCCGGCATTGTTTTTCTTGTTCTGAACCGTTTAGCGGCCCTTCGTGACCGTTTGACGGCGTTGTTATGTATGTGCTTTGACAGGTCAGATATGAACGCTAATATCCATGTGGTCAATGACAGAGGACATCGCAATTTTCTAGATGCATAGAATATTTCGTGTTCCAAATTATAGGGGTCAGCGGCCGAGTTCGGGGGCAGACCCACAACGGGAGGTCGATCATGAGAGTGTTAAGTATTTGGAAGGCGTCCAACGCTTTAGCGTTGGCGGTGGCGTTCGGCGCCACGGCTGTGCTGGGGGTGACCCTCGGCAGCAAACAAGTTTTGAGCCAAGAGAAGTTTACAATTGGTGTCAGCGTCTGGGACGTGTCCTCAACGCCATTCACCGTTCCGCTCCTTAAGGGTATGCAGGCGGCTGCAGATGATGCGGGCGTCAAGCTCATCATTAGCGATCCGAAGTGGGATGCATCGACGCAGGTCGATAATCTCCGCGAGTTCGTCGTACAGAAAGTTGACGCGATTGCCGTCGCGCCGATCGATGTGGGCGGTGTCTTGCCGGTCGTCAGGGAAACCTTGAAAGCGGGGATTCCTGTCGTTGGCGCATTGGGCGAGATCGAAGGCATTCCCTACATCGGCGTCGACGATGTCGAGTACGGCCGCCTTTCGGCCCGCTTAATGCTTCAGGCGATGGCGGGTATCGACGGCACAAAACGTGTCGTGATGTTCCGCGGCACAGCCGGCGGCAGCCCCGACCGCCTTCGCATGCAGGGCATGACCGAGGTCTTCGAGGCCGAGAACGCCGATATCGAATGGGTGCATGTCACCGCCGATTGGCTTCCCG
>Ga0115002_10003053_pt1 | contig 21272 bp, 17 predicted proteins | sample ArcticOcean_MG_C_8_FD_89576 | JGI IMG/M metagenome (GOLD analysis project Ga0115002, IMG submission 89576) | Marine microbial communities from western Arctic Ocean - ArcticOcean_MG_CB11_86 | ecosystem: Environmental > Aquatic > Marine > Oceanic | place: Arctic Ocean: Canada Basin | collected... | reverse complement strand
GGTGACCTTTCAGAACAGAGGGCCAATCATTCAGGTCGTCGATGGAGATGAACAAAACGTTCGGCTTTACGGCAAGAAGCAGTGATGAAAACGCAAATAGAATAAAAAGTATCGAATATCTCATTTGGGGCAGTTTTAACAATTTCTGGTATCAAAGCTAAGCTTCCAACTCAATGCAATCCAAGTAGAATAAGAATCTCACGACTGGGTACCAGAATACTTTGTGTAATGTTTGCTCCCGATAACTCCATACGGGATGGACAAACCAAAAGTATTTGCTTGGGTTAGATCTATGCAAAAATTACTCCTTTTTACTAGTTTTCTCATTTCCCCACTTCTTATGGCCGATACAATTGACGTTTACTTCGGAACCAGTGGTAAAGAAACCAAAGGAATTTACCGTTCCACGTTTGATACGCAATCCGGTAAACTCGGCCAAGCCGAGCTCGCTGCTGAAATTGGTTCACCTGGATTTCTCGCCATGAATAAGGACCAGTCTCATCTCTACGCCGTTGGATCCAAGAGTGAACCTGTGGTCGCAGCTTATGAGATCGAAAAAGACGGCAAGCTAACACTCCTCAACACTGAGGCTATCGGTGATGGTGGAGCGGCTCACATTTCGGTGCATCCTTCTGGCAAATTCCTAATGACTGCCCAATACGGAGTAGGATCTACTGCCGTATTTCCAATCAACAAGGACGGTTCTGTTGGAAAACGCTCACAGCTTATTAAACACAAGGGTGGCTCCGGAGTAGTCGAAAGTCGCCAAAAAACCCCCCACCCTCACTACATCGGCTATTCGCCCGATGGTCGCTTCGCTTTTGTTCCAGACCTCGGTCTTGACAAAGTTATGATCTACAAGGTCGACGAAAAAAAAGGTTCTGTATCTTCGCATGGTCACGCTCGAACAGTTCCCGGTGGAGGACCCAGGCACATGAAGTTTTCGAAAGATGGAAAATACATTTACCTGCTCAATGAGCTTGAGCTTTCAGTGACCAGTTTTGCCTACAATGCAAAAGCGGGCACAACTGAGCGCAGGACAACAACACCGGCTCTCAGTGTAGATGCAAAATCAAGACAGGAATTTAATTCTTCCGCAGAAATCCTGGTGCACCCGAATGGCAAATTCGTCTATTCATCCAACCGCGGCGACGACACTGTAACCCTGTATTGGGCGAATGAAAAATCAGGCCACTTAGCCGTAAAGGATGTTGAAAACGTACGTGGCGCATTCCCGCGCAATATCAATTATGATCCAACGGCCAACTGGATGCTCGCCGCCGGACAACACTCGAACACCGTTTCAGTATTTTCCATTGATCAAAAATCCGGCGAAATGGATTACCAGGTCGGCAACATCATCAATGTGCCTGGACCGATCTGTATTCTGTTTAAGGACTGAGATGAAAACGACCTCAGGGCTAGTTCTAGGCATGGAGCTATGACCTTGCCGACAAAGATTTAACTAAGAGCTTCTCGAAAGCCCTGACAGGCCAAGACTCTTCCCTCGAACACTGAGGCATTTTATTAAGCTTTGTTGTAAGCTCATACGGTGAATGATTATAGTATTTCGCCAGGTATTTAGCATGCCATACGAGTTCGGCCAGAATTCCACTTAGTTTTCTGTCTCCAACTTTCGAAAATTGAACCTCATCCAAATGAGGTTCAATATGAGTATGGTAAACGGAATGGAATCCATACATCCCAAGCACTCCCTTAATATTTTCATTTGCCCGACTCATAAAGGTGTCCCCATTTGCAACACCCTTAGAATAGAAATACAGGGATAGAATCGTCGGATTGTGCATCAACACTATGTGGCTTCGATCGCCCGCAATAAAATGATCCGCAGACCATTCTAGAAATGGATTGGGATCAACCGGCGACACCTCTGTAGCCTTTTTCTTTATCTTTTTGGCTAATTTGTGAGTAATCCGATAGGTCATAAAATTTATCTCTTCATTATCCAAAAGAATGATCCCGATAATTAACGGGATCTTGCAAGCGCTGTAATCGAACTTCCTCAGCTAATGGCTCGAACCATTCAGGTAAAGGATCAGCACCACATTCTTTCGCCAGTTGATTCATATAACCGTATTGCTCCGCGCCCATTTTGTGGTAGTTGCGTTGTTTGGGTTTCGAGGTCCTCAGTCTGAATTCGAACTGAGTGCACCAATATTGCATGAGGGTTTCTGAAGGTAACTCAAATTGTCCCGCCAACATGCGGGTGAACCATTTGACCTGTATCTCAAACAAGGGGAACGGAATAATCGCATAGGGCAACCCGACAAAAGCGATGGTTGGATATGATGGAGGGATCAGTTCGTAATACAAGGGGTGTACCCAATTATCTTCGACTTGGATGATCCCTTCTTCAAGAAATGGGAAAAGATAGTGATACCCAGTGCAGAAAATAAACACATCGAGATCCGCAATCCAATCTCCACTTTTCAATTTTATCTTTTCATTTTTCATTTCCAATGGTGCAGCGCACCGTTGGATTCCCTCTCCCACATCGATGTCCGAGTGCTCCTCTGCGCACCAGAATACCTTTTCGGCTACCTTGCTGATCTCCAAAGAAATATCTAAGGCGGATGCAGCGGCTCCGAACACAGCTACCCGCTTACTCTTAAACATGTCCGGCGCCCGGTAATTGTGACTGTGCATGAACAACCCATCGAAACTCTCCATGCCTGCGATCTCTGGAACACGGGGCTTAGAGTAATGGCCATTGCCAACAATAACCGCATCATAGATAGCTTCTTCACCCTTCGAAGTTTCAACCATCCACTTTCCATCATCTAATGTTTTAACAGTCTCAACCGATGTGTTGAACTCAATGACGGGATACAAGTCGAAGTGATTTGCGAAACGTTCCAAATAATCCTGGACCCGCTCATGGGATACGAATTGCGAAACACCCTCCTCTGCTTCAAAAGGAAAATCTCGGAAGCTCATTAATTTCCTGGGTAGATTAGTTCGTAAGCTTTTGTAGAGAGATCCATAGAGTGATTGTTTGGGCTTTTGACCAAGAAGATCATCCTCTACATCTGACGTATATTTCCAGACGCCACCTACGTGGTCCGCATTTTCGAATACTCTGACTTCAAATCTTTGCCGAAGACATTCTCGTGCTGCCACGAGGCCGGCAGCACCTGCGCCGATGACGGCTACTTTGCTTGATTCAATTAATGTTTCTTTTCCCAAAAGTTTCCTAAGATTCGCGTTGAATTCTTGATACTATTCAACGGGGCGCAACTCTACAGAGATGCCGAATACGTCTTTTTTGTAGGAGCTGCTTTAGCTGCGATTCCGATAATTAAATGCCAAGCTGGGACTTGGCGGTTCCAGGATGATCGCAGCTAAAGCAGTTCCTACATTTTCAAATTCCAAGTTCATTGTTTCCAGGATCAACCTTTAATATAGTTCGACAAAGCTGTTGGTGAACTTTTATGAATGAGTTTTCTTCCTTCTGAATGCCCGGTAAACTACTGATACTCCTTTTTCCACTTGCATGCGTTGCTTCGTGGGCTCAAGAACGCGAAGCCTGGACGAGCTCCAATATCCATGGATCGCCCGAACCACCCCCGCCCTATGTAGCAGAGACGGTCTGGCCGCATATCTCCTTCGATGATCCTCTGGATATGACCTTGCTGAGGTCGGAGGAAAAACTCTTCATCACTGAACGCGATGGGAAAGTCTGGTCTCTACCAGCAGACCTACAAAGCAGACCAGACGGAGCGGATTTAATGTTAGATGCCAATGAGATGATTCCCGATTTACTCCGTTTGCTTGGCTTGGAGTTTCATCCGGATTTTGAAAACAACCGACGGCTGTATCTTTATTACGCAATAAACACCACGACCAACAATCGCTTTGAACTCGAACTGAGTGAGTTCACCATGGACGCTGATTGGCGGACGGTTCCGGGGAGTCAAAAAGTTTTTCTCCATTTCCCAGGTAATGGCCACACAGGCGGCGATATACAATTTGGACCCGATGGCATGCTCTATATACCCATCGGTGATCTAACGCCTCCCTCACCACCCGATGGCAATCTCTCGGGCCAAAACCTTGGTGATATCGCCTCCACAATTCTTCGCATTGATATCAATCGAAAAGACCCGGGCCTGCCATATGCCATTCCCAAGGATAATCCGTTTGTAAACCTTGAAGGCGCCCGTCCGGAAATTTGGGCCTATGGACTTCGCAATCCCTGGAAGCTTTCTTTTCACCCGGAGTCTGGCGATCTCTGGGTCGGAGACGTTGGCTGGGAAAAGTGGGAGATGGTCCACCGAGTTGAGAAAGGCGGCAACTATGGCTGGTCCACGATGGAAGGTCCTATGCCGACCAATAACGGTCAGGACAACGGTCCCTCACCAATTAGTCCTCCTACCGCCGCTTACGATCATATTCAAGGTGCCTCGGTGACCGGTGGCTATTTCGTAACCAGTCCACGAATACCCGACCTGCAAGGAAAGTATATCTACGGCGATTATGTAACCGGTAAAGTGTGGGCCCTCGATTGGGACGGGAAGAAAGTCGCTAGCAATCGAGTGATCGCCGATACCCGCCAAGCAATCGTCACCTTTGGACAGGACAACAAAGGAGATCTACTTTTTGTAAAACTGGCTCAACAAACCAGTCTTCAACGCCTGGTCCCTAATCCTGCGAAAGATCGCTCAGATGATTTTCCACAGTTACTTAGCAAGACAGGTATCTTTACAGATCTACCAGCACAGAAGGCAGATAAGGGTGTATACGATTTCAAGATCCACTCCCCCATCTGGCACGATGGTTATGAAGCTGATTACTGGGTAGCGATGCCAAACAAAACGGGTATCACAACCTTGCCCGATAAACGCCGGGGCTCACCCGTTTTAAATTACGGAAAGCCAAAAGATATGGTCCTCGCGAAAACCATTCACAAAGACGGCCACAAAGTGGAAACGCAAATCCTCCACTACGACGGGTATTGGAAAGGTTACAGCTACCAATGGAATGATACCCAGACAGATGCGGCACTCGTGCGTAGGGAAGGCCTCAATACAACCATTTCGGGGGAACCCTATCGCTTTTCATCACGCGACGAATGTATACGCTGCCATAGCAGTAACTTCAATCGTCCCCTCGCCTTCCTTCCTGGTCAGATGAATCGTGATGGCCAGTTGAAAAAGTTTCATGGCCTAGGAATCGTGGATGATGTGTTTGTCGAGATTGCCAAAGCGCAGCCTCTCACCGATCCGTTGGATGAGACCCAACCCATAGAGCTTCGAGCCCGATCCTGGATACACTCCAACTGTTCCCACTGCCACAAAGTCTCGGGTGGATCTGGACTGACCGCCCAGATGAACACAGCTGTTCCGACCTCCAGTATGGAGCTAATCAACTTCCAGCCCAACAAAGGTTATTTCGGATTGGAAGGAGCACCTCAGATTGATCCCGGCAATCCTTATAATTCAATCCTGTATTACCGTATCGCAACCAGGGCTGCTGGTCATATGCCGATGTTTGGTGCGAGGACATTGGACAAATCAGGTGTTCAGATCATACACGATTGGATTCGTTCCATGGATCCGCTCAAAAAAACGGCCAAGGCAACTCTCACCCCCACCAACGTTCAAGAAGCACTTGCTCTCTACCATCAAATCAATTCCGGAGAGCTCTCCAGAAAAGACAGAGAGACAGCAATCGAAGCCTGTCTGAAATCAAGTGACCCTTTCGTGGTGAATCTATTCACAGGAATCAGTTTGGATTAAATTAGTACCTGTTTGACTCCCTCTCTCGATTCACAATCTTTAGTCCATGGCACTCAATGTACTAGGCTCAGAATTAATTGCTTGTAGCGAATCCCCCATGACCGGGTTTTTCAGGACAGGGACATGTGACACGTGCGCTGACGATCGCGGAATGCACACCATTTGTGTTCAGGTAAATGACGAATTTCTTAGATTCAGTGCCGAACAAGGAAACGATTTATCTACTCCCATGCCAGAATACCACTTCCCTGGTCTTGTCGACGGAGACTTTTGGTGTCTTTGCCTCGGACGATGGATCGAGGCGCACCAAGCCGGGATCACTGCTAAAGTGAAATTGGAAGCGACACATATCTCGGTCACGGAATTTGTGGATGTTGAGGTGCTTCAAGCGTCTGCCGTGTAATAGCAGCAGAGTGGAACAGGCTTTCCAAAAAGATATCACAATCTAAGATTTTTCCTATGAACCGGACACCCTATTCTCATTTTCTTCATTACCTGAAGATTCCCTTATTTACTTTTGTATTTATGATTAACCAAATCCTGGCACAAGACGACCCCTACATTTGGATGGAGGAGGTCGAAAGTGAAAAGGCCTTGGCCTGGGCCAAGGAGATTAGCGATACAACGACTGCGGAATTTGAAGCAGTGCCTGAGTTTATTGAAATCCAGCAAAAGCTACTGGAGATCTACAACTCAAAGGACCGAATTCCGTCACCGGCGTTTCGCGGAGGGTATATCTACAATTTCTGGCAGGATCCGAATCACGTGAGAGGTATCTGGAGAAGAACGTCCCTGAGTAGCTTTAAGACTGAAGAACCCAATTGGGAAACCGTGCTCGATATCGATGTCTTGGCGGAAAGCGAAGGTGAGAATTGGGTATGGAAGGGAACCTCCTTTCTTCAACCGGAAGGACGCCATGGCATGGTAGAACTATCTCGGGGTGGCGCAGACGCTACGGTAATCCGAGAGTTTGATGCCGTGGGTAAAGCGTTTGTCGAGGATGGATTCTATCTGGAAGAGGCCAAGTCGAACGTATCCTGGCTCAACGAAAACCAATTGCATGTTGGAACTAACTTCGGCGAAGGCTCTTTAACAGATTCCGGTTATCCAAGAGTTACCAAACTATGGAAACGTGGAAAATCACTAGCGAAAGCCTCAACCATTTTCGAAGGTTCGAACGAAGACGTTTCAATTAGCAGCTACAGTTCCCATACTCCAGAGGGTCGCTATGACCTCGTACATGTTTCTCCGGAATTCTTTCGTGGCATCAACTACATAAAGCTTGGAAAACGATTGGTGAAGATAGACATCCCAGACGACGCCCAGCTAGAAGGGATTTTTAAGGAAAAACTGCTCGTCTATCTTCGCTCCGATTGGACGGTGGGCGGAAGCACCTATCCACAAGATGCACTACTTTCCATAAATCTGGATGACTTCCTACAAGGGAAACGAGTCTTCGATATCCTTTTCCAACCGGAAGATCGCATTGCCTTTAACCAGTTAAGTAATACGGTCGATCACCTTATTTTCTCCACCCTGGATAATGTTCGAAGCCGACTATACCGGCTTTCACTAAACAATGGATTGTGGATAGAAGAGGAAATCAAACTGCCAGGACTCGGAACCGTGAGCATAGGAAGTACGAGTGAAACCGATAACAGCTTTTTCTTCACCTACACGGACTTCAGGACACCATCCTGCCTCTACTTGATCGAAGACGGAGGAGAGGCACAAAAACTTAAAACGTCACCGTCGTGGTTTGATACCAAAGGCGTATCGGTGGTTCAGAACGAAGCCATTTCAAAAGACGGAACCAAGATCCCCTACTTCCTGGTGACTCCGAAAGGATTTAAAGCCGATGGAAACAACCCTACTTTACTCTACGCATATGGAGGTTTTGAAATTTCCCAAAAACCTCAGTATTCAGGATCGAATGGAACCGCCTGGATCGAGCGTGGTGGAGTCTACGTGGTGGCGAATATTCGCGGCGGCGGTGAATTCGGGCCGAAATGGCACCGTGCTGCGATGCAGGAAAAACATCAAACCAACTTCGACGATATGATTGCAGTCGCGGAAGATCTCATAGCCCGCAAAATCACATCTCCCAAACACCTGGGTATCCAAGGGGGTTCTCAAGGAGGCCTTTTGGTAAGTGGCACCTTTGTACAACGGCCGGATTTATTTAACGCGGTCGTAAGCGCAGTTCCATTGGCGGACATGAAACGTTTCAATAAGCTTCTAGCTGGTGCGAGCTGGATGGCTGAGTATGGGAATCCGGATACGGACGACTGGGAGCATATGGAACTCTGGTCGCCCTACCAAAATCTGGATCCGAAACAAGACTACCCTAAGGTCTATTACTGGACCAACACTCGCGATGATCGTGTTCACCCTGCTCACGCCCGCAAGATGGTGGCCCGTCTCGAGGAATATGGCAATCCGGTTTACTACTACGAGAATACAGAAGGCGGACACGGTGGAGGCGCCAACCTCAACCAACGCGCGTATACCGCGGCCCTGTCCTACGCGTATCTGTGGAAAATGCTAAGGTAGTGAATTGCTTGCTTGTATAGGAGTTGTTACAGCTACTACTATTACGTATGCGATTCACAACTTTTAATTTCCCGGGAACGCCAAGCCCCAGCTTGGCACTATCGCGGTTGAAACCGCTCCTACATTTCGATTTAAAACCAACCCTAAGATCCATTAAATGAAATTGATAAACAGAATCCTCCTATTCTTTCTCCTATCCTCAACCTTTCTACTCGGTGCCGAGCGCCCCAACATTCTCTGGATCATCATCGACGATATGTCGGCGAACCTCTCCTGTTATGGGGAAACGGCCATTGAGACGCCCCACCTGGACAAGCTTGCTAAGAATGGTGTGTTATTTTCCCAGGCTTATGTAACGGCCCCCGTCTGTTCGACAAATCGCTCAGCCTTTATCACCGGCATGTATCAGACTTCCATCGGATCACATCATCACCGTAGTGGTCGTGGCGAAACCAAGATTCATCTACCAAAAGGTGTCCGACCCATTCCGGAGTATTTTCAGGAGGCTGGTTACTACACCGCCATCACCGGTTGGCCTAACAAGAATCGCGATACAATGGGTAAGACCGACTACAATTTTAAATGGAACAAAGAGATGTATGACGGACCCGACTGGAGCGAACGCAAAGAAGGTCAGCCGTTCTTTGCACAAATACATCTGCCAGGTGGAAAGCACCGTTCAAGTACGATGGAAGGCAATAAGAATTTCAGAGATCGCATAAAAAAGGAGTTAGGAAGCGTTACCGACCTATCTAAGGTAAAGCTAGCACCCTACTACCCACACGACCCCGTTTTGGTCGATGACTGGGCAGCCTACCTGGACTCAGTAAGAATGACCGACAAATTCACCGGCGACATCATTCAACGCCTGAAAGACGAGGGTGACTATGAAAACACCGTTGTGCTCTTCATGACCGATCACGGGATTAGTCATGCACGAGGAAAACAATTTCTCTATGACGAAGGTCTGCATGTACCTCTCATTATCGCAGGACCTGGCCTTGAAGCCGGCCAAAAGCGCGATGACCTGATCGAGCATATTGACATAGCTGCTCTTTCACTCGGAATAGCTGGCATCGAGATTCCTAAGCACATGCAGGCAAAAGACATCCTCGCTGAGGACTACAAGAACCGGAATGCCATTTATGCAGCCCGGGATCGCTGCGATGAAACCGTGGAGTATTTGCGTGGATTGAGAACCCAACGTTACAAATACATCCGTAACTATCTTTACCAACGTCCTCACTTGCAGCCTAATCGCTATAAGGACAAAAAGGATATCATCATTGCGCTACGTGCCGCCCACAAAGCGGGTTCCTTAAACGAAGCACAGGAAATGATTTTCAATGTGCCCAGACCGAAGGAAGAACTCTACGACCTGAAAAACGATCCTTACGAAATCAATAACCTGGCAAACGATCCCAAATACAAGAAGCAACTGGATCGATTCAGTAAGCGGCTCGATACATGGATCAAGAAGACAGGAGATAAGGGACCGGAATCCGATGCCATGTACGACAGCGACATGGCGGTCTATATAAACTCCAAGAACGTGGACCCGGTAGCTGGTGAAACCCTAACGCGAAACATCGCCACCATGAAACGATGGGCGGCTGAAGGCAAGTAGTTCGCATTTGACCCGCTAACAGGTCTTTACCCCATAGGTGTAACTAACACCAAGCCAAACTAAAAGGAGAGAAGTATCTCTTTTTCTGATTCTGGAGGTCAACTCGGCGTGTAAGGATGCCTACCTGGTGGCCTCAATATATTTGTTTATCTGTTGTCGAAGTACTTCAAGCGGAACACCCCCTTGCTCTAGAACAGCATCATGGAATGTGCGAATATCGAATTTTTCGCCAAGCGCTGTTTCAGCGTTTGAACGTAGTTCCCAAATAGTGAGTTCACCCATTTTGTAGGCGAGCGCTTGGCCCGGCCAAGCAATGTAGCGATCCACTTCAGTACTCACTTCATGCAGGGACAAAGCGGTATTGGCAGCCAAATAATCGACTGCCCTTTGCCTGCTCCAACCGAAGGCGTGGATTCCCGTATCCACAACCAACCGACAGGCGCGCCACATTTCATAGGATAGACGTCCGAAGTGGTCGTAAGGCGTTTTATACATTCCCATTTCGACGCCCAGTTTCTCACTATAGAGCCCCCACCCTTCACCGAAGGCGTGTGGATAGTATTGGGTGCGAAAAGCAGGCGCGTCTTCAATCTCGTAAGCCAATGAGATTTGCAAATGGTGCCCCGGAACACCTTCGTGAAGAGAAAGCGCGGTTAATTGAAAAAGGGTACGCGTATCTAGAGCGTAAGTATTTACCCAATACTGTCCTCCTCGATCACTTCCAGGAGGTGCCGGTGAATACCGCCCTGCGGTGTAATTGGGTGCCAGTTCGGGAGGAACTGGTTCCACAGAGTAAGGTTGCCGGGGAAGTTTTCCAAAGAAGGCTGGTAAACGGCCATCGGTTTGCTTGGCGATCCATGCCGCTTGCGTAAGAAGCTCTTCAGCTGATTTGGGATAAAATTGCGGATCTGTTCGAAGAAACTCCAGAAAGGCTTCAAAAGAACCTTTGAACTCCACTTCCTTGATGATAACCTCCATTTCCTTACGGATACGGTTCACCTCACCCAATCCCCGTTGATGTATTCCTTCAGCAGTGGCTTCATCCAAAGTCGTAAAGTATCGAACCAAAGCAGCGTAGTAGCTTTTGCCATCCGGCAGTGAAGTTGCTCCTAATGTTTCGCGAGCAGACGGAATGTATTCCTCCTTCATGAAACGAACCAGTTTTTTGTGAGCCGGAATTACAAGCGTTCGAAGTACCAAATGTCCCTCCTTTATTAGCTCTTTAGCAAGCTTCGGATCAATGGAAGAAGGGACCTTATTAAAAGGAGCAAAGAAGATGTGATCTTCCACTGAATCCCCAGCAAGCACCTCAAAGGAAGGTAGTATATTATTTAATATCGCTTTGGGTTGGGTAAACCCGGCTTCAATTCCTGTCCGCATATTGTCGACATGCTGATTGTAATACTTCGGAAGAGCCCTCAGACGATTTAAATAATTCTGATAATCTTCTTCATTTCTAAACGGTGTGGAGCTGACGACATAACCAAACCCGTTGTGAAACCCAGAATCTGAAACGAATGGAATGCGCCAATCGTTAAACGAAGCCAACTCGACTTGTTGCTCAAGTATGAAATCCAGGATCTTCGCAGACATGCGATCATTCGCTGGAATGCTAGAAAAGTCTAGGGCTGCCAAGCGCATTTTGATTGCCTTGCGCTTTTCAAGGAGCTCCACAATGGCCGAGGGTGAAGCATCGGGCACCTGGTCGTTGTACGATTGGATTCCAGAGCTTGTGGCCGAAAAGGGATCATGAGCCATCTCCATGGCCCAGTAATCGTCGAATAAATTGCGCAGGTCATCTAGGGGTGCAGCCGATATGCTGGTCATCCCCACTAAAAGGCATCCAGTAATCCAATAAAATCTCATAGAATCTCTATCTTAAATGAGTGAACTACTGAACCAACACTTTGGCTTTGGGGAGCTCAGGATGACTCTTGTATAAAGCCGTCAACTCTGGGGTGGGATATTCAAATAACTGCTTGTAGGCCGCCATCAACTCAGCCGCATAGGGTTTGGGCTTTTTCCCGTTTTTAAGGAACTGCATTTCTTTGGTGATGGCGTTCTTAACCATACCTCCCTTTCCATCCACGCCCAAGTAATTCATGTTTAAACCCAAGCCTCTAAAGATTACGGGATCGGAGATCGGATGCGCAAGGTCACCCATATTAAAGCCTCTCTTTCCCTCACCCAATGGTTGGCCATGAAACACCACATGAAATAGACCGAGCTTCTTATCTATCAAATCACAGCGAATCCCATTAGAGCTATCGTCAAGAATCGCCTGAAGCTTATCCCCAATCAACGTTCCTTGGACTTTCTGGTAATCAGGGATCTCCATTTTCACATAAAACCGAAAGTTAGGTTTCAATTGCTTTGCAGCCTGAACCAGAGAATTGAGCCGAGTATTATGATGGTCGTGGTGTATAAATACCTGTCCACTTTTTGGAGTTAAGCCATCCACCGATTTAATCATTTTCGGATCAGAACCGGAAATTGCTTCCGTAATGGCATCGGCCTCACCTTGGGTTTCGACACCTTCCACATAAACCACGTAGTTCTGCCAGGAAGGAGCTGCGGCATAAACACCAGAAACAAGAATTTGAAATAGCCCAAATAGGAGAAACCAACGGAGTTTTTTAATCATCCGGAAAAATTATCTCGGAGTGGGTCCCAATTCAAACTCTAAAGAAGAGCCAAGCTCGCTTCTTCCTCAAATCAAAGAAGACGAATTCCCATAGGGATTGATACCCATTCGAAGTTGAAACGTATGCGCGATGCTTTTGGCAGCCCCTTTGGCCTACTCGGCCTTTTGACCAACAAATAATTTATCGACTGTCTGCAAAAACAACTCAATCCAGCGTTCAAAGTGCTCATGGTCGACCGGCAAGGTCATATGTTTGGCCATAGATTTCCCTGATATCCTTTTTCACCAAACAACATGTTACCCAAAAACGCATACATCGTAGGCAGGTGTTTCGACCAATCTTCTACTCGTTCATTAAAAACGGGACCAAGAAGATCATCTTCCCGAATCGTTTCGTAGAATGAGTCGACTAAGTGTCGTATTTCGGCGTCACCGACGATATCTGATAGAGGAGCTTGGTTTATTGGCATGTTGGATGGGTTATTAGATCCAGATTACGATGCACCACTTGATCATTTCCGCAAGGAGCCGGAACAAAAGAGTTATTTCAATTGAGGTTCCAAGTTCTCTATTGCCTGCTTCAATAATCCAACGGCCCGATCTCGATGCTTATCCGATTGATAGACACCGGATGACTGGTAGAATTCTAAATGATCTTCAAAGGACTTCATCAGGACTTCGGCGTCTAATGGTGATTGTACCGGCTGATCCCCTACAATGACGCGAATAACTCCAGCATGAGCTATGGCATTGATTTTCTGTGCCTCGATTCTGGCCCCACGTCCCCAAGCGGATATCCAACCACTCTCCGTGATTTTTATTGGCGCCTCAATAGACCAACGTTGAATGCCTTCGATCTTTTGTCGTTGGACCTCGAGATCTAGATCGATCCCATCATTCACAACAACCAACTCTTTTAACTCAATTGGCGAATGAAGGGCCGCTCTGACTATCTGGCCCACACTTATATTTCCGAGACCAAAGGCCAGGGGTCATACAACCCTTGAGGACCATAAAATGTCTGGTCTGAAGTCCATCGGCCTCAAACGAAGCAACCGGGGCGGTATTTTTTTGTCAGCCCAACGCCCGGCGAAGCAGATTGTGCGTGATTCGTTGCGCCCGTTCATCGGGCCCATGCGGTCGGCTCCAGTGAGACCAGGGCAGCATGTGGCCGGGCGGCGAGGACAAGCCCTGCGCCCACCAGATCGTTGACGCATTGAACACAAAATTTCTCTTCGGCCCCGGGTAGATCGTCGCCGCCCATTGCTGGGGATTCACTCCGCCTTGAAGCGCTGTTCCCTTCGCCACGACTTCCAGCCCTTTGATGTCGTCCGGCGGATCGCCGTGGTATTCCCAGCCAATGTAGCCGGGGATCGCCTCCCCCTTCTTCATGCCCGTTCCCTCAAAAATCCAGTGTTTCGGAATCTCACAAACCCAGTCGCCACCGCCATTGACCGGGCTGACATTGCGCGCGCCCATCAGGTAACCCTCGTCCGGGCCGCGCTCTGGAAAAGGCCCATGATTCTTCTCACGCTGAGTCGCGTAGGTGTAGTCCCCTCCATAGGGACCGCCGCGAAACATGATTCGTTTTGGGCGACCGTCGCTGCTGTCGGAAAAAGGCGTCACCCAGCAAACTGAATTGCCGGAGAAGAACATTAGATTTGTTCCCGAGTCGCGCATTTTCACGACATTGTTGAATTGGCGAATGTCCCAATACTCATCGTGACCGACGCTCAGAAATCCCTTGAAGCGGCCAGGACGCGCATAGCTCTCATCCGCCATGTCCGCGTTGGAACAGTAAGTCACATCGTAGCCGTTCTTCTCCATCCAGTAGGCGAAGGGGAATTCAAAACAAAGCCACTCACCCGAGCCGATCGACTGCGGATTCTCGTAGATCTGCGCGTATTTGGAATAGGGTCGATCAAAACTCACGTCCGCCCAGGGACCTTGATTGCCCTTCTGATGCGTGTAGACCGAAAAGTTCGACGGCCACTTGTTGTAGGCCTGCCAGGTGTTGTCCGAACATTGAAAACAGAAGTCGGCCGGTCGGTCGTCGCGTACAATAAAAACGACATAGCTCTGCCAATAGCCGTGCCCCGTTGTATCCTTCGTCGTCGTCAGGCGACCGAGATAAACCCCACTGGGCCAGTCGCCGGGAATCGACAACGTCACTGCCGGCTTCCACCGACACTCATGCAGGTTTCGATCGCCGCGCGTCGGTTTAGGCGTGGGCTGCGTTTCGCCCTTGAGCGGGCCGATGGTCTTCATTAGTCGCGCGCCACGCCCGCCGTAATAGCCCGTCCGGAAAACCTCGATCCGGAAATCCTCCGCTGGCTTGACGCTAACCATGATGTCGATCGTCTCGCCCGCGGCCACGGACTGCTTCGAGCAATAGCCTTCGATGTCCGAGTTGCGGAACCCCGCACGCTGATCCAGGCGCACTCGAGTCAACTGCCAGTCACGCGCCCCCTTCCGCATGTTCTCCCGCACAATCAAATCCGAAGCGCGTTTCGATTCGGCCGCCGCGCCCGAAAGCGCGCCGGCAGTAGCTGCAACTCCAACCGCCGATGTCTTGATAAAATTACGGCGGGAAACCGGACTCGGTTCCGATGATTTACTTTTCATGGTTGTCAGCGATATCAGTTAAAAGAGATGGAATTGTAGACATGCAGCGTTTATCGATTAATCAGCCAAACGAAACAACTCTTAAGATATTCCTTAAGGAGTGGAGTCAAATTAATTCTATAGCCGAATCACGCTGATCTACCGTTTCATAAACGCCCTCGGACTCATAAAAAGAAATTAGATTTTCAAAGGAATCGACAAGGGTCTGAGCATCCGAAGCTGATTGTACCGGCTTATCCCCTACAATAACGCGAATAACTCCGGCATGAGCCATGGCATCGATTTTCTGTGCTTCGATTCTGGCTCCTCGACCCCAAGCGGATAACCAACCGCTCTCCGTGATCTTTACTGAGGCTTCAATAGACCAACGATGAACGCCTTCGACCTTTTGTTGCCGAAGCTCCAGATCGAGATCATTGCCGTCGTGCACAACAACCAACTCTTTCAACTCAATTGGCGAATGAAGGGCCGCTCTGACCTTAATTTCTCCGCCATCTTTTGGTAGATGCAAGGTATCACCCATTCTTAGGTCGTTCACTCGAAAGTCGATTAAAGGCCCACCTGAGATAAACGACCGTCCCTTACTCATTGCTTCCTTGAAACGGTCAAAACTGAGATCACCCCCAGTCTCGGCGTAAGTTCTGATAGAGCCAAACATGGGCTGCCAAGCATCGCGAAAGGGAGAGTTTGGCAAATCAGTTCCCGCTGTGATAGGCAGAAAAATACCACAATTCATCAAGCGGTACCAATTCTCGGTGTTGTAAATAAAACCATTACTGATTTCCCAGAAATCGACGGATCCCAACACTGCATCAGCTAAAGAAGTAGATTGCCTACCCAAAGTTCCGCCATGTGCCACTCCGGATAGTCCATTCAGTAAACGGGCCTGCTGTAAAACATCATGTAGAGGTGGATAATTCTCTGCAACTGCAGGAGTTCCCATGCCTCCCGTGGAATACGGTGGGATAATTTCATCCAAACCTAATAGGTTGATGTGGCCTTGCTGAGTATCACGATACTCCTGCCCGGGAATAAGAATGTGTTTCCCATCCTGCCCCTGACCTTCCGGCCCGTATTTATATTGCCGAGACCACAGGCCGGGCGTCATGCCTCCTTTTAGAACCATGAAATGTCCAACCTGAAGCCCATCGGCCTCAAGCATAGAGAACCAAAGTGGATCGTCTACCGGTTCAAGACGATCGAAGTGGAGATGTTCGTCGATCGCGATCCAGCCATCGTCCTTTAAGTTCACCCAGCGATCCAGATTGATTGAAGCAGCGGTTACTTCACCTTGGATCTGAACCGATGTGTTTGCCGGCAGGTATTCGAATCCCTTCACTACCGAAACCGTTACAGTCTTGGCAGTCTTGGGGAGACTTATGCTTACCGGACCGAGGCCTTTTGAAAATTGAACCGTAGAACGGTTGTTGCTCCTAAGATGAATGGAGGTGAATGAAATGCCATTATCATCCAGCCATTGCGGAATGTATGGCTGGCCATCGACTTCAAGACTGAATCGCGCTGCGGATGGTTGCACTGTGGACCTCTCCCGAATATCGAGAATCAATTTAGGACCGTTCGGTTCCTCTCCTTTATTGAAACTGTGAGTAACCGGAATATGTTCGTGACCGAAAACGGCAAACGGAAGTACAAGAGAAAGCACCACGGTACCTGCGAACGAACGAAGCAATGATTGCCGCAAAAGGTCTTTGATTCCACCCATGGCTCAAGTATTCCTTTTCGACCAAGCGCTCAGCAAGCTCAATCAATTACCAATAAATGCATTGATAATTCCAATGGGCTTCTCAAAGGTTTCCAGTCTACCCCACAATGAAACATAACTTCTCGTTTTTGCTCGTCTTCTCTCTGGTCTTCGGCTCCTTTCTCGGAGCCGCTTCCAAACCAAATTTCGTCTTTGTCCTGGCCGACGACGCCAGCCACTTCGATGTAGGTTGTTATGGTGGACAAGCTTACACACCGATTATGGATGCACTGGCCAAGGAGGGAATGCGCTTTACTCAGTGCTATCAATCCTCTCCCACCTGTTCGCCAACCAGGCACAATATTTATACCGGACAATATCCTTTCAAAACCGGGGCCTACCCAAACCATACCTTCGCGATGCCCGGCACGAAAAGTATCGTGCACTACCTGAAACCGCTTGGCTACCGAATCGCACTTAGTGGAAAGACGCACATCAAACCTGAGGAAGTTTTTCCGTTCGAATACCTGAGCAAAGGAACTTCCCCTGATTTCAAAGCGATTGAGGCGTTTATGACCGAGTGTAAAGCTTCTGACACTCCCTTTTGCCTTTTTGTAACCTCCAATGATCCCCATGCACCTTGGGATAAAGGCGACCCCAGCAGATACAATGCGAAGGAAGTGATTCTACCCTATACTTTTGTCGATACACCTGAAACTCGTGATGCAATGACCCGCTACCTGGCAGAGCTCACCGTATTCGATGAACAGGTGGGGCAAACATTGGGGCTGATTGATAAATTCAAGTTGGCCGATAATACTCTTTTCATTGCTACGACGGAACAAGGTTCGAGCCTCCCGTTTGCCAAATGGACTCTTTATGATGCTGGTTTACACACTGGATTTATTGCTCGATGGCCTGGTATGGTGGCTGCGGGCAGCGTTTGCGATTCGCTCATTGAATACTCGGACGTTGTTCCGACCTTTGTAGAAGCGGCTGGCGGAACTCCGGCGCGTAAACTCGATGGCAAGAGCCTGATTCCTCTACTCAAAGAGGAAGCCACCGAACACAAGGACTACATCTTTTCCCAGGCCACCACTCGGGGTATCATTAATGCACCAGAGTATTTCGGCATACGCTCCATTCGATCAGAAAAGTTCAAATACATTTGGAATTTCACTCCCGAAGTCCGTTACGAAAACGTTGTCACCATCGAAGAAGACACCAAATGGGGAGAGGCCCAGGTATTTAATTCCTGGAAAAAGAAGGCAAAATACGATGCAGATGCGGCTGAAAAAGTTCGCCGATATCATTACCGTCCAGGTGAAGAACTCTATGCCGTTGATCAGGACCCCAACGAATGGCGCAACTTGGCAGATGTCCCAGAATATTCGAAAATCAAAAATCAGCTTCGTGCTAAACTCATGCAATGGATGAAGCACACAGCTGACAAAGGCCAACAATCTGAACTTGAGGCCGACCTCCACAGCGGCAAGCTGTTGAAATAAACCGAATTACCTATCTCATCACCCAAACGTTTCAAACGCCTTCAAAAGTGCACGAGTTATGGTCTTATGATACAACAAGTTATGGAGATTAATATTGATTTTAAAAAACTCAAAAAAAGTGAACTTACACAAATCGCACTTTTGAAGTCTAAAACCGACATGCACGAATAACTGCGTTCCAGCCCGAAACCCGCTTGGTCACGTAGATTACTACGCTCCCGCGCATGCTTGCCGACTGCGCCTTGCTCTTCATTACATCTCAATTTTTTGAAACACTTGGGATCAGTAAATTTTGCCAAATCGTTTAAGGCTTTCATCGACCGGTCAATTTTGATGTATTCACAATTTCCTACTCAAACACAATCACCCATATGTCTGACCCCATAATCGAAAAACAAAGGGAGATGCTCGTCTCAGCCGAAAAAGAAGGCACAGGCGCATCCGTAAAAACTTATATGAAGCTCTCCGGTCCTGGATGGCTTCAAAGTGCGATTACCCTGGGTGGCGGCTCATTAGCCGGAAGCTTATATTTGGGTATCATTGGTGGCTATGAGCTGATGTGGCTCCAGCCGTTGATGATGATTTTTGGCATCGTGATGCTAAGTGCCATCGCTTATGTTTCACTTTCGACCGGTGAGCGTCCTTTGGCCGCACTTAATAACCACGTGAATCCGGTTTTTGGATACGGATGGGCGGTAGCGACCCTGATGGCTAATATGGTTTGGGCCATGCCCCAATTCTCCCTGGGAACAGCCGCCATGCGACAAAACCTCGGTCTATTTTCTGGAAATGGTGGCGAGTATATTTGTGCCCTCATCCTTTTCGTGATTGGCGTGTTTGTAGTCTGGCTCTACGACGCCAGTGCTAAGGGTTATAAAATTTTCGACTACGCCTTGAAGATCATGGTGGGAATTGTGGTTCTGAGTTTCTTCAGTGTGGTACTAGCCCTAACTTTCAGTGACACAGGTCTGCCTTGGGGAAGAATCTTCACCGGATTCATTCCGAACCCGGGCTTATTATTTGAGCCTGCCTCTTCTTTGAGCCCACTTGTGACAGCCTCCTCAGCTCCCGAATATTGGTCAGACCTCCTAGTATCTCAGCAGCGTGATCGTATGGTAGCCGCCGCTGCAACTGCTGTTGGTATCAACATGACTTTCTTACTGCCCTACTCCTTACTCAAACGCGGCTGGGACAAAGACTTCCGCGGACTCGCTCGGTTCGATTTGGCAACCGCTTTATTTATTCCTTTCCTGCTCGCCACCAGCTGCGTGGTCATAGCGGCAGCCTCACAGTTCCATGCCAACCCGGAAGCTGGCTTGATCGAAGTTCACAGCGGAGGAACGGCAGAAGTATCAGAAAGCTTGATAAGTGCTTACGAAGACAACCTGACCTCGATGCTCGAAGCGACTGGAAGCGACGTATCTCCAGTAATTATGGGAGCGCTCCCCGAAGCGGACCGTATTCTAGCATCCACGCTCATTCAGCGTGACGCGTTTGCCTTAGCAAACTCATTGGAGAACCTCGCTGGTCCAGGAATCGCACAAATCGTCTTTGGTGTCGGTGTGGTCGGTATGGCTATTTCCACGATTATCATTCTGATGCTGATCAACGGATTCGTGATCTGCGAGCTCGCCGGTAAACCGACGACTGGAAAACTATATCAATTTGGCTGCTTGCTCGCTGGAATTGCCGGTGCCCTGGGCGCTCTCTTCCTCTGGAGTGGAAAGGCACAGTTCTATCTGGCCGTTCCAACCAGTCGATTCGGTATGGTGCTGCTACCCATCGCTTACATCGCCTTCTTCTTTCTAATGAACAATAAGAAGCTCTTGGGCGATGCCTTGCCACAAGGTGCCTCACGCATTTGGTGGAATATCCTCATGGGTATTGCTGTCCTGCTTGCTTTGACCGGTGCCACCATTTCCATCCTGAATGATGGGATTACTTTCACAATATATGGTCGGGTCATCGCTATGAAAACGATCGCCTTCGTTCTTCTAGCAATCCTGGCGATTTGGGCGGTGGTTATTCATTACATGCGCAAGGGAAGTAGCCAAACTGCGAGCAGTTAGGAAAGAATTCGAGTGACCATTATTTGAGAGCCTCCTGTCGTTTAATAAACGATGGGAGGCAAAACTACTTTTAAAAATACAAAGCGTGAGGCTTGATCGATTCGGGCTAGAGTAGTTTTACCAATAGTCACAATTTTCTGATTAAGGTAGGGCTTGATCGCCGAGCGAGCCGATATGGAGACGGCGGTTTGGGCCAAACCTCTCTACCAAATTTTGCGACAGATAAAACTTAATATACTCTAGAACTGTTCTCGGTCCATTTTAGCTAACGATCCTTCCCAGCCTGGATACTGCTGCTGGAAATCAGCTGGTGGAACTGCAATCAATTCGAGAGCTTCCCGAGTGATCGGATGATTCAGCTTAAGCCGATAAGCGTGAAGCATGGTGCGAACAGGTTGAACTTCGAGTTGGGTGCGATTTGGACGATAGCCGTAAATCTCGTCGGCTAGAATGGGAAAACCCATTTCGGAAAGATGAACGCGGATTTGATGAGTACGCCCACTATGGATATAGCACCGCATTAGTGAAATGGGGCCTGGAGCTTCTCCTAAAAATTCCCAATCGGTATGGGCTGGTTTTCCGTCTTCACGAATGGTCATCTTATGCCGATGATTCTGGTTTCGCCCAATGGGTAGTTCAATCGAGCCGGAAAGCCTGTCGGGAACGCCAGCAACCAAAGCCAGGTATTCCTTGGAGAGTTTGCGATTAGCGAACGCGTATGCCAGGCCTCGATGCGCCAGGTCTGACTTGGCGATCACCATAACTCCCGATGTTACACGATCGAG
>Ga0115002_10003051_pt1 | contig 21275 bp, 18 predicted proteins | sample ArcticOcean_MG_C_8_FD_89576 | JGI IMG/M metagenome (GOLD analysis project Ga0115002, IMG submission 89576) | Marine microbial communities from western Arctic Ocean - ArcticOcean_MG_CB11_86 | ecosystem: Environmental > Aquatic > Marine > Oceanic | place: Arctic Ocean: Canada Basin | collected... | reverse complement strand
CGACATCCTCCTCACCCGCGCCCGACTGTTCGCCGTAGGGCCGGTTCCCACCGGCCGTGTTGGTGAAGGCAATGCGGCCGGTGGGAACCGGCCCTACCCGTGGGACACCACCCCGCAAGCCGACCTCGCGGAAGCCCGTCGTCTGATCAAGCACCACGGCTACCTGCGGCGAATGCCCGAACTCGAAGACGCCGAACAGGCGCTGGGAAGCGTGATCCCGCCGACGCAGGCACTCGAATGATCACCGGATCCGGCAAATGACCTCACGCGGAGGCGCGGAGGCCAATGCTGGCAAAGCAAGACTCTGCGTCACCGCGTCTCTGCGCGAGATTTCGAAAGCCCGCGCACGGCACGCCTGTCCGACGCTGGAAGAATCTACGCGGCTTCTGAGGCAAGCTCGGAAGCCAGGGCCGCTGCGCGGCAGTCGAATTGTTTGATGATTGTCGATTGATGAGTTTTGATGGGCGATGTGTCAGGGGCGGGCACTTCCGCCGTAAATCGCCACCACTGACTCCACTTCGAAAATCAACAATCATCAATCGACAATCATCAATCCACTTTTCAGTCGTGACAACAGGTTCGTCGATCTCGACCGGCAAGCCCCTATCGAGGCTGTGCCTCAGACCGAGTGCGGACGGCGAAGCAGGGAACACTAATCCTCGCTAATTGACGCTAATGATTCGTGCGACGACTGTCGCCCGGATTAGCGAAGATCAGTGTCGATTAGTGTGCCTGCATGTCCAGGAGTTGAGTTTGGTCAAAGGCCGGAGATACTGAGCACCGAACCGGACGCGTGAACCGCGTAATCGACACCGACGGACATCGAGAAAGCACTTATGTCGGTGCATGAGATGGCGACCTTCAATCCCCTGAACATCATGGAGTGGACAGCATGTCTCCAAAAGCCGCACGTCTTGCCTGGGGAGCCCTTCTGGGAGGTTGCCTGTTATCGCTGGGAATTCTCTCGCTGGGACAGGCTCAGAACGACGAGCCGAAAAACGTCGCCGAGCTGATTCCGCAGGATTCCGTGCTGCTGCTGAACTTCGATGGTTCCGCAACGCACAAAGAGGCGTTCGCCCGGACGGCAGCTCATCAGGCTTTGTTCGAGTCTGGTCTGGTTCCGTTGTTTCAGAAGGGGCTGGCGGAACTCGCCGCCAAATCTCCCGCCGGACCGGCGGCCACGGAAGGGCCGATGGGCAAGTTCTTCGAACATCTGTTTGAGCATGGCGTGGCAGTCAGCGTTTCGGTTGCTCCACCAGCGCCCGGCGGACCACCGATGCCGTTGCCTCAGGCGCTGCTCGTGCTACCGGAGGCTGCTGAATTCGCCGAGCCGATTGGAGAACTGCTGCAGCAGACGATTGGAATTTCCGTTGAGTCGCGCAAGATCGGAGATCGCACTGTCCAGACAGTTCTCGTTCCGGACACGCCGGGCGTGGAAGTCGGCTGGTGGGCGAACGGTGGTCATCTGGTGATTTCGGCCGGAATCAACGCGATTCCGGCGCACGTTGCGGTGGGTAACGGAGACACGCCCAATTTGACGGGTAGCCCATTGTGGAAACAGTTCGGTCCCGATTCGGTCGAGTTCGAGATGACCAGCGTTGCCTGGTTCGACATCGGAGCGGTACGCGACATGTTCAGCGGGATGCCGATTCCGCTGCCGCCGACTGACGACGGTGCGCCGGTGACCGTCGCAGACGTCGCGAAGGTGCTGGGCGTTGACAACCTGGGCGCGATTGTGAGTCAGGGTGGCTACAACGGCGCAGCCATGTGGAGCGAGACGGTGATGCAGGTCGACGGCGAAAAACGCGGCCTGCTGGCGCTGGGCGATCATGACTCGATCACCTTTGATCGGATTCCGCCCCTGCCAGTCAGAACGAAGGGTTTTGCGACGTTCAGCTTCAACACATCCAAGTTCTGGGGCGATCTGGTTTTGCTGATTCGTGAAGCTGTGAAACTGGGCCCGCCGGAAGCCGCCGCGCAGGCGGAACAGTTGCTGGCCGGCCTGCCGCAGATGCTCAACTTTGATCCGCAGACCGAGTTGTTCGACACACTGGGCAGTGCCGTCACGATCTACCTGGACGGTGGGCAGGACTTCTTCGGATTCGGAGGGCTCGCCAAGATTGTCGAAGTCAAAGACGCGAAGACGCTTCGCAAGACGATCGACCACATCCTGCTGCTGGCGGAAGGCGCGACTGAAGGCCAGTTCAAGTCCCATCGTGTCGAAAAACATGGGCGAGAGATTCTCACATTTGAATTCGAGGGCGTTGAATTCGGAGGCCTGACGATTGATGACAACTGGCTCGCTGTGGGTTTCGTACCGCAGACGGTCGAAGCGTTTCTTCTGCGGGTCGACGGCAAGCTCGACAAATGGCAGCCCTCGCGTGAGCTGAATGAAGCATTGGCGGAGCTGCCAAAGGAGTTCACCGGCCTGACCGTAACCGATCCACGGGCGATGTATCGGTCGGTCCTGAGTTACGCTCCGCTGCTGTTCATGGGGGCTAAAGCGGGTATCAGGGAGTCCGGTCAATTTCCGCCCGACTTCGATATTCCGATCGGCCTGGCAGACCTGCCGCCGACCGAGGTGATTGTCCAGCCGCTGTTTCCCAATGTGATGATGACCGTCAAGGACGAGAACGGCTTCCGCTCGATCAGCCGATCATCACTGCCGGCATTTCCCGTCGTGGGCCAGGGAGGGCTCGGCGCTGTGGCAACGTCCGGCATCCTGGTCGCGTTGCTCCTGCCCGCCGTGCAACAGGCACGCGCAGCAGCGCGGCGATCACAGTCAAAGAACAACCTCAAGCAAATCGGGCTCGCGCTGCACAACTACCATGATGTCCACAACCAGTTTCCAGCCGGGACGGTTGAAGACTCGGCTGAAGAGCCAGAAGACCGGTTGAGCTGGATCAGTTCCGTGCTGCCATACCTCGATCAGGCGCCCCTGTACCAGAAGCTCGACCAGGAGTCCGGTTGGGACAGTGATGCGAACTCGACATTCACGTCGATCAGCATCCCAACTCTGCTGAATCCCGGTGCGAATGGCGCGGTGGACGGAGTGACGCACTACGTGGGAATTTCGGGCCTTGGCAAGGACGCGCCGACACTGCCCGTCAACCACGAGCGGGCCGGCGTCTTCGGTTACAACCGGAAGACACGATTTCGCGATATACGAGACGGATCGTCCAACACGATCGGTGTCACGGAAGCTTCGGGCGAATTCGGTCGCTGGGCGGCCGGTGGCAATGACACGCTTCGCTCCTTGACGCAGCAGCCATACATCAATGGACCCGATGGCATCGGGGGCCCATACCAGGGCGGCGTACAGGTGCTGCTGATGGACGGCTCTGTCCGGTTTATCTCGAACGATATTGATCCTGACGTGTTCAAAGCACTGATCACGATCAACGGTGGCGAGGTGGTTCCACCATTCTGACAGGCCGCTGACCAGCGGTGTGAAACTGTGTCGGTTCTGCCGAAGTTTCCTGTCGCCCGGGTTGCACGCCTGCCGATGAGTAAACAGGACGGCTGATTGCAGGCGGAGCTGTCCCGCGTGAATTGTCCGTCGTTGGTCCGGATGACCAGGCGGTGATCCACGTGACTCGATTCAGGCCGGAAGGCCGGATCCGCGAGTGAGGAACTCTCTTCGGGACAGGGAGGTCAGTGCCGAGGGAGTTCCGACATCAGCAACCGGAGAGACGTCTATTTCACGGGCGTCGCCGTCAGAAAACGGGGGAACGTGATGCTGAAACGCAATAAGGGAGTGTTGCTGGGGCTGCTGTTGCTGGGGCTCATTGTCAGTGTGGGGAATCCGATTTCCACACAGGCGGCAGGCCGCGGGCAGCCATCGGACTGGAAGCGATTCTTTTACTATCCCTACCTGTATTACCCCCAGAACTTTAAGCGGGACCAGGGCAGCTACGACCACATGTACTATCGGTACCCGCAGGAACGCCGGGTCCCCGTGTACAACAAGGACTGGTACAACTTTTATCCGACGGCTCGTCCGTATCACCGCGGTCACCACTTCATTCTGGACGTGTTTTGATTCCAGACCTGGGATCACTGACGGCGGCAGACAACTGCACTACCATCCGGCCCGCATCGCATGATGCGGGCTTTTTTTGTTGCGTCAGAGTGGCAGGGCCACCCGGCGCATCCGCCCGCGGCTTGCGGCAAGACGATTCTCCCCCGCGACCGCCCATCCATGACCGACGCGCCTGTCACGATTGAAGCTGTCGACCTGACGAAGACCTATCGCGTGTATCGAAAACGCGAGGGTCTGATGGCGTCGATCCGTGGTCTCTTCAAACGTGAATACAAAATCGTCGAAGCGGTCAAATCTGTCAGCTTTCAGATCGAATCCGGCGAGATGGTCGCTTTTCTTGGTCCGAATGGAGCCGGGAAAACGACGACACTCAAACTCCTTGCCGGGTTGATCTATCCCACATCCGGCGATGCGAACGTGCTGGGCCATACGCCCTGGAAGCGCGAGAACGCTTATCGACGCCGGTTCTCACTGGTGATGGGGCAGAAGAATCAGCTCTGGTGGGATTTGCCCGCGCAGGAGTCTTTCCGGCTCCATAAGGAGATCTACCGCATCGATCCGGTCGACTTCGACAATCGGCTTCGTGAGTTGACCGAATTGCTTGAGGTCGTCGATCTGGTCGGACAACCGGTCCGCGAACTGTCGCTGGGCGAACGCATGCGGATGGAACTCATTGCGGCCCTGCTCCACCGCCCGGACGTGCTGCTGCTAGATGAACCGACGATCGGACTGGATGTCGTGTCACAACGCCGCGTGCAGGAGTTCCTGAAGCGCTACCAGCGCGAGCAGGGGATCACCGTCATCCTGACTAGCCATTACATGAAAGATGTCGAGGCTCTGTGTCGGCGAGCCATCATCATTAACGAGGGCGAGTTGAAGCATGACGGACCGCTGGAAGAAATCGTCGACCGCTTCAGCCAGCACAAGATCATCGAACTGCAGTTCTCCGGCACGAGTATTCCGGAAGGGCTCGATAGTTACGGCCGACTGTTCGACACCAACGCGCCCCGCGCGAAACTCGAAGTCGACCGCAATCGGATTCCGGAGATCCTCTCGTCACTGCTGTCACGGTATTCCATCGAAGACGTCAGCGTTCAGGAGCGTCCGCTGGAAGAGGTCATCGCTGAGTTGTTCGTGAGCCATCGGGATGATGACTGAAATCCGCGCCACCGGAGTCCGACATGCCTCGTCGAAAAAAGTCTGAATGGGATCGCCTCAACGATCGCATCATCGCCTGCGACGCGTGCCCGCGGCTCATCGACCACTGCAAACACATCGCCGCCACAAAACGCCGGGCGTATCTCGACGACGATTACTGGGGCGGGCCGATTCCAAACTTCGGCGATTCGCGGGCGAGACTGTTGCTGGTAGGTCTGGCCCCGGGCGCTCATGGAGCGAACCGCACGGGCCGGATGTTTACCGGCGACCGCAGCGGAGACTGGCTGTTTCGCGCGTTGCACAAGGCCGGCTTCGCGAATCAGCCCGAGGCCACTGGACGTGATGACGGCCTGAAACTGGTTGACTGTGCCGTGACCAATGCCTGTCACTGTGCTCCGCCGGATAACAAGCCGACGCGAGACGAAGTCGGTAATTGTCGCGGCTGGTTTCAATCAACGGTCGACGCGTTACCCGTGCGAGTCTTCCTGGGACTCGGGCAGATCGGTTGGCGATCGGTGATTGATCTCGCCAGAGAGAACGAGTGGTACACAGGGAAACTGCCGAAATTCAGCCACGGGGCCGAAGTTGAGTTGTCCGAGGGCCGCGTCCTGCTGGGCAGTTTTCATCCCAGCCAGCAAAACACTTTTACGGGTCGGCTGACAGAAACCATGTTCGATGCTGTATTCTCAAGAGCCCGACGGCTTCTCGAAACCGGACAGAACTGACTAACCTGTCCGTTTGAGGCGAATCGCCCCGCGGTCTGTTGCCCGAACTGGTAAAGCCCGATCGCAAGCTTCTATACTCGGGATTCGTGTCGCAATTGTGCCAAAATGCCATCGAGACGGTCTCCTTCGAGCAGACTCTGGATAAACGTACATGACGCCCGGGACTAAGCGCATGTTGATCGGATCGATCGCCGCTTCCGCCATCGTCGGCATCCTGTCGATTGTCGATCTGGTTGCGGGCGTGCCGTTCGCCGGGCAGACCGTGCTGGACATCATGTTTCTCGCGAGTGCCGGACTGATTGGCTACATGGGCTTCGACACGTATCGCGAGATGTCCTGAGTCGATACAGCGGCAGGCGGATTTCTCCGAAATCCGCAGATACCGATTTCGGAGAAATCGGGCTACGGCTCAGGCACGGTGTACAGAGAAGCTGATCTGACGAAACCCGACAGGAAGGGAATCCCGCCGTGGCCGAGCGTCCTTCTCTCATTGCGAGACTGATCGGCTGGCTCAAATGGCCGCTCGCAATTGGTCTGATCACACTGCTCGTTCATCAGAACCGTGAGCAGTTCCAGCGTTTGCTCACCGAGCCCATTCACTGGCGCTTTCTGGTCGCTGCATTTGTGCTCTGCAGCAGTTCGATTGTCCTGACGTTTTTTCGCTGGTATCTGCTCGTGAAAGCGCAGGATTTTCCGTTCACAATGGGTGACGCTGTACGTCTTGGGTTTCTGGGCTACCTGTTTAACTATGTGGGCCCCGGAATCGTCGGCGGCGATCTGGCCAAAGCCGTCCTGATGGTTCGCGAGCAGACCGAACGCCGAGCCGTCGCAGTGGCCACAATACTCCTCGACCGCATCCTGGGGCTGCTGGCGCTGTTCATGGTGGCTTCGGGAGCCGGGATGTGTCTGGAGCAGGACCTCGGCAGTGGCGAAACACTCGTCTGGGCCACATGGGGGGGCACCGCGGCCGGGCTCATCGGACTCGCCATCATGCTGCATCCGGCGACTCCGCGATCCCGCTGGCTCAACTGGCTGACACGACTTCCGAAGATCGGCGGAATGGTTGGCGATGCTGCGACGGCCATCGCTTTGTATCAGACGCGCCGGATGGTCGTTGTGGCCACGGTGCTGATCAGCATTGTCGGGCACTTCGGGATCATCTCGTCATTCTATTGCTGCGCCCGAGCTATCGCGGGCGATGCTGACGTGCCCGGCTATGTGGCGCACCTGTTAATTATTCCGCCCGCTGAGGTTGCGGCGTCCTTCTTTCCGACACCGGGAGGACTCGGTGCACTTGAGTACGCCGTGAAGAAGTCCTACGAACTGGCTGGCTTTGAAGCGGGTCTTGGCGTGCTGGCGGCCGGAGCGTATCGCGCGACAACGATCCTCGTGGCAGCCGTCGGTTCGCTTTACTACTTTGCGGCGCGCAAGCAGATTCAGGAGATGCTGGCTCAAGCCGAAGCTCAGGGCGACGGCGAGTCCACATCCTGACCGCCGTCTACGACTGGTTTGCATCACGAGGATGGGCATGGATTCCTTCGCAGAACCGCATCAGGCGCAGCTCGATCCCGCACGCTGGCAATTCGCATGCGACCTGCTGAAACGATTCTGTGACGACGGCGCGTTGCCGTCGGTCGGATTGATCGCAGGACGCAGCGGAGCGGTCGTCGAACCGCAGTTCTTCGGAGTTCAGACGCTGGACGGATCGCAGCCGGTGCGGGACGACGCCGTCTTTCTGATCGCGTCCATCACCAAACCGATCGTCGCAATGGCGGTCCTGATGCTGGCAGAACGCGGCGAGTTGAAGCTCTCCGACAAAGTCATCGAGTACGTCCCGAAATTCGGGAAACACGGCAAGAACGGTGTCCGCGTCCGCCACCTGCTGACGCACTCGTCAGGACTGCCGGACATGCTGCCGAACAATGTCGAGTTGCGTCAGCAACACGCACCGCTGTCGGCATTTGTTGAGGGAACGTGCGAGATCGAACTCGAATTCCCGCCGGGCCGCGGAGTGCGTTACCAGAGCATGGGCTTTGCGATGCTCGGCGAGATCATTCAGCGAGTCTCAGGCGTGCCCTGTGCTGAGTTCGTTCGCCGGGAAATCTTCGAACCGCTGAGCATGGTCGATTCATGGCTCGGTCTACCCGCCGATTGGTTTGAGGGCGAACCTCCACAGACCGACCGCATTCCGGAGATCCGCATTCCGCCCGAGCAGGAGAATCAGGACTGGAACTGGAACAACCGTTACTGGCGAATGCTGGGCGCTCCGTGGGGCGGACTGCTGACGACGCCACTCGATCTGGCCCGCTTTTGCCAGATGATGCTGGGGCGATTGCCATCGGGAGTTGAGTCCTCCGTGCTTTCCCCGGCAGCGATCCATGCGGCAACTCGAAACCAGCTTGAAGTGATGCCGGATATCCCGGAGACCGATCGACGCACGAAGCCGTGGGGATTGGGCTGGCGTCTGAATTGGCCGGCTCACAGCGCCAACTTCGGCGATTTCCTCGGAAACCGGACTTACGGTCATTGGGGAGCCACGGGTACAGTTCTGTGGATCGACCCGGACCTCGACGCATTCATGGTGCTGTTGACGACCTGCCCGCAGGAACCGCACGGAACGTATCTCGCCCGGGTCTCTAACGCAGTAGCCGCTGCGTTTGTGTAGCGACAGCCGATCACTCACACCTCTTAATCTTAATCCTACTCTTAATCCTAATCTCCTTAGGACTGACTGCTCGCGGACGAGAGTAAGATTAAGAGTAGGATTAAGAGTAAGAGTCAGGTGGCTGGGAGCCGCCTTGTGAATGGAGTCCAGAGAGCATGTCGACGGGTTTCGGGGAAGGCGAATTCACTGATGCCACAACCATAAGTGGCCGCAGTTGGCCCGCGCTCACGCAGTTCTGCGTGATCATGGAGAACCGTGTCGGCAGCTTGAACCAGCTTGTCCGCAGCCTCGAACGCTACGACATGCGGATCATCGCTCTGAGCATCGTCGACACGGTCGACGTGGCCATTGCCCGAGTGATGCTGGACCACGTGGAACGCGCCCGCGAATTGTTTGAACTCTCCGGCTTCACTTTCTTTGAGAACGAAGTCATCGGCATTCAGCTTCCAGAACAGGAGCAGCCATTCCTGTCGGTATGCTCGGTGCTGCTGCAGGCGGAACTCAATGTGAATTACATGTATCCGCTGCTATACCGCCGCGCGGGACACGGCGCGATCGCGATTCACACCGACGACATGGACGCCGCGACGCGTGTCCTGTCGGACAAGGGGTTTATCCTGATCTCCGAAGACGACCTCTCGAACGACGACGAATTCTTCAGCTGAGTCGTCACTCTTCGGCCAGCCCCAGCGATTCGAGGCGGCGATACAGAGCCGGGCGGGTCAGTCCCAGCAGTTTGGCTGCCTGGGCTTTGTTTCCACCGGCGAGTTCCAGCGCATTGGCGATGTGCTCGCGCTCGATCCGCGACAGCAATTGCTCAAGCGGCTCCACGCGGCCAGTCGGAGGCGGTCCAAGGCTTTGAGCGTCCAGGCCTGTTCGGAATCGAAACGGCAGATGATCAGTGCCAATGACACTTCCCGTGCAGGCGGCGTGTGCTTCAGAGACGACCTGCTCGAGTTCGTCCAGGTTGCCCGGCCAGTTGTAATGCTCGAAGAGTGAGTTGACCTCGTCGGTGAATCCGGAGACCTGTTGTCCGCTGCCGTGATTGCGGTGTTCCAGGAAGTGCTGAGCCAGCAGGGGCACATCGCCGGCGCGGCGTGCCAGCGGCGGCAACTCAATCTGCAGCGCTGTCACCAGAAAATAGAAGTCCTCTGTCAGCGACTCGTCGACTCGAAGTTGATTCAGATCAACCGAACTGGCGGTCATTAATCGCACCTGATTGCGAAACGCGGCGCCATGTCGGGATGGAATGAAGTCCAGCAGTCGCTGCTGCAGGTCCCGCGGCAGACGTTCGATGTGATCCAGAAAAATCGTCCCGGGGTGCAGTGCTGACGCCGTCGAGACGTCAGCCCAGTCAGTTTCGACCAGGCGACTTAGTGATTCCTGCAATTCAGTCGCGGGCAGCTTCCGACAATTCAAGGGCACGAACGCTCGTTGTCCGCCCGGTGCTGCGTAGTGAATCGATCGAGCCACGTGCTCTTTCCCGGTTCCAGGCTGGCCGGTGAAATGCACAATGGCATTTGACTGACGGGCAAGCTGTGCCTGTTCCAGCACTCGCTGCATGCCCGGTGAACGACACACGATCGACGAAATGTTGTAGCGTTCGCGCAGATCGTGCCGCAGCGCGGCTAGTTCCGCATGCACAGTCGCGATCACGGAAGTCCCTGCCGGTTGTCCCGCCGACGGTACGGCGGTCACAACTCCCAGGATGAACGAGCTACGATTCCTGTCGTCCAGCGGAAAGAAATGTACCAATCGCGTCGATGTCTGCAGCGAATTCCGGTTAACGAAATATCGCGGCGTCTGTGTGGCTGCTCCGTCAAAAACTTCCGGCGGCGGACACAGCGACTCTGTCAACGACTCGACGTCAGTCGGCTCGGCCGAAGATGCGAAGTCGCAGACGCGTCCGACCGTTTCGGCGGCAGTCCATCCCGTCAACAGTTCACAGCCCTGATTGACAAACACCACCCGGCGTTGAGCGTCGATTACGAAGACGGGTGTCTCGACCGCGTTGAGAGCGGTTTCAAGACGGATGCGTCGTGTGCCTCGTTTCGCCACGGGTCGGTTCGTCCTCTTCACACAGCCGGCTGCAGTTCGAAAACTGTGATCTCCGGTCGCACCATAAAACGCACGCGACGCAGATATCCAATGCCCCGGTTGATGTATAGCGTTCGCCCGCCCGGCGCCGCGACAGCACCCGCGACATACCGCCGATTGCTGACAGGCAGCATGGGAGCACCCAGAACAGGAAAGCGACACTGACCGCCATGCGTGTGTCCGGCGAGGATCCAGCCACGATAATCTCCCCAACCGGGTAAATCAGCAGCGTCCGGGTTGTGGCACAGGACCAGTGACGCAGCATCGGTGTTGATGCTGTCGATTGTTTGGTCCAGAGCGAAGTCGGGTGTCCACAGGTCGTCGACTCCTGCGATCTGCAACCCGCTGACGATGGTTGACGAGTTCCTCAGCATGTGGATGCCAAGGGCATCGAGTCGATCTGTCAGTCGGTCGGCCACGGAGCGCCGATTCCAGCCTTCGCCGTAATCGTGATTGCCGGTAATGGCGACCGTCGCCAGGCGAGCAGGAGCCAGGTCTTTCAGCAGGCTTTCCGTTTCGACGATCTGCTGTGGTCCGATGTGATGGAGAAAGTCGCCGGTGATGGCAACGATGTCGGCCTGCAGCGCAGACACCTGCCGAATCACTCCTGTGAGATATTCAAAGTCGACGACCGGTCCGACGTGCAGGTCGCTGATTTGAACCAGCCGGCACGCCTGCAGTCCTGGATGCAGATTGCGAATCGGCAGAGTGACACGCGTGACTTCGACCCAGTGGGGTTCGACGAAGGCCGCATAAGCCGGCAGTCCGACGATTGCTCCCGCAGTGGCGGCAAGCCCGGCCTTCAGCCACCGCCGACGGGTTAAACGCGGCGGATCGCAACTGGCTGGGTCGGCCTGGTTGGTCGAGCAATCATGCATTTGACGCCCGGCGACGCACGACCAGATGATTCATCACGCGGTTCACGCCGGACAATTCACGCGTGATTCGTTCGATGTCTGGCAAGTCGTTGTCGATCTCGATCACGCCCTGCAGGCAAACGCCATCGCGAAATCGTCGGACGACCAGCGACGAGAATCGCACATCCGACTGATTCAGTAGTTCCAGTTGGATGGCTCGTTCCAGCGCATGAGGCTCTGCACTGGCCGACTCCGTCGCTTCCGAGTCAGCGGCGGGTAACTCGGTATTGGATGCGTCTGGCAGCGGGCTTGCGGCACTCCTGAGTGCAGCGACAGTCATACCCGAAACCGAATCGCTCGCAGTGTCCGTGTCCGGCGCGTCGAAACGCAGCTTGCGTCCTGCCATAGCTTTTCCTCCATGCGAAACATCCATGAACATCCACGTGTCGCGGGAGTCTATCCGCTTCGTGCGCAATGTGAACACTTTTCCGACGCAGGTTGCAAAACGCGAATTAAGACGACGAGGTTCGTGGAGCTGAGTCGTCCGGTAATTCCAGCCATTCGCCTGATCGAGTGCCCCATTGATGCAACATTGGGAAGCCGGCCAGGACCCGGTTGAAAATGACGTTTTCGGGTGTACGCTGGGACCGGTTTGCCGCATGCTTGATGTATGCCTCGCAACCCTTGAGTGCCTTCGTAACCGGGCGATCAGCAGCTCCCTCTGGCAAAAGGCCGATTCATGACATTCTCGATCAAACTGGCTGCGACGCTTGCGATGTTGTGTCTATTGTCGGGGAACGCGCGATCGCAGGACTCGCCGCCTCCACCAGCAGCAACTCCTGATGCGACCACCGACGCTCCTGCGCAGGCCGTGCCGGAGAAGCCGGCAACGCCTGCCCAACCGGTCGAACTGAAGCACCCCGATCCGGCAGATGTCCTGACTGGTATCAAGGCATTCATGGCCGACCGACCGGGTTTCGACGGTAGCGCCGTCGAGACGGCGAAGTTTGTCCCCAATGCATCGGCTCCGCAGCATCTGACGTTAACCGGAAAAGTCGCTTTCGAGTTTCAGCGGCGAGCGATCGCGAGACAGGCCGCGAACATCCTGAAGACCGCATACGGCGACGTGCCAGGGGGAGTCCAATTGCCGACCATTCAGGTCGATGGGCTCAAGCTGGAACTGGTGGCCGCCGACGAGATTCTCCGCGGAGTGAATGCATGGATGCAGGACCGTCCCGGATTTGAAGACTGCCAAATCACAGCAGCCGAGTACGTGCTGAACGACGATGGCGACGTCGACGTCCGGCTGTCCGGCCGGGTCAGTTTTGCGTTTCAGAAGGCTGCGATCTGGAGTGCCTGCACCAATCTGCTCGCCGCGCGATACGGAGATGTCGCAACGGCAGGTGCCGCGGTGCCTGAAGTCCCCGCGGATCCACCAGTTCCGGCACCTGTTGAGGAAGCCGTTCCGGCTGACCCACCAGCGCCCGCGGCGAATCCCGTCCCAGACGATTCATCCGCCGCACTGATCCCGTCGGGCAGTGGCATCGTCCGAGCGGCCAGTCTGAGTTATCGGCTCGCATCGGTTCGTTTTCTGCAGGTGGGACTACTGCAGGATCAGGAAACGACACCGGCACAACCCGCCACACCAAAGCCCGCCACCCCCAAGCCCACCACAAAAAAGCCACCAACACCTCCAAAACCACCGACGCCTCCAAAGCCGCCGACTCCGGGAACCGTGCCAAAGCCAGGTGTGCCGGGTGCTCCCTCCCTGATTCCCGCCGTGCCAGAACCGGCGACTCCGACCGGTCCGACGACGATTGTCATTCCTGGACTCCCGACCCCGCAGCTCGACGACGTGAAAGTCGTCTCTCCCAAGGCGGATTCGTTTCTGCAGACAGTGCAGCAATGGGCGGCCGCTCAGCCCGGACTGGAAGGTTGCAAAGTCACGAGCGGGACATTCAGCGTCGGCCCCGAAGGCCGCGACTGGCTCGTGCTTGAAGGGCATTTTGGATTTGCGTTTCAGAGGAGTGCAATCGAGCAGGCGTGTTCTGGCCTGCTGCTTGAGAAGTACGGCCCACAAGTCGTCGCGCCGGGGCAAGTTCCCGCCGCGACCGGGGACAATATGAAGCAGGCGTTTCCATCAGCCGCCCCCGTCCTGGCCGATCTGCAGACTCATTTGAAAACGGGCATCTTTGATGGCTGCTCAATCACGGCTGCCAGTTATCAGCCCGGTCCAGGAACTGCGGATCTGATGCTGCTCGAAGGCCAGATCGGGTTTTCATTTCAGAAAGCACCACTAGCTCAGGCAGTCTCGACGGTCTTTCGTAAACGGTACGGTGACGTCATTACTGCAGTGTCGCCCGCACCGATTCCTCAGACGGACGACCTGGAAGTCGTGCTTCCCGATGCTGGCCGAGCTGTCGTCCGCATTCAATCCGCTTTGGGAATGAACGCCGCCTGGGACGGGATCCAACTTCGTGGCGGAAAATATGTTGAGGAGGACGGGCAGGTCTACCTGGAACTGACTGGTTCGCTTGTGACTGAAGAACAGCGAGCCACAGCCGCGGACGTTGCCAATCAGGCTCTGCAGCAATCATTCGGCAAACTGGCCGGAACGTGGCCCACGCCACGAGTGGACGGACTGGGAATCATTGTTCCGTCGTCCGCCGATGCCGCCCGGTACTTCAACCGCGGTAAGAGCCTGTATCTGCAGAGAAAGTTTGAAAAGTCACGTGCCGCTTTCGACCAGGCCATCGCCACCGACCCTTACGACCTGGCGTACCGATACTGGCGCGTTGCCTCCGTGCTGGGCGCTGGAGAAGACGACAATGCACGAGAACTGCTGCGACCGCTGACCATGCGTCGCTGGCAGGGAGACTCAGACGGTTACTCGACCGAATACATGCAGGTCCTGCGGAGCCTCGAACGTGTTCAGGGCCCCGTACGCCGTCGAATTGGCAAGTTGGAACGTGAAATCTTCGTCGATCTTGTCCGAAGCGGCCGGTGATTCCGCTGTTCGCCGTGACGACTGCTTTTCACGGGGTTCTCCGCTAGACTCAGACGCTTTGCGCAGCCGACGGCTGTTCGTGAATCGCAATGCAACGTCCGGTTTTCGGCGCTACAGGCCGGACAATGATGCTCCGAACGCGTCTCGCGTCCGAGTCTCTGCGATTTCCTGGGTATCCCTGTTGAGAGGCCAATGTTCCTGTGAGTTCTACATCTGTGATCGGGCTTCAGTGGGGTGACGAAGCCAAGGGGAAAATCGTTGACCTGCTGACTTCGCAGCACGACGTCGTGATCCGCTATCTGGGTGGCAACAACGCTGGCCACACCGTCATCTTCGACGGCGAGACCTACAAGCTTTCGCTTCTTCCAGCCGGCATCCTGCACGACTCGGTGGTTTCCGTAATCGCGACCGGGGTCGTCATCCATCCCAAAGCGTTTCTCGACGAACTGGGCAGTCTTGTCTCGCGGCGAGGCGCGGTCCCGCCTGAGCGGCTCATGATCAGTGACCGGGCGCACGTCGTGTTTCCGTATCACATGGCGCAGGAAGTCGCGTTCGAGAAGGCGCGCGGAGGCGAGGCGATCGGCACAACGATGCGTGGCATTGGCCTGTGTTACCGAGATAAGGCGGGACGCACGCATGCAATCCGCATGGGCGATCTGGTGCGTCCCAATGTGCTCCGCAAACGCCTGAGTGAAATTGTCCCGCAAAAGAACGCCGCGATTCAGGCAATCGACCCGGACTTCCAGCCACTCGACGTCGACGCGATCTTTGAAGAGTACTCGGGCTACGCCGAGCAACTTGGCCCGTTCGTCACCGACACGACAGCGTTCCTGCACAAGGCCCTCGCGAACAACAAACGTCTGCTGTTCGAAGGTGCCCAGGGGTGTCTGCTGGACATCGATCACGGATCGTTCCCCTATGTGACGTCCTCAAACAGTTCCGGTTGCGGGATTCACAGTGGCAGTGGCGTTTCGGAACGAGTCATCTCGAAGATGATCGGCGTGGTGAAGGCTTACACGACACGAGTCGGGGGCGGCCCGTTTCCCACGGAACTGCACGATGAAATCGGACAGCACATCCGCGACGTCGGACACGAATACGGCACCGTCACGGGCAGGCCAAGACGTTGCGGCTGGTTCGATGCCGTCGCCGCCGGTTACGGAGCCCGCATCAGCGGTATTGATGTGCTGGCCGTCATGCTGGTTGACGTCCTCGACGGACTTGATGAGCTCTCGATCTGCGAGGCGTACGAAATCGACGGCAAACGCACGACCGATTTCCCCAGTCACATTGACGACCTGGCAAAGGTGAAACCCGTCTACCGCACGCTTCCCGGCTGGAAGCAGGACATTACCGGGGTTCGCAGACGAGCCGATCTGCCTGAGAATGCATTGCGATATGTGGAGACAATCGCCGAATTGATCGGCTATCCGGTCGAAGTCATTTCCGTGGGCCCCGATCGCGAGCAGACTATTCTGGAATGAACGGCTCAGGCTTGACGGTCCGTGGCGCAGTCCAGATTAAGAGTAGGATTAAGATTAAGATCTGACACCGGCCCATCACACGAGGCTGATCATGAAGACGCTTCGATTTCTCGCTTGCACGTTCGCCATTCTGACCTGCCTACCCACGCAGGCTGATCCGCCTCACGTCAGCTACATCTTCCCGGCGGGTGGCCAACGTGGAACCACGGTCAGTTTTCGAGTCGGCGGGCACAATCTGTACCTGGGCTGCCCCTTCGAACTCAGCGGTCCCGGCGTCACAGCCACAGAACGAATTGAGCGAACCGAGACAACCTGGTTCGAAGGCCCGGTAATTCCGCAGCCCGCATCCCAGCGCAAAGAGGATTACGCCAAGGACTACGCCGGCTCGCTCGATATCGCAGCCGATGCAGCACTGGGATCGCGGTACTGGCGAGTCTCGACATCGCAGGGCGTCACACCGCGCATGAAGTTTCAGGTCGGCGATCTGCCGGAAGTTGTCGAGCAGGAAATCGACGGAGATCCCGTGCCGGTCGCCGTGACGCTGCCGGTGACGATCAACGGTCGCATTTTTCCTCGAGAAGACGTCGACATCTGGACCTTCGACGCGAAAGCCGGCCAGCAACTCAGTTGCGAGGTCTTTGCATCGCGCCTCGGCTCGCCGCTTGATTCCCGGCTCGAGATACGCAGCCCCGACGGGCAGATGCTGGTGCAGAACGTCGACACGTTCGGTACTGACTCGTTCGTGCAATTTGAAGCCCCGTCGGATGGCACTTATGAATGTCGCATTCACGACATCAAATTCAACGGGCTGCAGGATCATGTTTATCGGCTGACGATTCGCAACGGAGCGTATATCCGCTCGGTCTATCCCCTGGGCGGCAAACGCGGTGAGTCAGTTGCTTTGACGCTGTCCGGCGCGAACGTGCCGGACCAACCGGTTGCTGTCGCGATTCCCGCCGCAGCCGGTGCCATCCACCATTGGCAGATGGCCGGCAAACCATTCGCATCAAATCCCGTCACTCTTGTAGCGGGTGACCTGGACGAGCATCTCGAATCTGAACCCAACGATCTGCTCGCAGAAGAATCCAGCGAGTCCACACCATCCGTTGCACCAAAGGTCAGTGACTTTGCCGTTCCATCCGCGCTGAATGGTCAAATCAACGGACCAGGTGACACCGACCTGTGGCGGTTCACGGCGACAGCAGGCCAGTCCCTGGTGATTGAAGTCTTCGCATCCCGTCTCGGGACGCCGCTCGACGCTGTGCTGAGTGTTCTATCGAGTGAACTGAAACAGCTCGCGCTGAATGACGACGTCAAAGGCGGCGTCACCGATTCCCGTCTGAGCTGGAAGGTCCCGAAGGGCGAACATTTCTATCTGCAGATCCGTGATCAGTTCGCATCCCGTGGAGGAGACGAGTTCGCCTATCGCATTCACATCACTGAAGCGGCAGCCGACACAATGGGATTTGCACTCACTCTGCCGGCTGATGCCATTACGGTGACCGCCGGCGACGAAGCCGGTGCGAAGGTCAAGCTGAATGTCGACAGGTCCGCCGGTTACAAGGGTGAGATTGAAATCACGGCGGAAGGACTCCCTGAAGGTGTCACACTCGAAGGGACCGCGATCGGCAAGAACAAGCCGAATACGACCCTCGTCTTCAAGGCCACGGACAAGACGAACATCGGACTCGCTAATATCCGCATCATTGGTCGATCGACGGAACCTGACACGGACATTGTCAGCACCGCAAAATTTCCTGGTTCATACGGCGAGCCGGACGTCACAAACATAGCGTTTGCCGTTGCACTCCAAACGCCGTTCAAATTCTCTTCTCCATTCGAAACCAAATACGCATCGCGGGGCACGGTCTACGGTCGGAACTACCAGATCGACCGAGGCGGTTTCGAGGGGCCGATTGAAGTGGAAATGGCTGATCGGCAGACTCGGCACCTGCAGGGCGTCACGGGCCCGAAAGTCATCGTCCCGCCTGGCGAGTCTGAGTTCTACTATGCGATCTCACTGCCACCGTGGATGGAGATTGGTCGAACCAGCCGGTCCTGCCTGATCGTCTCGGCCATCATTGAAACACCTGACGGTAGTAAGCACCGAGTCAGCTATTCGTCACAAACGCAGGACGATCAGATCATCTGCCTCGTGGACCCGGTGCGTCTGAGTATCGGCACACCGAGCAAGACCCTCGGAGTACATGCAGGCCAGACTGTCGAACTTCCCATCACGATCGGACGAGGCACTGGCCTAACGGGACCGGTCACCGTGCAATTGCGTTCGGCGAGTCACATCCGCGGCTGGTCGTCCGAGCCCGTCGAAGTCGCGGCTGGCATGACACAGGGCACCCTGCCCATTCAGTTCGCAGCGGAAGACGTCGGCCCGTTCAACGCACCGTTGATCCTGGAAGCAACCATCCAGGACGACCGCGGTATGCCAGTCAAAAGCGAGTGCCCCATCCACGTGCGACTGCTCGTCTCGCCGGCTTCATCAGCCCGGTAGTCCCCCTCAGCATCGCAGTCCGGCAATAGGACAGAAGCTCAGAGAGCTGGCCGGAACCTTCGGCTGCTTCACTTCGGAGCAGGTGAAGTTTCTACCAGGCCGCATTCGGCGGAGAACACGTCCGCGTTACTATGATCGGTTCGCCCTGTGTGCTGCGGAGATCGCAACTCTGTGGCATCCGCCCACCGATTCCGTCGCCCGGCTGCAGCGGACGACGTGCCCGGAACTCGAACCGCCGGTGTGGCTGCCGTCTCCGCACCGAGATCCCGACGTCACGGCACTCGGCCGCGTGCAGTACCGCCGCCAGAGTTACGGCTTTGGTATCAAGCTCGACGACCGTCGCCGGCACCTGTTCATCTGCGGGAAGACGGGCATGCCGCAGCGAAGCAATCTCGCCGGTCCAGAACAAACTGGGCCAGTTCGTCGCCAACCCGCTGCCACGCACGCACGGCGTGTTGATTGCGGACCCTTTCCGGCATGCGGCACAGCAACCCGAGTTGGATGCGACAGAAACAAACAGCCCCCGGCTGCGGAACATCATCGACGCCCCGCGCAACCGCATCGACCTCCGCCGCATCATGGACCGCGGCCAGATCCTGATCGTCAACCTGAGCCAGGGCCGCATCGGAGAACCGGCGTCAAACCTGCTCGGAGCCTTCCTCGTCCCGCGACGCGGCCTGCTGGCGACTCCGGGCACAACACTGCTAAGCCTCCATGCGTGTCAGTCAGCTACGGCCGTTGTCCCTTCGCCGGGCAGGTCAAGACTCAGCGTCAAGGAAAAAATCATCCATTAGAAAAGAACGGCGAGAAATCTCCACTCGGTCCGGATTCTCCCTTGACTCGCTATTCTGGCCGGATGTCAGCCTCGGTTGCAAACGCAAAAGAGCCGCCTATAGTTGCTCGGCTTGGCACAGAATGGAGTCGGTAACGACCACGGAATCTGGTTATTTCACTCCTCATTTCCCAGATGCAGCGTGTAGTTTCGTTTCTACGAGGTCAGCACACGTTTGCAGAATTCTCCGCCCGATCATAAAACATGTCATCTGAACACCAGCGCATGCTGGACATGATTGAGCACGATGTCTTTCTTTGGGAAGGTGTCCCAGAGCGGCCTTCTGCCGTTTATGGCCGCGATGGCAATGATCATGTTCTCTCGCGAGGAGGATTGACTCGTGAATCGCTCGACGCCGATCTGACTCCGACCGACGGGGCTAGGCACGTTTTCGAGCGAATGCGAGTCAACTTTGAAACTGGCGAGATCACGTTTTCAAAGTTTGAGCCACTCAAGGGAGCGGACTAGATGGACAGCGGCTACCTCATCCTTAAACGAGGTCAGTCGAACGATTCGCTCTTTTTTGCCCGCGACGAGTCAGAACGTGACGCGAAAGTTGACGTGCAGACTGATTACCGAATCAGTCCTATCTTCGCGGTCGATCCCGACGCCGCCCAAGCGCCGGAACTTGCAGCTACTGCCCACGTCGGCTTCTTCGCCTTCGAACGGGCGTTCACAGAGATCGCCAGGGCCAAGGAAAACTCAGACAAATCGCTGAGGGGACATTGTTGGTTCAGCTACGGTCTGGCGTCCTTCATCGTTTTCACGTCCGATTCTGATCAGCTGTTGAAGATTCGTGACAATGCCATTGGCACAGTTCGGTCATTTGAGCATTGGGCCATTCGCGATCACTCAATCGACGTTCGCGCGGTTGAATTGTCGCCGCCTGTCGAGGTAAACGTCGAAGAATTCACGCTGATCGGCATGCGATCGACAGACGACTTCGACCTGCGGCACCTCGTTGATGAGATACGCAACGGGGTCAACGCCTTAACGGAACATTCCGTTCAACACGCTCCTCATTATCTCGACGTGATCAAGAATCTGATTTTCGCGATCAACGGTCGTGTCGCTCACATTCGCACTCTTAAAGCTGAACTGGACGAAATGCGGCCCACGGTTGCCACACAAACTATTGAGGTGGCGACTTTGGAGACCGTCGAGCGGCTGCAGAAACGAATCAACGCCGCGACAGATCACCTCGTTCAGATCAACTCCATACTCGCCTATGCACTCTCCCAGACTTTTGGTGGAGCCGCGCCGCTGCTTGAAAATCGATGTTTCGTGCACAGCCATTCGTTGCTTGGCATCGGTACGGCCATTGCTTCGCTGCACGCCTTCACAAGGAAGGTCGACGACGTATTCACCGATATCCCAGTGCACTCTGCGGTCCGTGATTGCTTTCGCATCGCGAAACCTCTGAATGTGTTTCGCTCGCTGGCGGATGTCGACTTGTCGGAGTGGAAAGGTCAGAAGCAGCAAACAGATTTGTTGATTGAGCGAGCAAAGTCCGAGGAGCAGACGGCACGGCCTCACTTGCTGTTCTTCAGTGGACGTCTCGGATTCCACGAGGCCGCCTACTCGTTGAGTGCAGCGCTGCAGGCCCTTCCGGCTGCTGACACTGCGCGTTGGAGCCTGATGACCCTCAGTCATGAATTGATGCACGCACACGTCCGACAACTGTTCGAGTCTATTCTCGCACCGGATATCGAAGTCGAATCCGGCAATGCTGCTTTTGTGGAGACGTTTCGCAAGTACAAACAGTTCCTCGCAGGTAGTATGGCTCATCTGAAAAAATCTGCAACATAGGATCGGAAGTACAATCCGCGGATCAAACCTGGATCGTTGGACATGCTTTTTAGTTTCCGATGCGCCAGCGTTGTTAGTTCATCTTTGGTT